>OGVZ01000045.1_pt1 | contig 16120 bp, 17 predicted proteins | sample 1575881 | NCBI WGS metagenome assembly OGVZ01 (sample SAMN07581520, study PRJEB24739) | freshwater metagenome | place: Singapore | collected 2015-01
TGCAGCTTCTGGATCTGTTAGAAAAGATATGGAAGACCTTCAGATATCATTAATTCGTGGGCATTCTCATAGAATTGCATCACACTTAGTAACATATGAATTAAGAAATAATGGAAACGGTGAAACATTACGTGGATATGAAATTGGCCATATGTGCGATGAAAAGGGGCCAGGTATGAAATATACCCAGCATCACGATTGGCAAAAAGGATTTGCAGTTGCTCATATTGAAAATGGAGAATATCCACATATTCAAATGATTCATGTATCTCCAGACTATTCATGTGTTGTTGATGGAAAGGTATTTAAATTATAATGTGGTGTAAGAAATGCAGTGGAAGAGTATTTGTTGATAGAGTATTTTCACAAAAACTACACGCTGAATTGTTTTGTATACTATGCGGAAGACGCTGGATGGTAAATAAGGAAACGAATGCGTTAGGAAGATGGCTGGATCAAAAAGACCGAGAACTCGGAAAAGAATACTCTATTTCTTCTTAAACGATAAAGTCCATAAAGTAATTAGAACTCATAGGGCTAAAGATGAGCTAGTTGCATGGTGTTATCCAGATAAGAAAAGAGTTTTGTACTCATATTCTCAAGTTGAGAAATATATGGGAAATGCTTATACAATTAAACAAACAGGCGAAATATTGGGCAAACATAAGGTAACTATTGAGAATTATATTTTGCAGGGCAAAATAAAAGAGCCACAAAAAGTTTACCCTATTGCTAATCCAGATAGCACATGGAATAAGTTTATGTTAAGCGAAAAAGATATTATGGATCTACATCAATTTATTGCAGATACAGGATATAGTAAAAATTTGCCTAGCAAAGCAGAATTGCAGGCTATTCTCAAACACAATTTAATATTGTATACTAAGACATCAGAAGGAAAGTTTGTACCAGTATGGAAGGCGGAATAATGTCAGAAACAAAAGTCAAGGTAGACTTATCATTCACACGTAATCTTGGTAACTATGAGAGCATCAAGATTGGGATTGGCGTAGAGGATGTAGTTCGTCAAGGCGAAAATGTTGATTCAGCTACAGAGCGTGTGTATAAGTTTTGCGAGGAAAAGCTTATTGAAAAAACTCGTGAGGTGGAAGAGGAACTAAAGGGTGGCAAATAATAACCAACTACCATATGTTCTCCTAACAGATTATTCTAATTTGTATAAGGAGAGATATGGTAAGGTTCCACGGATAAATAAATTTCGTGAGAAGTGGGCTATGCAAGATGTAATAGATAGTGTAGGATATGATCGTGCAAAAGAACTATTGCAATATTATTTTAAGACATCTAAGTCTGGCCACCCCTTAAATTTCTTTTATAATAACTTTGACAGAATGGATACCTTCATGGAAAATGCAGAGAAGGATAAAGCACACAGACGCAAATTGCGGCAGGAAACAGAAAAGCTAGTTAAAGGCGAAGAATGAATACAGAAGCAACATTAATATCAGCAGTATGTAAGAATAAGGATATAAGCACACTACTTGCAGAAAATGTTGATGACCTATTTGTTTCACATAAAGATGTTTGGGATGGTTTAAAATCATATTATGCAAAATTTAAAGCGGTTCCTGAAGTTGGTGTTCTACAAGATAAGTATAAAGACTTTGACCCAAATCCAAATATTAGTGCAGAAACAGGATATTATTTAGATCAATTAAAGAGTGAATATCTTACATCTAAATTAAAGGGTATTATTTTAAAATCTAGTTCAGCATTAAAAGAAGATGCTCCTGCTAGAGTTATTGCAGAAATGCAAGTTCAGCTAATGGCATTATCTAAATTTACAAATAATGTTCGTGACGTAGATGTTACAGATTATAATTTGGCTGAAAAACATTTTAGTGCAGTTAAAGAGCGTTCATCCATTATGGGTGGTGCTCCAGGCATTCTGACAGGGTTTCAAGCGATTGATAAGGCCTATCCAACAGGAATGGCTCCAGGACACCTTATCGTGGCTATAGGCTGGCCTGGGCGTGGTAAAACATGGTTTACATCTTACCTTGCATGCAAAGCTTGGGAGCAAGGCTTTAAGCCAATGATAATTTCTCTTGAAATGTCTCCAGAGGATATGCGTAATCGTATTTATACTATGATGGGTTCTGGTTTATTTAGAGCGTCAGATTTTGCAAAGGGTGACGTAGATATAGATACATTTAATTCATGGGGTAAAAAGAAGTTTGAAAATAAAAACGGATTTATTCTTGTTTCAAATCAGGGCATGGGTGAAGTAAATGCAAATACTGTTCAGGCAAAAATTGACCAGCATAAACCAGATTTAGTTATTCTAGATTATCATCAGCTGTTTACTGATACAAAGCGTAGCAATGGTGCGACAGAAAGAAATATGAATATTTCTCGTGAATTTAAAAACCTTGCTATGACAAATAATATTCCAGTTATTGATATTACTGCTGCAACACAAGATGATGTATCTGATCAAGACGGCCCACCTACGCTTAATCAGGTTGCATGGTCTAAAGCAATTGAATATGATGCTGATATGGCTATAGCTATTCACAGATATCCTGATACCAATTTAATTGAAATTGTTTCTAGAAAAAACCGTCACGGAAGCGATTTTGCTTTCTACCTAGATTGGGAAATCAATAGAGGTATTATCAAGGAACTTTATGATTACTCACCTCCACCGAAAGATTAAAAGGTTTCAAGTTTCTGTAGAGTTCAAAGACGATTCCGATATGATCAGAGTTCGTGCTCAATATGAAAGTTTATTGGCACATGATATGAGATCTAAAGGATATATTAGGGTACTTGACATAGACCCAGCTTTTTCTGTAGAATTTACTGGTGAGACATGGAAGTTTTTAATGACTGTTCATGGTATATATGTGGGAAAGAAGAAGGCATGGCAATTAGAGGGAATAGCACACGGGAAGTTGATTCCACGGTCTACGCCCCAAGTCACATCAAAGCAATATTAAAAGGGGCGGGACTTGAAATAACTGGTGAAACAGGCAATGACTATCTATGCTATTGTCCATTTCATTCTAATAGGCATACGTCTTCATTTAGTGTAAGTAAAGAAACTGGTAAGTTTATATGCTTTAATCCTTCATGTGGAGAAGCTGGAACATTGCTAGACTTAGTTAAAAAGACTATGCATAAAAACGATTTCCAGTCTTTGCGTTTTATTTCTAAAATGGAAACAGAATCCTTAAATAACTTTGATGAAACACTTGCAGAAATTTTAGAAGAAAGACCAGACTTTGAAAAGTTTCCACAAGACACGCTAGATAATTTATATTATAATTTAGGTAAAACCAAAGAGGCAAAAGAGTATTTATATTCTCGTGGAATAAACGATGAATCTATGCATCATTTTAGATTAGGATATTCTGAGAATATGAATATGGTAATTACTCCAGTTCATAGTCCAGACGGTATTGCAATTGGTTTAGTGGGTAGATCTATAGAAGGCAAGTCATTTAAGAACAGTACTAATTTGCCAAAGAGCAAAACTTTGTTTAATGTGCATAGAGCTAAAAAAATTGGGGATCATGTAATCATTGTTGAATCTAACTTTGATGCTATTAGAATTCATCAGGCTGGGTTTCCAAATGTAGTTGCAACTCTAGGTGGATTTCTTTCTGCAGAACAGCACCATTTACTAAATAGATATTTTAATCATATAACTATTATGACTGATAATGATAAAGCAGGACGGGAATTAGGAATATCCATATCTAATAAACTTCGTAATAAAGACATCTTGTGGGCTTCGTATGAATATGGTAAGATATATCCACATGAAGCTAAGGATGCTGGCGATATGACTGATGAAGAAATAAAAGCCTGTATTAAAAATGCTGTGTCCGATATAGAATACAGAACCTGGAACTCGTGATATAATTAAAGAACAGACGGACTTATACCGTCAAATATACTAAGGAGATAAAAATGGGTCTAGCAAAAGGACTAAAACAACTAAATAAAGCAATTGATAAACCTTCATACTCAGAAGGCGAAAGTTCAAAAGGAACTTGGGTAAAACTTGAAGATGGCGAAAGCGTTAAGATTAGATTTTTACAGGAATTAGATCCTGATTCGCCACACTATAATGAAAAGAATGGATTAGGCTTTATTGCTAACGAGCATACTAATCCAGAAAATTATCGCCGTAAGGCATTGTGTTCAATGGACGATCAGGGTAAGTGCTGGGGTTGTGAACAACATCGCAAAGATTACAAGAAGGGCTGGAAGGCTCGTGCTCGTCTATACATTAACGTGCTTGTAGACAATGGTAAAGATGAACCATTTGTTGCAATTCTTTCACAGGGTGCAAGTGGCAAAGCCATTACACCAACTGTAATTGAATATGCTGGAGAAATGGGTTCAATTACAAATCTTATGTGGCGCATTAAGCGTTCAGGTAAATCAACAGATACAAGTTATACAATTATTCCACTAAAGGCAGATGAAACTCCATTTGATTCATCATCACTAGAATTGTTTGATTTGGAAAAGGTTGCAATTCGTGACCTTCCATATGTTGAACAGGAAGCGTTCTTCTCAGGAGAAGGCGGACAAGAAGAAGAGCAATCTTCTACATCAGCAGACGTTAGCTGGTAAAACTAATTAAAGGCGGAGAATTAATGTCATTCACACATTTACATGTTCATTCATACTATTCATTAATGGATGGCCTTAATTCTCCTGCCGAATTAGTGCAGGCTGCAAAAGATGCGGGACAAACTGCAATTGCAATTACAGATCATGGAACATTAGCTTCACACCGTGAAATGCAAATTGCATGTAAAGAAATTGGTATAAAGCCCATACTTGGAGTAGAAGCATATATATCTCCAACAGATAGATTTGATCGTTCATCTAAAACAGATAAATCAATTCAGGCTTATAACCATATTATCCTTTTAGCTAAAAATAAAAAAGGATTAGAGAATATCAATACGCTTCAGGAAATTGCATGGAATGAAGGTTTCTATCATAAGCCACGTATTGATAGGGAGGTATTAAAAGAATATGCAGAAGGCATTATTGTTATTTCTGGGTGTCTTAACGGACTTATTTCAAAAGCTATCGAACGTGGCGAAGAAGATGCGGCTAAAGAACTTCTCAAAGATTTTAAGCAAACTTTCGGCAAAGACTTTTATGTTGAGGTACAAGCGCATAATCCGCCAGAAATAAATTCAAAACTTTTGGAATTAGCCGATGAGCTAAAAATTAAGGCGGTAGCAACAGGAGATGCACACTTTGCTAAAGGTGAAGATAGAGTATTAGAAGAAGCTATGCTTATTCTTTCTACATCTCCAAAGATGGATAAAGAAGCAGACTTTGAAATGTCTCGTCAAATTAAAGACATGATGAGCAGATTTGATTACCTATATCCAGATAGAAAAATTTCATTTAAAGATTACAATTTGTTTATTCAGAGCCGTCAAGAAATAGAAAATGATTTTAAAGTGGCAGGAATAAATAGAGTAGATATTTTTGATAACACAGTAGAGATAGCAGATAAGGTTGAGGAGTATGACTTTTATCAAAACCTTGATTTGCTTCCAGTTCCTAAAACTAATGCAGATAAAAAATTACGTGAATTAGCAGAGCGTGGCTTGGCAATAATTGGTAAAGATTCTGATGAAAAATATAAGGCTAGATTGGATGAAGAGCTAGAAGTTATTAAAAGTAAAAACTTTGCTTCATACTTTTTAGTTGTTGCAGACATGATTAATTGGGCTAAGACAAATAATATTATGGTTGGCCCAGGACGTGGTTCTGCAGCAGGCTCCCTAGTTTGCTATACATTAGGAATTACAGATGTAGATCCAATTAAGTATGATCTTTTGTTTTTCAGATTTATTAATCCTGAACGTAATGACTTCCCAGACATTGATACAGACTTTGAAGATCGTCGTCGTAAAGAAGTTAAAGATTATTTAAAGAAAAAATTTAAGCATGTTGCGTCTATTTCTACATTTACTTATTTCAAAGATAAGGGTGTAGTTCGTGATGCTGCTCGTGTATTCATGGTCCCGCTTGGAGATGTAAACAAAGCATTAAAGACCGTAGATACATTTGAAGACTTTTTAGATTCTCCAAATACAAAAGAATTTAGAACAAAGTATCCAGAAGTTGTTTGGCTGGCTGAAAGATTACGTGGACGTATTAGGTCTGTAGGCGTTCACGCTGCAGGTGTTGTTGTGGCTAAAGATGATATTAGAAAATACGCACCAGTAGAATCTCGTGAGGATGCAAACGATAAGGTATCTGGTCGCATTCCAGTTGTTGCTTATGATATGGATACTGTTGCAGATATAGGACTAATTAAGCTAGATGCTCTTGGGCTAAAAACTCTTTCAGTTATTTCGGATACTGTTAGTTCTATAAAAGATAGAAATGGCAAAAATATTGTTCTATCAGAAATACCATTAGATGATTTAGAAGTTTATAAAACTTTAAGCGAAGGATACACAAAAGGTGTGTTCCAGGCTGAAGCAACTCCATATACAAATCTGCTTATGAAAATGGGCGTAGATAAATTTGAAGATCTTGTCGCTTCTAATGCTTTAGTCCGTCCAGGTGCTATGAATACTGTAGGTGCTTCTTATATAAATAGAAAGCATGGCAAGGAAACTGTTCAATATGTTCATCCAATTATGCAGCCTTTTACAGAAAATACATATGGTGTTATCATTTATCAAGAGCAGGTTATGCAGGCCTGCGTTTACTTGGGAGGTATGACCTGGTCTGAAGCTGATAAAGTTAGAAAGATCATTGGTAAGAAAAAAGATGCAAAGGAATTTGACCAATTTAGAGATAAGTTTATTGAGGGTGCTTCAAGGCACATTTCCAAAAAACAATCAGAAACTCTTTGGCATATGTTTGAAGCTCATGCTGGCTATTCCTTTAATCGTAGTCATGCTGTTGCTTACTCCCTTTTATCTTATTACACTGCTTGGCTTAAGAAGTATTATCCTTTGGAATTCATGTTCTCAATTCTTAAAAACGAAGGAGACAAAGACGCAAGAACAGAATATCTAATTGAAGCAAAACGTCTGGGTCTTAAGGTTATGCTTCCGCATGTTAACGAATCAGATCTATATTTCTCATTACAAAAAGACTCCATTAGATTTGGCCTAGCAGAAGTTAAGTTTATTTCAGATAGCATTGCAAATAAAATTATAGAAAAGAGACCATATGCTAATTATGCAGACTTTATTGAAAAGGCATCTAAAAAAGGTAGCGGTATTAATAGCAGAGCAATTGCTGCATTAAATGCAATAGGTGGAGCGGCATTTGAAGATAACCCAAGAAGTGGTAATGAAAAAGATAATTACTATGAATATTTAGGTATACCTACATTTAATTTAGATTTGCCACCAAGAATTAAAGCTCAATGCAGACCAATTCAAGAATTTGATGAACTGGGTTCATTTGTTATGTTTGGAATGGTAAAGAATATTAAGCGTGGAAATGGCTGGGCAAGGGTAGAGTTGGTAGATGAAACAGGTTCTATAGGTTTATTTCATACAGAAGATACTCCAATTGAAACAAATCAGATGTATTTTATTCTTGTAGGAGATAATCGTATTGCTAGATATGTAAAGGTTTCAGATATTAAGCCAAATAGCGAAGATCCTTTTGTGCAGTATCTATATAGAAAAGAATATGATTTGCAAGAAGGGGAACATCTTGTAGTTGATTTTACAAACTATAAAACAAAAGCGGGCAAAATAATGGCCCATATCGTTATGACCGATAAAGATAAAAACCTTACTCGTGTGATTATATTCTCAACATTATATAAATTAGCCCTAGGCAAAATGCGTTTGGGCATGAAATGTAAACCAGTTCTATCTAAATTAGATGACGGAACTTTAATGGTTAAGGAAGTTAAATGAGCGAAGAAAAGGCAACAGTTCAAATGGATGTTTCAAAAATTCTGGCATCTATATTGGTTCATCTTAAAGAGGTTTCTGTGCCCACAGATATATTTATGTCTGTAAATACTGATAAACAAATTGAAATTACATATGATGATGAAAACAAATCATTTATATTTAAACTAGGAGATCAAATTGAACTCACATCAAATACCAGACTTGAAATTTGGGATGCAACTTCGTGGGGTAAGTATTTAGCAGATCGCGAAAAAACCTTTGCTGATGTTTCAGAGGAGGTGCTACCTGGATTGTTTTAAATCCAATCAATTATCTATTTAGGCCACCGCCCCTCATAAAGATTCGCGGCGCCACTTCCCCGGTGCCGCGTGTTATTTGAAGCTGATCCGTCGAGTGGCGGTGACCTAAGTAGATAAGTGAGGTAGTAGGTAAGAAAAAAAGAAAAAGAAAAGAAACAAAAATAGGTAACGAGGGGGAGGAGAGAAAAATGAGTGCAGATCTAGCACACATACCAGTGGCACTTGATCAGTGCGTTGATTTGCTCTCCCCAGCATTTGCTAATAAATCAAAACCTTATCTATTAGATGCCACTTTAGGACTTGGCGGACATGCCAAGGTCTTTTTACAACAATTTTCTAATTTACATTTAATTGGAATTGATCGAGATCCAGCTGCGATAAAGATTGCACAAAGCAACTTAGCCGCTTTTGCTGATCGGGTAAGCATTACCCATGCAACCTATGACCAAATTCAATTAGCTCTAGATAATGCTGGGGTTTCAAAGGTGGATGGCATTCTCTTTGATTTGGGTGTTTCTTCGATGCAGTTAGATATGGCAGAGCGGGGTTTTTCCTACTCCCAGCTAGCCCCACTTGACATGCGGATGGATCAAAGTAATCCAATCACGGCATCGCAAATTCTTAACACCTACTCACATGGGCAGTTGGCAAAAATCCTGCAAAATTATGGTGAAGAAAAGTTTGCGAGCAAGATCGCTGAAAACATTATTAAGGCGCGAACTGCTGGCAACTTAAATACCACCACAGATTTAGCTCAGATTGTTAAGGAATCAATTCCAGCCCCAGCTCGTCGCACCGGTGGAAACCCAGCAAAGCGAACCTTTCAAGCCCTTCGTATTGAGGTTAATCAAGAGTTAGCGATCCTAGAGCGCGCTATCCCAGCTGCCTTGGTGGCATTAGCGGTGGGCGCTCGCTTAGTTGTGATGAGTTATCAATCGCTGGAGGATCGAATTGTTAAAAGATTTTTCACTCAAGCGACCAAATCAAATACCCCAGTTGGACTGCCAGTTGAGCTACCAAACTCAGCGGCGGCATTTGAGTTACTTCATAGTGGCAGCACCGCAGCAAGGCAGGCGGAGCAGTCAATCAACCCCCGTTCACAATCTATGCGCTTGCGCGCTATTGAGCGAAGGAGTGCTTGATGGCGATTTTTGAATTAGCCCCGGCAATTAGGATCTCAACCAAAATAGTTAAAGCCCAAACCAACAAAGCAGTTTTGCGATTAGCACCAGAGATTAAAAATGGTGAGGTTGCAACCGATCGAACCTTTGTGGTTTTTTTGGCAACCATATTTACTGCTGGCTTGTTGTCGTTGCTGGTGATTAATACCGCGCTCGCTCGGGATGCATTTGTGTTGTCAGAGCTAAAGCAGCAGGCACAAGTTTTAACAGATCAACGTGAAGCAATCTTGCAAGAGGTGGCAGCAAAATCTTCACCTGACAAGCTGGCGCAAAGTGCTAGTGAACTGGGCATGGTGGCATCTAGTAATCCAAGATTTTTAGATATGTCGGTGGGTAAGTGATGAACCAACAATTGCTTGTGCAGGATCGAATTCGAAAAATTGTAGCGATTGCAATTGTTATTTTTTTACTCTTCGGTCTGCGTCTGATTGAAATTCAAGCAATTAGAGCTAATGGATATGTGGAAAAAGCAGATACTGAATTAAGCAAGTCTGCCACTTTGCTTGCACCTAGAGGAACTATTTATGACATTAATGGAGTAGAGTTAGCGAGATCGATCTCAGCCATAAATATCGCAGTTGATCAAACTGTAGTTAATGATCCAATTGCAGCAGCTTCGGTGGTGGCACCAATCTTGGGAATGAGTCCAGCTCAGTTAGCACCGCAATTAACTGGGGATCGAAGATATGTTTTAATCGCTAAAGATATAACCCCTGAAAAATGGCGGCAGGTTTATGAAGCAATTGGCGCCTATAACACTGAAGTGTTAAAAACAAAGGAGGGTATTAGTAAGCGAATCGGCGGTTTTGTGCCTGAGCGAAGCTACATACGAGATTATCCAAGTGGGAAGTTAACATCTTCACTAGTTGGAATTATTAATGATCAAGGCTTTGGTGCATCCGGAATTGAAAGCAGTTTAAATGGCCTGCTATCTGGGGTAAATGGTAAGTATGTCTATGCCAATGGTCGGGGAAATATAATTCCAGGATCAGAGCGAGTCAGTGTTGAAGCAAAATCTGGCACAAGTGTTCGGTTAACAATTGATAGAGATGTTCAATGGGTAGCTCAAAATGCGATTAGCCAGGCGGTATCAGCATCAGGTGCTCAATCTGGAACTGTGATTGTCATGGATCCAAAAACTGGCGCTATCTTGGCCCAAGCTAGTGCGCCAACTTTTGATCCAAGTGTTCCAAGTTCAATTACTCTAGAGAAGCTAAGGAACCCAGCTGTGCAAGAGGTTTATGAACCTGGCTCAACTGGAAAGGTAATTACAGTTGCAGCTGCACTAGAAGAAGGATTAGTTTCACCGGAATCTGTTTTCACAATCCCTTACAAAATGAAGGTGGCAGATCAGTATTTTCATGATCATGAAAAACACCCAACTCAGCGATTGACTACCGCAGGTGTCTTGGCAGTATCAAGTAATACTGGTTCAATTCAAATCGGACAAAAACTTGGCAAAGATGTTTTATATGATTACCTTCGAAAGTTTGGTATAGGTGAGAGTACTAAGTCAAAACTTCCGGGTGAATCAGCTGGAATTTTGCACCCAGTTAAAAACTGGTCTGGTACCTCACTACCAACAATTGCATTTGGACAAGGTTATTCACTAACCGCTATGCAAGCGACCTCTGTATTTGCAACAATTGCAAATGATGGTGTGCGGGTCTCACCCTCAATTCTGGCTGGTGTTGTTGATGAAAGCGGCAAGTACACACCTGCTAAACCAAATGATTCAGTTCGAGTTCTTAGCTCACAAACTGCAACAGATATGCGAGCGATGATGGAGAGTGTGGTTTCCAGCAATGGAACTGCTCCCAGTGCAGCTATCTCAGGTTATCGAATTGCTGGAAAGACTGGAACTGCAAATCGATTTAACACTGCTTGTAAATGTTACAGTGGCTATACCGCATCCTTTATTGGCTTTGCACCTGCCGATGCGCCCCAGTATGTAATCAGCGTGACCATCCAGGATCCAAAAGGAATGCACTGGGGTGGCGTTCTAGCTGGTCCCGTCTTTAAGAAAGTTATGAGCTTTGTTCTCCAAAGTGAGCGGGTGCAGCCAACCATCGCGCCAAAAACTACTTTCACATTAACGGAGGCTGCTCTTAAATCATCAAAAAGTAAGAATGACAAGGCTGGTGCCTAGGTATGAGAATCATTCCTGCTTCACCTTTAGCAAAATCTTTAATGGAGTTTGATTCAACCATATTTACCCAGCAGGTTGTGATCAGCGGTGTTTCAATTAATGCGCAAAAGGTAGTGCCTGGTGATCTATTTATTGCCCTTGCTGGGGCTAATACACATGGTATTTCATATTTAGAGCAGGCGATAAGTAATGGCGCAGTTGCGGTTTTAAGTGATAAAAAGATTGAAGCTTCAATCCCTTCTTTCATACATCCAAAGCCGCGAGAGCTTGTTGGCGCAATCTCTGCTTGGTTTTATGGACATCCATTTGAAAGATTGAAAGCCATAGGAATCACAGGTACTAATGGAAAGACAACTACTGCAAATTTAGTAAAACAAATCTGGCAACTAAATTCAATCAAATCAGGATTAATTGGAACACTTGGTATTGAGATAGCGGATGAGAAGTTAAAAAGTGCACGAACCACACCTGAAGCTGATAATCTTCAAGCAATTGCGGCCGCGATGGTTGAACAAGGATGTAAAAATCTGGTGATGGAGGTCAGTAGCCATGCGATTGATCAAGGCCGGATTAAAGGTGCGAAATATGAAGTAGTAGGGTTTTCAAATCTAACTCAAGATCACCTGGATTATCACCTGAGTATGGAAAATTACTTTCAAGCAAAAGCTAATCTATTCGTTACAGAGTATGCCAAAGTTGCAGTAATTAATATTGATGATTCATATGGAAAGAAATTATCGAAACAAGTAAAGATTCCAATCGTTACAGTATCGCGTAAAGACTCAACCGCTGATTGGTATTTAGCAAAAGCTGAAATTAAAAATGGGCTCTACCAAGTTGAGATCAAGAGCAAAACAGGGGAGAGCCTGCGTGAAAACTTTGCCTTACTTGGAGATTACAATTTAGATAATTTATTGCTAGCAGTAGCGGTAGTTAACTCTGCAGGTTTACCATTAGATAAAATTTCATCCACGATAAGCAAATTACAGAGTGTGCCTGGCAGGTTAGAGAGTATTAACGCTGGCCAGAAATTTACCGCTCTAGTTGATTATGCTCATACACCAGATGCTGTGGAACGAGTTATTGCAACTGTAAAATCTTTGACTAATGGAAAAATAATTGGGGTGCTCGGCTGCGGAGGCGATAGAGATGCTAGTAAGCGCTCAGTAATGGGTCAGGCGCTGTTTAATGGATGTGATCTAGCAATATTTACTAGCGATAATCCAAGAGGTGAATCAGCCGAGGCCATTTTAAAACAAATGACAGCAGGCATAGATCTTGGTAAAAAAGGATTGGTTGAAATAGATCGAAAAAATGCAATTGATTTAGCGGTTAAAAGTGCTCAGAGTGGTGATGTGGTTTTGTTGATGGGCAAGGGTCATGAGAGCGGGCAAGAGGTAAATTCAGTAGTTACACCATTTGACGATCGTATTGAATTAGCTGAATCCATCAGGAGATTGGCCCGTTGATGCTAAATATAAACGCCTCTGAATTTGCCAAAATAGTTTCAGGTCAGCTTCATAAAATCTCCGAGTCAACAATCCTCGATCAAGTTCCGGTAATTAACTCAAAAAGTGCAACAAATAATTCATTTTTTGTTGCATTTAAAGGTGAGAAGGTAGATGGTCACGATTTTGTCGCTGAAGCAATGAATTTGGGAGCGAAGTTTGCCTTAGTGAGCAAACCAGTTGTCGAACCACATGTATTAGTAGCTGATACTGGTAGGGCCCTGATTGAGTTGGCAATCTACCTTCGATCAAAATTACCCGAATTGAAAATTGTTGGTATAACTGGTTCACAAGGTAAGACCACGACAAAAGAGTTCTTAAACTCAATTCTTAAACTTGAAGGTGAAACTGTAGCGACGGCTGGCAACTTCAATACCGATATCGGAGTACCACTGACCCTTTTACGCTGTAATGAACAAACCAAATTCTGTATTTTGGAGATGGGAGCAAGACACTCTGGTGACATTGCAAAGTTAACAAAAATAGCAAAACCAAATGTAGGAGTTGTATTGGTGGTAGGGAGCGCACATATTGGTGAATTTGGCTCAGTTGAGGCAATCGCAAAAACTAAAGCTGAATTAATAATGAATCTGCCTACTAATTCAACTGCAGTGCTGGGAAATTATGATACCTATACACCCAAGATGGCTGATTCTTTGGAGTTAAAAAGAGTTTTCTGCTATAGTCGGAAAATCACATAGGCCACAGGAAGCCGACATGAATGTGATTGTCCCGAACATCGAAGAAGATATTCCTCTACCAGCCTCCGCGACAGAGGCTCTGCCAGAACTCACCCCGCAACAAGAGATAGAGATGCGGGCCAAGACTATTAAATTAGTCGCCGACCTGAACCACCAGCCAATAGAGCCAAACCTAGAACATCAGCATCAAGCTGAACAGCTTGCACGGGAGATGATTACAAACCCCGCTATGCGTCCCGACTTTGCCAAATACCCTAATGAAGTAATGGCCTACTTAGCTGGCATGGTTGCGCAGTCAAACTGCATGATCGTGGCAGAGTTGTCTGATTTGAAGCTCTATGTAGTGAACAAGCTAGTCGCAGAGATCGAGAACACTAAGGACCCCAAGGCAAGAATCGCTGCAATAAAGAGTCTTGGCGAGGTAGATGGAGTAGATGCATTCAAGAGACGCAGTGAAGTCACTCATAAGGTGTTAACTATAGAAGAGGTAGAGAAGGAACTGTTTGATACGCTGACTAGTCTTGAGAGTCAGGTAATAGATGTAGAGGTCAGGGAGACATCAAGTGGGATCGGAGGCTCTTAAACTCTCTTCCGCAGACTTGAATCGTCTGCGAATGGCCCTTCCGACTATGCCGGATAAGCAAAAAAGGCGCACTGCTGAGCTTCTTAAACAGTATAAACAGGAAATAACGAGGGAATTGGGCAAGGATTCCTTCCTAGATTTCGTAAAACACGTCTATTCGGGCTACAAAGTAGGCCCACACCACTATAAATTAGCCAGAATCTTTGAAGAAATCGCCGAGGGCAAGAAAAAACGGGTGATTGTGAACATCGCACCCCGTCACGGCAAGTCAGAATTGATTTCTTACCTCGCTCCAGCGTGGTTTTTGGGTAAATACCCGCAAAAAAAGATCATTATGGCCTCGCACACGGCTGATTTAGCGGTTCAGTTCGGTCGTAGAGTGCGAAATCTTGTCGGATCGGAGGCTTATCGTGACATTTTTCCGCAGATTGAGCTACAAGCGGACTCAAAGTCCGCGTCAAGGTGGGGTACCAACTTTCAAGGGGAGTATTTCGCTATCGGCGTTGGCGGCGCTTTGGCTGGTAGGGGCGCTGATCTTTTTATTATTGATGATCCTCATTCCGAGCAAGAGGCCAAAACCGGAAGACCTGAAGTGTTTCTACCTGCATGGGAATGGTTTCAGAGTGGACCTATCCAACGACTTATGCCGGGGGGTGCGATTATTATAGTAATGACCAGATGGAGCAAACTTGATCTTACTGGGCAAATTATTACGCAAATGGAGCGTACTGAAGGGGCAGAAGATTGGGAAGTTGTCACTTTCCCTGCCCTTGACGAGGACGATAACCCTCTCTGGCCAGAGTTTTGGACGTCTGAAGAGCTGCTGGCGAAAAAGGCAGTTATCGATATTAGATACTGGAACGCCCAGTACATGCAGCAGCCCACCTCCGAAGAAGGAGCCCTGATAAAGAGGGAGTGGTGGAACATGTGGGACAAAGATGATCCGCCTAACTGTGAGTTCATCATTATGTCTCTTGATGCTGCACAAGAAGCCAACAACAGGTCTGACTATAACGCCCTAACTACATGGGGTGTCTTCTATAACGAAGAAGTCAACAACTACAACATCATACTTTTGAACTCCATCAAGAAGCGCATGGAGTACCCCGAGTTGAAGGCTCTAGTACTGGAGGAATACCGGGAATGGCAGCCAGACTCGTTCATCGTGGAGAAGAAGAGTTCAGGCTCGGTGCTGTATCAGGAGATGCGACGCATGGGCGTCCCGCTGCAGGACTTCACACCGGGTAAAGGGCAGGACAAGATCGCCCGAGTTAATGCTGTTTCTTCACTGTTTCACGGCGGGGTGGTATGGGCCCCGCACAGGCGCTGGGCTCAGGAGGTAATTGAGGAGTGTAATGACTTTCCATCGGGCATTAACGATGACTTGGTGGACTCTACCACTCTTGCGCTTCTTCGCTTTAGACAAGGCGGGTTTATCAGGTTAGATAGTGATGAGCCAGAGGACATACCGATATTTAAGAGGCGCAGAGCTGTTGCGTATTACTGATGACTACACAGAAATTTATGGGAAGACACCAGCTAATAGATAGATTAGCGGCGCAGGTGGGTAATAGAGACACTGCTATAGAGATACTAAAAAAGCGTGGGCATTTGGCAGCAGACGGTAAAACATTTACAGCAGAAGGTATGAAACGCAATGCCATGACTGCTGAAGAACGGGCTACGGATAGAGCAGCTAAACGTACAGGCGCGCCTGTCAGCGCGTTTACATACAACCCTAAAACGAATACAGCAACACGTAAGGACACCAAATGAGCATAGATAAAGCACTGTATGA
>OGVZ01000047.1_pt1 | contig 15843 bp, 14 predicted proteins | sample 1575881 | NCBI WGS metagenome assembly OGVZ01 (sample SAMN07581520, study PRJEB24739) | freshwater metagenome | place: Singapore | collected 2015-01
GTTTCCCAGTCACGATACGCTTGGAGAAGGAAGTCAAAGCTCGTGGTCGTCCCAAATCTGCCTCTCCTCGTGCCAAGATCGCAACCAGCGACACAGGCAGTGGAAGTGAAACCGAAACCGACAATGAGGAATATCAGGCAAAGAAGCAAGAGCAACGCAAGAAAGTGACAAAGACAGCCGATGCCGCTGATGCTGCTCCTAAGAAGCGCGGTCGTCCTGCCAAAGCCAAGGAAGCTGCTCCTGAACCCAAAGACGACTTGATCCAAGGTCTTGTTGCATCTGCAAAGAAGTCAGCAGCAGCTGCTAGTGTTTCACCAGTGACTTCTCCTGAACTCAGTGAGGATGATATGACACCATCTGTAGTTGTTGCTGCTGCTCCCGCTCCTGCTCCTGCTAAGAAAGTCACTGCCAAGACTACACGCAAGGTTGTAGAGATCGATGGACAGAAATTTTGGATGGAGCAGTTCAATGGAAAACAGATCATCGTGAGCTGCGAGGACAACTCAGCATTCAACACTGAAGACGGCGAATACCTGGGTGTTTGGGACAACAAGGCAAAGACAGTTATTGTCGATGATGAGACAGACGAGGAGTAAATAGCCAAGTCAGGTAAGTAAAGTTTGGTGGTATTGTAGCTACAAAACCACATTTTTTTTCATTGACATGTTTGTATTGTATTGGATTGGACCGTAGATTGGAGTAACCCATATCTTGATTCATCACCCATAACTCGGTTCATCACCCATTTCTCAATTCATCACTCATTTCTCGATTTCCTATATAGGAAGGTTTTCCCACCATTCGGGGAAATAGATTGTCCGGTGAAGTGTAAATATCCTCTTCCAGTTTATACTATGTGACATGTGACCCGTGCAATAGCTTACACTATATATAGCCGTAGACTGGAAAGTAGATGGTAGACTATAAACGCCTATGCTTGTAGAGTGCATTGTTAAAATGGAAAATTGAAATTGTTTGCACAGTTACTATAGGTTTCAGCGAAAGCAAACAAAGAACTATTATCAATGTCTAGCAAAGAAGAATTATTGAAACAGATTGAAGATATGAAGCAACAAATTAACAGCGTTCATGAGGAGATCGCCAAACTGAAGAGTCACGAATCAACATCATTCGTCAAGCAACAAGAGCAGTGTCACATTGAATCGACAATTAACTATGTTTATATTGTTTCTGAGGCTCATCAATATTATGAGATATACCCAGTTCTTTATAATACTTACGAAGAAGCATACCAAGCAGCTATTGAAAAATATAAGGAACAGCTGGATGAAGAGAGGGCAGAATTTGCTGAAGATGGTTTAGCTATGGCATCTCAGGTTGATGTCGCTGAGAACAAAGAGACAGGTAAAACCTATCTTTATATAGAGAAGGGAATATACATAACTATATATCGATTCAAAGTAAACACGCCAAAGTAGGTTAATAAGGTAAGTCAATATCAGGTAATTGTGTGTGTGCTCAATTAACACTTTTTTTTAGAGGGAGCGAAGCCCCCTTATTACTTTTTACATCACTTTGTTTCATCTCGACCTCGACTTCCATATCAATCTCAATCTCAATCTCTCTTAAAAACATGAGATGCGACAGGTGCGAGAGATTAATCGAAAATCATTCAATAATTCAAAATTGATATTTTTTAAAATATTTACAGGAGGTTGCATGTGGATGTGATGTCTGCTGAGCTTGCTGAGGTGCATGTTGATGAGAACATTGATTCGCTTGCGTCAGCTGATCAGCTTTCGTTTCCTTTGCATAGGTTTGTTGAGTCACTTTGTTTTCCGTTGGATGAACTAAACCAGTTGGCATCTGATTTTGATTATGTTAGAGAAACGCAGGGTGTTGAGAAGAAATCTACTTTAACTGATCCTGCTTCGGTCCCTGAGCAGTTCCTTGAATGGTTGGCGTGTGTGACCGGTTCGTCGTTGTCAAGTTTGTACAGCGGGTTCACACCTTGGGAAGCGTTAGAGGCGTACGATAGTGCTGATGCCAATATCGAGCCTGGTCAATGGTCTGATATTGATCCAACTGACGGTACAGGATTTGCTAACTGGTCAACTATCCAGGCGTTTGATCCAAACTTTTTTAATGTTATTCAAGGATATAGAGATCAGCTTCAGCTTGGAGTTTTTGGTGTTAACGCCGGGCGACCTGACATCATTGATGCTTACATAAGAACGTTTCTTAATAGTGAGACACCTGGAACAGATGTTGTGGTAGTTGAAAACTATGATAAAGGTGACAACTATAAAATCAAAGTTCTTGTTGACCCTTTAGTAGATCCTGACCCTGACGGTGATTTAATTAACGACGAGGTACTTAAATCGTTGCCTGTTGGCACCGTTTCAAGAAAAGTTGGTTCTGTTGATCAGTCTGGTCAAGGTGCTTTAGATGTTTCTAAGGTGCTTTATCCTGCTGTACCGTCGTCTACGTCGTCTGCTAAGGGTGTGGCTGTTTTTGATAGAGCTTTTGTGTCTGACAGCGACAATTATGGCCGTACGTTGTTGTTAAATGTTGTTCCTGATGATATGGTGTTGGACACTGCACGTCCTGAGCTTGGTGGCGGTTTAACCGCTTCACATTTTGTTGATGGGTCTTGTTTAGCGTACGGTAAATTTGCTAATAATTCGTTTGCTGGCGCTATCACAGATCCTGACGTTTCATGCGATTTTGGTGGATCTGCAGCGTTTGATGTTGTGATGGTGTTAACTGATGTTACACCGCCTTCTACAACTGTTGACACTGCTGGTGATGGCGGTAACAGTCCTGCTGACTGGTTTTTGCGTGAAAAACGTCTTATAGTTTGCGGTGTTGATGACGCTGGCACAGATAACGATTGGGCTATCTATCTTGCTTCAGGTTTAACTCCTGGCTCCGATTCGTCGTGCAGGTTACTGTTCGTTGACGGATATAACACGTCTGCATCTAATTATGCTTATTCTGATCCTATAGATTTTTCTAAACTGCAAAAAACTGTTGTGTTCAGAGTTAAACGGTCAGCTGTTTCTGGTGGTTCTACAACGGTAACATTTTATGCCCAGTCATCTTTGTATGATGACTGGGAATCTAACGTTGCGGGAACTGACACTATTACTGCTGGGTCAACGTCTGCTGGGGCGTCTGCGTGTGTGCAGGTGCTGGGTGATTTAACTTCTTCGTGGACATGGGCGTCAGCTGACCCTCTGTCGTGTGCTGTGCAGCGTGTGATGTTGTTTGCGTCGCCGTTGACTTTCACGGGTTCTGGCCCGTCCACGTCTGCTAATGCGGTGCTTGACGGCGAGTTGGCGTCTACATGTGAAAGTTTCGTGTATGACCCTACGGTTGATCTTGATTTTTCTGTTCAGGATGTGTATGATGCCCAGTTTACGCTTCCTGGCGGACTTGGTGTTGCTTTGTTTGAGTCTTCTCCGCAGGCTTCGATGTTAGCTATGCGTACCGATAAGCAAACTGTTCCTGTGGATATCTGGTATTTTGGTACTAGTTCAAATAGTGGGTCTGGTAACAATGTGTTGTCTGTTGCAGGGTTGTCGGCGTCTACTAGTTATGATGTGAAGTTCAGTGTTTTGAACGTGTTGACCGGTGCTGTTACAGCTTACACTACGGCTATTTCAACTGATGGTAGTGGTGTGTTGTCTACGGACGTTACTACAGTGTATACTGGTGCTTCGACGTTGAATGGTGTGTCGTTGACACAGATCGAAGTGTTTGCTACGGGCACGGTGACTCCTACTTTAGCTAAGTTCACTCCTTTGTTATTGGATACGGTAGATTCGGCAGCGGACACGTACTCTAAAACGTGGACTGTGCAGCGAACATTTCCGGTTTCTACTGCGGTAGAGTTTGCACCTGCTCAAACTGTTACACGTGATGCTGTGCACATGTTTTATGGCGGGCCATCTATGGCTAATCCACCTCAGCTTGAAACATTCAAACCGTTCTCTGTGGCCTTTTCTGTTAGGCGACATTGGACTGGGTCGGCCGGTACGATATACGATGTGTTACGCTTGTTGAATGATCCTGATGACACAGCCGGGTTTCATGTGTATTTTGATGGACCTAAACTTAAGGTTGAGTTCCTTGATGGTTCTGTAGATAATTTAAGTCAACCTATTGTTGAAACGTTAGAAACATCTGCTGTTGATTTCCCTGATGTTGCTTATAGGGAATGGGCTGATGTTGTGATCCGCCGGTCCGCTGCTGCTAACACGTTCAGTATAGTGGTGAACGGTGATTTTGACAAAGAGGCCACTTCAACAATTTCTGCTAACGCTATTATGCCTGTTTTGAATAAGTTTATTTTAGGGTTTGGTTCAGGCGCTGAGTGTGTTCCACGTTTTTCTATTTCTAATCTAGTGTTTTTTGATAGGTTCTTGTCTGACGCCGAAATTTCGCTGCTTGTGAACAACTTTTAACGCTAAAATATAAGTTGATTGTTGTTTTTGCTGGTGGAGGCTTTTTGTGACTGTTAGTCAGACAACTAGATTTCAGATTTATACGTGGGATTCTGGTGGTGACAAGTTCACGCGTTCTCAGATGACTTCTTCTCATTCGTCTATTGACACGTTGGCTTCTGGGTTTATTCAGGGCGGGTCTTTACCAGCTGCTAGTGCTGCTAGGCAGGGTTTTTTTCATTATTCATCCACTGATGGTACTGTCGGAACGTTGTCTTATTGTAACGGTTCTGCGTGGTTCACTATCGGCGGGTTTGGTAGTGTTTCCCAGTTGGATGGGGTGTCTGCTAACGGCTCTGCTACGACTTATGCTAGGTCTGATCATAAGCATTCGTTTGGTGCTAGCATTGTGGGAACTTCCCAGCTGATAGATAATTCTATTACTTTAGCTAAAATGCAAATTAATTCTGTTGATACAGGTAAGCTTGTAGATGAGTCTGTTACACAAGCTAAACTTGCTAACACTTCTACTGTTGGCGGCGCTGCTGTTGGTACTTCCCAGATACAGGACGGTGCTGTAACAAACGCTAAGGTTGCTAGCGGTATTGACGCTTCTAAGTTAACAACGGGTACTTTACCTATAGCTAGAATTGGTACAGAGTCAATCACTAACGGACGCATTGCGCCGTACACGATACAGGGTGATAGACTTGTTAACGGTGCTATAGGTACCGATCAAATTGGTAACGGGCAAATCACTACAGCAAAACTTCAAACTGGCGCTAATGCAACAGTTGACACTGATCAAATTCGATCACTGGCCGTAACTACCGGAAAGATTCGCGACGAGGCTGTTACAAACGGTAAAATTTACCCTGGAACAATTGAAAATGATCGTATAAAGAACTCAACTATTAATGCTGACGATAAACTTGCGGATGGTACTGTCACTAACGTTAAGCTTGCTAGTGGAATTGATGCTGGTAAAATAACTGTTGGAACATTGGATGCAAACCGTATAGGTTCTAACGCTATTGATAGCGTGCGTTTGCAAGATGATGCTGTTATAACAGATAAAATACTTGACTATAATGTCACGGCAGATAAACTTGCTACCGGTGCAGTTATAGCGGCTAAGCTAGGTACTGGTGCAGTTATAGAGGCTAAGATAGGTACTGGTGCTGTAACAGCAGACAAAATCGGCACTAACGCTGTTACTAGTGTAAAAATTGCATCAGGTAACGTGACAGACACTCATTTAGCATCAAGTGGACTTGACATTTCAAAATTTACTGCAGGAACATTAAACGAAGCCCGTCTTAGCGCCAACGTTTCAACTGTTTCACGAACATACACCAACACTGCAGGTACCGTAGGAGCAGGGCCACGAATAGTGTTTTCAAGCAACGCCCCGTCGAACAGCGACGGTGAGGCATTAGGTACAATTTATCTTCAAATATAAGGAGTACCATCATGCCTATGTTTATAAAAACAAATGTTCCCGGTCCTACTGCAACTTATAAACAAGTGTCTTCAACAGGGTTTTTTGCTAAACCACGATTCGGTTTTTCAGGACTAGACAGCTATTATGAGATACGTTCAGGATACGTGAAAACTGCTGATGGATACCAACAGTTCTATCAAGGAGCAGTGGCTAGAACGTACACGTTCAATGCTTCAGGTTCAGCCACCGTTTCTGGCGGCACATTCACACTTTCTACATTACGTCAAGGGCTGTTCTACAACCTTGAATCAAGTTACACTAACTTTGGTATAATACAATTTTTTAGAGACACACAAGGAATATCGCTATCACAAGTTTTAGAAACACGTCCTGTTGTACAAGCCGCAACACTGTACCTGTCACGAGCAGCGGCCCCAGACGGATTTGACAACATCACATCTGCAGGTAACACATATGTTGGACGTTACGGTATAAACGTGTTCTCAGGTGGGCACAACGCAACCTATGCGGACTACACAGCTACCGAAACAGCAGCGTTCAGCGGTATAACAATTCCAAGCGGCGGAAACTCGCTGATAAGCATCCCATTCACCACAGCCGCATCAACACTAGTAAATCACTTAGCTACAGGACTACCAATTTTCTTTTCAAACAAAAGCAACATTACTGACTTGACCACGTTGTATGACCCAGAGCAATATGATCCAGACTATTTCTGGACTCCAGCTTATACACAACCTTTCACAGCAGCTTTATCTGTAACATTAGCTTACGCTTAAAAACACAAAGAAGGTGGCGTCATGCTGACTCAATTTCTCAACATGACGCTCCCTGCCTTAATCGGTTCCGCAGTCACGTTTTCTGGAATTCTTCTTTCAAACAAAGTTAAAAACAGAAAAATTAACTATGACATAGACGTGGCACAGGACTCGGTGTGGATGGACTTGGTACGGCAAAGTCGTATAGAATATGCATTACAGAGAAAAGAAAACAACCGGCTTCGTTACATAACGCATCATCTTCAAGAAGAAATAGCTCAACTTGAACAAAAGAATGTTGAGCTTATGAACGAAATTATAAAACTTAGAACCCAAGGAACATAATGTCAAAAAAGAAGCCGTCGGACGATCAGCTAGTTGAATATCTGCTAGAAGCGTATGAAGATGCTGTCAGCGCTGGAACTGTTTTAGATGCGTTAGAAGACGCCGCTGATGAAGCAGAAGAAGACGATGATGACGATGATCTAGAAGAGTTTGATGGATCAACCGACGTTTTTGTTAGTGACATCATAACATCTTTTTTCGATGACAACGAGAACGTAGGTGTTTTAGGTAACTATGTTCTTGTTGCTGAGATCATTGATGATGACGGCAAGGGTGAGCTTGTTGTATTAACTTCGGATAATCTTCCCACGTGGGTTTCTCGCGGCATGTTGTTGATGGCTGATGAGCATTTGATGGATGCGAGTGAGTGTGAATGACTGCTGGAAGGGTAGATTTGACGTGCGAGCGTGGTACGACTTTTAAACATTCTTTTCAGGTTTTGAATCCTGATAAAAGTTTGGCGTATCTACCGACGTGGTCTATCCGGTTTCATGTGCGGCGTCGCACTAGGTCGGCTGAAGTTGTTGTTGATGGGTTGTTGGAGGCTGTCGAGACTGGTGTTTCGTTAGACAAGTATATAACGATCGACCCTGAAAATGCTACAATATTTATAGAGTTACCTGATGACGTGACTGGTGAGCTTGATGTTGGTGTTCATGTTTACGATTTAGAGTTGGTGCATGCTGGTCGCCCGTCAGTGATACGGCTTCTTAAAGGGTTGTTTGAGGTGGTGGCGTAGAGTGGATCACGGGTGTATTGTTGCACAGGACATCGTGAATTCGGTTGTTGTTTCTGAGACTGTCGCTAACCATGTTACGGTCACTGCTGCTACGTTTATCGCTGAGGCTGGTGCAGCATCTTCACTTTTTTATGGTGTCACGTCCCCTCCGTCTTCAGCGGTTGGTGCTGAGGGATCTTTCTATATTGATCTTGTTGGCGGTAATTTGTGGGGTCCGAAAGGTGCGTCGGAGTGGCCTGCGGAGCCAACAACGTTGGTTCCTCGACGTTTTGTACATAATCAGAATGTTTCTTCGTCGTCGTGGACTATTTCCCACGATTTGGGCGGGTTTCCTTCTGTGACTGTTGTTGATTCTGCTAATAATATTGTTATTGGTGATGTTGTGTATGTTGATCAGTCTACTGTTCAGGTTTCTTTTAATGGATCGTTTTCTGGTAAAGCGTATTTGACGTGATGGTGATGCTGTGAAGTTTCTTTCTAATGCTTCTTTTAAAACTTCTGGTGCTAGTTTATCTGCTACGTCGTTAGAGTTTCCTGTTATCAAGTCGTTTGATAGTGCTGATCCTGATGCTGAGCCTGTTGTGGGTCAGCTTTATTTCCGGCAAGGTAATTCGAATAGTGAGCTACGTGTTTACACTGGTGTTAATTCTAAGTCGTGGAAAACTATCAACACCACAAACATAGCTTCTGATGTTACGTGGGGTCAGAAAGGGCAGCTTATTGTTTCGACTGGTAACGATACTGCTGCAACGTTAAACTCTGATCAAACAAGTGGTAATGGTGAAGTGTTGATGGTTGATAACACTGTCTCTACCACAGGTCTAAAATGGTCTAAAATTGGTGTAACAAACCTAAATGCCACAGGTACAGCTAGCTCGTTAACGTTCCTACGAGGCGACAACGCATGGGAACGGCCAACATTAACAACCGACCTTGTGTGGACAGCAAAAGGTCAAATAGCTGCAGCCACAGGCTCAGGGACAGCCACCACAATCAACGTGGGCGCAAGCAACACCGTACTTATCCCAGACACCCTAACAGCGACAGGTCTTAAATGGGCGCAACTACCAGTAGACTCAATCCTCACCACGACTGGCACAGCGGGGTCTACGACGTTTCTTCGCGGTGACGGAGCTTGGGCTACGCCTGCTGGCGGTGGTGGTGATGTTGCTACTGACACTATATGGAACGCTAAAGGTGACCTTGCGGTAGGTACGGGTGCTGATACTGCGTCTGTGTTGACAGTTGGTGCCGATAACACTTTGTTGATAGCTGATAGCACTGGCGGTGGTGGTACTGTTGGTGTGAAGTGGGCGAAGGTGCCTTTGTCAAGTTTGGATACGTCTAATTCGCCTTCAAGTAACACGTTCCTTAAGGGTGATGGTTCGTGGGCTGTTCCTGCGGGCGGTGGTGGTGGCACAGCTGTCGATGATGCTAGTAATATAATAGCTAATCAGGTTTTTAGTTAGGAGTTTAGGTGGCAACGTTCAGTAAGGAACCATTGTCTGGTGGTACTGCTAATGGTCGTGGGATAGCTGTTGGTGCAACGAGCACGACTATTCATACTGGGTCTTCCACGACGACTACGTATGATGAGCTTTGGCTTTATGCTATGAATTATGATACTGTGCCTCGTAAGCTTACTGTTGAGTGGGGTGGTACTGGTGCTAGTGATGATATTGAGTTTACTGTTCCGCCTGAGTCGGGTTTGTATTTGGTTGTGCCTGGGCTTATTTTGAAGGGTGCTGCTACGCCTTTGGTGGTTTCTGCTTTCGCTGCTGCTGCTTCGGCTATTTCTATTTTCGGGTATGTTAATAGGATTACTGTATGAGTTTTAGTGGTAGGGCACGTCCGGGTTCTCAGGTTGCCGACTGGTTCGGCGGTGCTGATGATTTGAATGTGCAGTACTTTTCGTCGTCTGGTACATGGTATAAACCGGCTGGTACACAGTGGGTCAGGGCGTTTGTTTATGGCCCTGGTGGCGGTGGCGGGTCTGGTGGAAACTTTCCAAATCAAAACCAGCTTGGTTATCTTGACGGGTCGGGGTATGTGCTAGCACATGCTTCAACTGATGGTGTAGCTAACGCTAACTATGCATTTATTAATGATAATGCGGCTCTTAGACCTACTGGCGATTTAGAGATTATTGTTAGAGTTAAGTTAGCGACTTGGAATCCGACTGGTAGTACCCATGTTTTTGCGGCATCTGGTACTAGTTCTGATACTGCTAGTCAAAATAATTTTCAGTTTCATCTTAATACTGGTGGTACTTTAAGGTTTGCTAGAGCTACTGGTAGTACATGGCGTCTGTATGACACTGGGGTTGTGTCTGGTTCCGTTAACGAAACCAGATGGCTACGTGTTGTGTGGGTTCAGAATAACGGGTCTGCACAGTCACAAGCAACTTTTTACAGTATATCTGATACGGGAAATTCTACTCTACCAACATCGTGGGGAGCGCCTATTGCTACTCTTACGAACGCTAGTACAGCTGCAGGTAATTCTGGGGCTGGTCCTTTACGGTTTGGGTTTGATGTCGGCACTACTGGTAATAGTCTTTTCAATGGTACTTTATATAGGGTGACTGTTATAAGTAATCCTGTCACTACTCCTACAACTATCGCAGATGCTGTGTTTTCAGCACAGTCTTCTGGTGTTACGTCGTTTCCAGAGTCGTCTTCTAATGGTTTTACTGTTTTTCTAAATCAGTTAGGTATTCCAACTAGTGGCGGCGGCGGCGGCGGTGCTGGTGGTTTTGCATGTGTAGAGTTGGGTGGCCCTGATATTCCCAGTAGTATTAATATTACTGTTGGTGCTGGTGGGGCAGGGGCGTTAGGGTCGTCGTCGGTTAGAACTGCTGGATCAAAGGGCGGTCCTGGCGGTGCTACTGTGTTTGGTACTTACGCTGCTACTGGTTGCGCTGATTCTGGTTTGGGTGGTGGTGCAAATTCTACTACTGCCACTGCTCCTAGTGGTGGTTCGTCTGGTAATAATGGTGGAGATGCTTGTCAGTTTACGTCTGCAGTAGGTAATTCCGGGACGACTGGGTTACCAGGCGGTGGTTTTCCTGCTGGCCCGTCTTCTAGTGGATCTTTTTCAGTTGTGTCACCTGGCGGCGGCGGTGGAGCGTTTACGCAAACTAATAGTTTTGTTAGTCCAAGTGCTGGTGCGGCTTTTAGTACTAGTTTGTTTAACGATACTACTTCTTTTAGGTTTCCTGGTAGTGCAGGAGGCTCTGCGAGTGTTGCAAGTAATGCTGGTAATGGAATGAGTGGTTTTCCTGGGTGCGGGGGCGGCGGTGGCGGTGCCGGGTCGTCTCCTTTTTCTTCAGGAACTGGTGGTAATGGTGGTTCTGGTTTGGTGGTTGTTCAGTCTTGGACTGGTGACTGCGACATTCAACATTTTACGTCTAATGGAACTTGGACTAAACCTGTTGGTGATTATACGTCTGTTCGTGTTATTTGTGTCGCTGGCGGCGGCGGCGGTGGCAGCGGGCGCAGAGGACGACCTACGTCATCTGCTGCTGTCGGGGGCGCTGGTGGTGGCGGCGGCGGTTGGGCTGCTTTAGATTTAGATTATGCCACAATAAATTCGCCTGTAACTGTTTCGGTAGGCGCTGGCGGTGTTGGTGGAACAGCGCCAACTAGTGATTCTACTGATGGTAACTCTGGTTCTTCTGGCGGTAATAGTTCGTTTGGAACATATGTTACTTCCTACGGTGGTGGAGGCGGTGCGGGCGGGCGTGTTGACATTGCTTCTTCTGGTGGCAGTGCGGGGGTACCGCTAGGTAATGGTGGTAGCTCCGGTGGTGCAACTGGTGGTGTTGGGGGTCAGGGTGCAGCTGGTACTGCAGAGTCGTATATTGCAGGTGGACCGTCAGGCGGCGGGATCACAACGTCTGGCACGTTGTCAACTGGTGCCGGTCAGTATGGTAGTAAACTTTTTTTTGGTGGGGCAATACCGTTAACAGCTGCAGGTGCTAACGCTGTTTCTGTTTATAACAGCGGCCCAGGTTTGTACGGTGGTCGCCCTGGCGGATCTACTGCAGCGGGGTCTACGGTCAAAGCTGGTAATGGTATAAATGGTGGAGGCGGGGCAGGTGCGGGTGCAGTTAACAATGGTGTAACTGGTGGCGCTGGTGGAGATGGAGGCTCTGGATGGGTTACAGTGATAACGTTCGGTGCCTCTTTGAATAAGAGAAGTGTTTAATAAGGATGTGGTTTAGACTATGAGCAGGCTTGGTGCTAGATCAAATAAATCTCCTGTATCAGTAAGTCAACTTTTTGGAGACATCAAAAATAACGATGTTCAAATTTTTTCATCTTCTGGCACGTGGGTTAAACCTGCTAACGCTAAGTGGGTTACTGCTACTGTTTTGGGTGGTGGCGGTTCGGCTGGAAATGGTACGTCTGGTGTTAGTTTTGCTAACCGTTCTAGAATTGATGGTCAAAGTTATTTTGTGCGAGAACTACCTGTTGGGCTTGCTGCGTCGCCTGTTGCTAGAACTGAGTATGTAAGTTTTCCTGATAATGTTGCATTTCGTCCTCCTGTTGCAGCTAACATTAGGTTAACGTTTCGTATAAGTTTGAAACGTTGGATAGATAATTGGAGCACTCTTGCTACAGGTCAAACTATTTGTGGTGCAGGTAATCATAGCAGCGCTCCTGCAGGTACTGAAAATTTTAGGTTGACAGTAGAGTCGTCTGGGCTTCTTGCTTTCAGACGCGGGGGTGGTTCTCCTACTATAGCTGCACGTGTTTTTACGCAGACTGCTGGTGGCTTGGGTCAGGGTTTTAATGGTCGAACGATTTGGTTACGTGTAACGTATTCTGCTAATGTTGGTGGTAACAGCCAGGTTGTTTTTCAACGTGCAGATGATTCTACTAGCATTCCAACTGTTTGGACAACGATGGGTGCTACTGTTTCGTTAGCGCAGGTAACAACTGTCAATACAGGTACGCAAGGTTTTTTTCTGATGAACAGTCAGACAGGAAGCCAGTTCACTCCCGGTAGGTTGTACAGAGCTATTTTAGAAGTAGATCCAACTAACTCTGGTGTTTGGACTTCTGAAGTTGATGCTGACTTTACTTCTATGGCTGCAGGTACAACTTCGTTTACAACTTTAGGTAAAACTGGTACTGTTTCGTCTATTGGTGGTGATAATAGGTTTTATGGCGGCGCTGGCGGGTCGTCTGGTTATTCTGTTGCAGAGTTTGAGGCCGTTAATTTACCTGATACTGTTTCTGTTTCTGTCGGCGCTGGAGGGGTTGGTAGTAACACTGTTATTTCACCGGTTGGAGTTCAAGCGGTTGTTACAAGTAGTACTAATACTTCTGGTGTTACCACAATTGCGGGAGTAACAGTAGATAGTGACGTAACTAAACTTGTTTTAGTTAGCGGTTCCAGACCTGCAACAGCTGCAGGCACTAACCTTATCCAGAGTGTGACGTATGGTGGTGTTGCGTTCACAAAGGTTAACTCTGTAGCATCCACAGTTAACACTGTTAACGCTGAGATATGGTATCTTGACAATCCTGCTGTCGGCACAGCCGATGTTGTGGTGACACACCCGTCTGCAAACTCGTACGTGACCACGTCAAGTGTGTTAGTTTTAACAAACGCTAGAGCTGGCGCACCTTTTTCTAGTGCGTCTACATCGACTGGTGCTGGTGTTGGGACGATGACCATATCTAACTTAGCTACGTCTATGGGTGGGTTGATTGTTTCAAGTACCGCTCTTAACAGCACGGCTGCCATAACTCATAGTTTTAGCACAGGTGTGTCCTTTGAAACTATTAGAAGGTTTTCTTCAACTGGTACTGTTTTAGGTGAACTTCCTGCTACAGGTGGGGCGTTTCATAATGTTTCTACAACTCAACGTAGGTATGCTACAGGTATTATAGGAAATGGCACTTCTTGTAATATAACACAGACGTACAACACTACTTCTGGAGCTATGGTTGCGGCTTGTTTTGAGTCAGAAACTAAAAACCCTGCTTTGGGTTATGGTGGTGGTGGTGTGGGGGGTACTTCAACATTTGGCTCTTATGTAGGATGTGGTGGAGCGACCGCAGGTAACGGAAACATGGGAGGGAACACTAACTCTGGGGGTAGTACATCAACAGCACAGTCTCCTAACTTGAGCGGTGCTACAGCGGTTGCGTTTCAAACAGGTATTATTTCAGGGATAGCTGGTGTTGGTAGCGCTCTAGCTTCAGCCACTTCAGATTCTCCTACTCCCGGTGTACGTACATCAGTACGCCCGTCACTTTTAACAAACATGTCTCTAAATTTAGATGGGGGCGGGCAGGGTGGTGGGCCACCTAGTAGTTCTCCTGATGGCACGCCAGGTCACTTAACTGGTGGTGGTGGTGGTGGTGCAGGTACATCAGTGCCTGATAGGGCGGGGGTTGGTGGTAATGGTGGTTCTGGTTTGGTGGTTGTTCAGTCTTGGACTGGTGACTGCGACATTCAACATTTTACGTCTAATGGAACTTGGACTAAACCTGTTGGTGATTATACGTCTGTTCGTGTTATTTGTGTCGCTGGGGGCGGCGGCGGTGGCAGCGGGCGCAGAGGAGCGACTTCTACAGCGCGTTCAGGTGGGTCAGGTGGCGGCGGTGGAGGCCATGCAATAGCGCAGCTTCCGTATAGTCTTGTTAACTCCACTGAAACGATAACGGTCGGTGCTGGCGGTGCGGGAGGTAGTGCACCGGCTACAGATAATACTGACGGTAATCAAGGCGCTAAGGGAGGTGATAGTTCGTTTGGTGCAGTTGTTCAAGCTTTCGGCGGTGGTGGTGGGCTGGGAGGCACTACTGCTGCTGTACTTGGTGGTCACGCAGGTTCTCCATATGGAGCTTTGGCCAACACTACTAGTGTTGGCGCTAATGCTGCTAATAGTTTGTACACCGCTGCCTATGGATACAGCTGCTCGGGGTTGCCCGGTGGTGGTTATAGTGCTACAAACAATGTGTACACTGGTAGTGGAGGTCTTGCTAACCGATATTTTACAGGGTTAAGCGTGCCATCATTAGGTGCAAACGCTGTTTCTATTTTTGGCGGTGGAGGTATCTATGGTGGATTAGGTGGTGGTTCTACATCTGCCGGGTCAACTGTTAATGCTGGTAACGGTGTAGACGGAGGCGGTGGTGCAGGTGCAGGTGCAGTTTTAAATGGTACTAATGGTGGTAATGGTGGTAATGGTGGAGATGGATGGGTTACGGTGGTGACATGGTGAACAAACGTTGGGCGATGGCCCGTAATGGTTTAGTTGAGAATGTTGTTATTTGGGATGGGGTCACCGAGTGGGATTACGGTGATTTTGAGGTGTTTGAGTTGGAGGAGGGGTCGGTTGTGGGTATCGGCTGGGTGTTGGTTGATGGGGTGTGGTCTGCTCCTGTTCAGCCTGAGCCTGTGGTTGAGCCTGTTGTTGATCCTGGGGTTCCTTCTGATTTTATTATCTGATTTTATGTTCTTTTATGAACAGTTTTTCCTGTAAAATATTGTTGTGTCGTGTTTCATGGGGGTGATTATCAGTGGCGCAAAAGTTTTTAGTTAGTGTCGATCTGAACAAAAACGAGCTTCTGAATGCTGCTATTCAGAACGTGTCATCACCTCCAAGCTCTCCGAGTCTTGGTCAAGTTTATTTTGACACAAACGGAAGTGCTAACGAACTGAAAATTTGGAATGGAACAGCTTGGGTTTCATTTCAACCTAAAGACACAGAACTCACAGCATTAGCAAGTGTCACAAGCGCATCTAACACACTACCGTACTTTACAGGAAGTGGATCGGCTTCTACCACGTCGTTCACTGCTGGTGGTAGAGCTATAGTTGGTGTTACTGGCACTGCTGGCACGTTCCCGTATTTCTCTTCAGCTGACACTGTCATGTCTGCGTCTATAACTACGGCTGGTCTTGAACTACTTAACGATACGGATGCTTCCGCTCAGCGTACCACGTTGGGGTTGGGCACTGCTGCTACAGCTACGTTAGGTTTAGGTCAAAACAATGCGTTGTCTGTCAGTGCAGCAATCGCTAAGGGCAATCTGCTTGTTGGTAATGCTTCCAACGCTTTTGAGCAACTTACGTCTTCTGGTGAGGCTTATATCGTGACTGGGAAAC
>OGVZ01000048.1_pt1 | contig 15834 bp, 25 predicted proteins | sample 1575881 | NCBI WGS metagenome assembly OGVZ01 (sample SAMN07581520, study PRJEB24739) | freshwater metagenome | place: Singapore | collected 2015-01
GTTTCCCAGTCACGATAACGACAACTCATCCGAGAATTTGGTCGAACGTATCTCCCCGATACGGACAAAAACGGACAAAAACGGACAAAAAGCACCGACTAAAATAAAAAAAGAGGTAGACTCACCTTTTTCCGCATTTGATTCGACGGGGGCTACGGCAAATGGCTAAGCGCAAGGGTTCGACCAAGCCACGCCTGCAGAACGCACCACTCAAAGGACCAAGCCGCATCGACGAGGTTAAAAAATTCCTAGAAGGTTTGAAGGAAAACGGCGAGGCGATGGCTTTACTGCCGTGGCAAGAGTACGTCCTAACCGACATGCTAAAAGTTGACAAAGACGGCATGTTTAAGCGAAAGTCGAACCTACTTTTAATTGCACGCCAGAACGGAAAGACGCACCTAGCTAGAGTCCGCATCTTGGCAGGCCTATTCGTCTTCGGTGAACGCAATATCGTGGCCATGAGCTCTAATCGCAATATGGCACTTGACACCTTTAATAAGGTGGTCGATATAATCGAACAGAACGAGAGCCTTATGGCTCAGGTGAAACAAATCCGCGTGGCTAATGGCCAGGAATCTATAGAGCTCCTAACAGGTGCGAAATACGAGATAGTCGCGGCGACTAGAGACGGCTCCCGTGGTAAGACCGCGGATTTGTTATTCATCGACGAATTACGCGAGGTATCCGAAGAAGCTTTTACAGCTGCGAAGCCAGTAACCCGCGCTCGTAAAAATTCGCAGGTGCTCATGACCTCAAATGCTGGCGATGCGTTCTCCAGCGTACTGAATACGATGAGACAGCGCGCCATCGACCATCCGCCAACAAGCCTTGGCTACTGGGAGTATTCGGCAGAAGAATTTGCCAAGATTCACGATAAGGACGCCTGGTATCAGGCTAATCCAGCCTTAGGCTATTTGATAGACGAAGACACGATAGCCGAAGCTATTGCCACGTCCACAGTCGAAGCTACAAGGACAGAGGTTTTATGCTCCTGGGTTTCGGCGCTCAAATCGCCCTGGCCGTACCACGCATTCGAAGATTTGACAGTCCAGGACCTAGTTATAGCTCCAGGGCCTAAGACGATATTCGCTATGGATATATCGGTTAACAAGCGTAACGCTAGCCTGGTAGCTGGCCAGATATGCGACGACGGAAAAATAGCGGTAGGCGTTATAGCGCAATTTGAAAGCCAAGTAGCCGTAGACGAGCTAAAGATGGCTGTAGAGGTCGCAGAATGGGCCAAAAAGTATCGGCCCGTAATGATTTGTTTCGATAAATATTCGACTATGTCCGTGGCCGAAAGATTGAGCCAGTCAGGTTATCGAGTTCAAGATATGAGCGGCCAAGTATTTTACCAAGCCTGCGGGGACCTATATGATTCCATCGTGAACGGGCGCATAGTTCACATCGGACAAAAGTCACTGGTGGACTCTATGAATAACTGCGCGGCTAAGGAGAACGATGCAGGCTGGCGTATTGTGAGACGCAAGTCTGCGGGAGACGTGTCAGCTGCTATTGGATTAGCGATGGTGGTCCACCAGTTACTAAAACCACAAAGTAAGCCAGTTGTAATTGCTGTCTGATATTGACATAGCAATTAAAGAAGATTAGATTACTCAAGCTCCTTCTCGGTTCTGGGGCGGCCCCACGGTTAGTAGATTGACGTGGGGCTTTTAATTTGTCTTAATTAGGCAATATGTTCTAAATGTCCGTTTTGTATGGTATCCTATCCTGAATGGGACTCTTTGACCGTTTCCGTCCGACAAAAATCGAAGCGCAGAACGCGCCGCAGATTATGTCGGAAAATTGGACTATCGCGCCGCTAGTAGTCGGCAACATTTCGCGCAGTGATGCTATGTCAGTACCAAGCGTTGCACGCGCAGCTTCACTCATAAAAGGAATTGTGGCAAGTACGCCACTAGAAGTTTATCGCGATTCTACTGGCGAAGAAATTGACAACGCTCCAGCATGGGTTCGTCAACCATCACCGTCGCAGCCACGTTCCGTCACGTTGGCATGGACTGTTGACAGTCTTATCTTCTACGGCCAGGCATTTTGGCAAGTAACGAGCATTAGCGAGCTCGACGGCCGACCACTGTCTTTCGAATGGGTACCCAATAGCCGCGTTACATTCAATACAGATTTGTATACCGAATTTGTTACTCAATATTATGTTAACGGTAACCCAGTGCCTATGTCAGGAGTTGGCTCACTCGTTACTTTCCAATCTCTAGGTGATGAAGGTGTTTTAGTTCGTGGAGCGCGTACTATACGCGCAGCTGTCGATTTAGAAAAAGCGACATCTATCGCAGTAGCTACACCGATGCCTACTGGTGTAATAAAAAACACAGGCGCAGATTTATCTGAAGCTGAAGCACTAGGAATCCTTAACGCATTTGAAAAGTCGCGTAAGAATCGCTCAACCGCTTACATGACTAGCACGCTTGATTATTCTGTAACTCAATTTTCACCGAAGGACATGACGTATACAGAAAGCGCGCAATTTATGGCGACACAAATTGCTAGAATGATGAACGTTCCTGCATGGTATTTGTCTGCCGAAATGAATAACAGCATGACTTATGCGAATGTTCTTGATGAGCGTAAGCAATTTGTAGACCTTTCACTACGTCCATATTACGCAGCGATTGAAGACCGTCTATCACTTGATGACATTACGCCACGCGGAAACATTGTGCGTTTTGCTATTGACGATACATTCCTACGCAGTAATGCGATGGAAAGATTAAATGTGCTTGAAAAAATGTTAAGCCTAGGCCTAATTTCCGTAGAGCAAGCTATGGAGATGGAAGACCTAACACCGAACGGAAATAACGTAAATGAAACTAACATTCTCTAGCGAGATTACGGCAGCCGACGAAGCGCGCCGTACTATCAGCGGAAAGATTGCGCCAGTAGGCGAAGTAGGTCACACATCCGCAGGTAAAGTAATTTTTGAGCGCGGGTCAATCCAGGTAGACGACCCGAAAAAAGTGTTGTTCTTAGAAGAACATAACGATAAAGTGAGATTAGGCCGCGCTCAATCTATTGAAGCATCTGAGGACGGATGGTACGGAACATTCAAGCTCAGTGCATCTAGCAAAGCGACAGACGCGCTTATCGAAGCAAGCGAAGGACTAAAAACGGGAATGTCAGTCGGTGTTGAAGTGATTGACTCACGTCCTGCTAATGGCGTTATCCACGTTCTAGCTGCCAAGCTAGTAGAAGTTTCTCTAGTCTCAAATCCCGCTTTTAAGTCGGCTGAGATTAAAGAGGTAGCTGCTTCCGAATCGGAAGAAGTTAAAGAAGAAAACCAACCAACAGAAAGCGAGGCTGTCGTGGAGAATACTCCAGACACCGTAGCCGTAGCACCTGAGGTCGAAACCCCTGCGGTAGAAGCCTCAGCTCCTAAGGTTACAGCTGCTACACCACGCGTGTACGCACAACCACGCATCGCTCCTATGACTGGCGCACAATATCTAGAAGCTAACATTAAGGCAGCTCTAGGTGATGACAACGCACGCCAGCTCGTACGCGCAGCCGATGACTCAACCAGCACTAATACAGGTCTGACACTTCCTCAGCACCTAAACACCTTCATCACAGACACCTTTACAGGTCGTCCAGCATTCGAAGCCGTTACTCGTAACGCTCTTATTGCAGAAGGCATGAGCTTCACCGTCCCACGTCTTTACACAAACGCTGGCACACCTAACGCAGCACCTACCGTTGCAGATACAAACGAAGGCGCAGCACCAAGCGAAACAGGCATGACCTCAGCTTACGACACAGTCACTGTAGAGAAATTCTCAGGTCTAAACCGCGTAAGTTTTGAGCTAATCGACCGCAGCTCGCCTAGCTTTATGGAGCTCTTGATGGTCGAACTTCGCAAGGCATACGAGAAGGCAACAGATAACGCACTCATCGCAGCCTTCACTGCTAGCGGAACACAAGCTACTGGTGTAGCTGCAACCGCAGCTGGTCTACAGAGCTTCATCTCAACCGAAGCTGCAGCTGCATACAAGGGAACTGGCGGAGATTTCGCTAACAAACTTGTAGCATCTACTGACCAATGGGCATCTATCATGAGCTACGTCGACGGTTCACAGCGTCCACTTTACTCAGTCGCATCACCACAATTTAACGCAGCAGGACAAGCTGTTCCAACATCCGTTCGCGGTAATGTTCTTGGTACAGACCTCATCGTAGACCACAACATTTCTGTTTCAGGAATTGTTGACGAGTCCGCGTTCCTCGTTGCACCAGGTTCTGTATATTGCTGGGAATCCCCAACAACAAACCTACGCGTCAACGTTCTTACATCGGGTGAAATTGAAATCAACCTCTACGGTTACTTGGCAATTTACGTTGCTAAGAGCGGTAAGGGTGTTCGTCGCTTCAACCTCGCTTAGTAAGTAGTCGAGTTACCCCAGCGGCTCAGCCCTAGCCGCTGGGGCTAACATTAGAAAGGAAACCATGCCAGCCACATACGTCACCGAAGCGGAACTACGCGACGCGCTTGGTATTGGTAATTTATATTCTTCAGCCTCCGTGGAAGATTGTTGCCAAGCCGCTGAAAATATTGTTAAAGCTAAATTGAATTTCAACCGTACGCCGATACTTGCACACAGTAACGAAGCCACAACTGGAACTATTTATTTTCAATATCCGCACCCATTTTATGTCGGTCAGGTAATAAATATCGAGGGTGCGGGAGCTAAATTTAACGGAAATAAAACTATTACAATATCTGGAGAATACTCAGTAACATTCGCCATTAGTGGTAACAATAACACTCCAGCGCCACGCCATGACGTTGTACCATACGGATACGCATACGGCGATACATATACAGATTACGCATTACTTGATGAAGTACGCCAAGCCAGTTTGATGATAGCCGTAGACATCTGGGCAGCACGCCAGAGCTCTAACGCTGGTGGTATTTCTCCAGACTTTCAGCCTTCGCCCTATCGGATGGGTAATACCCTTATGGCCCGCGTTCGTGGGCTACTTGCGGACCACTTAGCTCCAGGCGGTCAGGTCGGGTAATGTCGGCTATCTCTACCCTTCGTGGAACAATCGCGGCTGCACTAAGTGACGATACGGCGTGGCAGGTGTTTTCCTTCCCACCTGCCACTCCCTTAGCTAATTCGATTATCGTCGAACCAGGCGACCCTTACATAGAGCCATCTAACGACCATTACAAGACTGTTAAGCCTAAGGTAAATTTCAAGCTTATCGTTCTTGCGCCTATGTTCGATAACCAGGGCAACCTTATTAACATTGAGAATTATTACCTAAACATTGTGAACAAGCTCGAAGCATCTAATATCGCTTATTCACTTGGAACTTTTACCGCGCCAGCTGTATTAAGTAATACTGCGGGAGAACTACTCTCAGGCGAGGTAACTATCAGCGTTCTATCAGATTGGAGCTAACATGGCTGAGGTAGACAAAGAACGCGAAGCTTTCCTTGCCAAAATCGGTCAGGTAAAGCCCGCTGAAAAGAAAGAAACAAAACAACCAAAGAAAGATGAGGAGTAATCATGGCGATTACGCTAAACAATAAAGTCGGACTAAAGATTGCTTCTGTCGATTTGTCCGACCATGTGACCTCTGTCACATTAAATCAAGCATTTGACGAGCTTGAGGTGACAGCTATGGGAGATTCTGCACATAAGTACGTGAAGGGACTAGAGTCCGCAACTATCACCGTGTCGTTCTTGAACGACCAGGGGGCTACTTCAGTTCTCGACACATTGTCAGATGCATACGGTACAACCGTGGCGTGGAAGTTAATCCAGGATAAGGCTACCGCTGTCTCAGCTACCAACAAGCTCTGGACTGGTGACCTCTTGGTAAATAATCTAACACCGATTAACGGCGCGACTGGCGACATGGCTACTATGGACATCACGTTTACAGTAAACTCTGTTGTAACAGTGGCCGATTCAGGTACCTGGTAAAAAATAGATAAGGGGCAATAATGGCTAGCTTGGTAATCACTAGGGCAGATGGCACACAGAGTACGCACCAGCTTACTCCCGCTATCGAATATGCTTTTGAACAACAATTCCGTAAAGGCTTCCACAAGGCTTTTAGGGAAGATGAGAAGCAAGAACATATATATTGGCTAGCCTGGGAATGTTTACGACGCGCAGATGCTCCAGACGTTAAGCCTTTCGGCCTAGCGTTTCTTGAGACTCTGTCGGCCGTTGAGGTCGTGTCGGATAACTCCCCAAATGGCTAACGCGCGATTCCTTTACTTATAGAGTCGCTCAGCTGAGCATCTATACGGGAATCGCGCCTAGCGAGTTTATTAACATGGATAAGGATTTACTGAAAGCCTTTTACGAGGTTTTGAAAGAACAGGCGAGAGAGCGGGAAAATGCCAGTCGTGGTCGAAGGCGTACCAGAGCTTAAGAGAGCTCTCAAGAAATTCGCGCCTGACCTTCGTAAACAGATGGACGACGAGATACGCACAGCCCTAAAAGAGGTACGCGACGATGCTCGTAGCAAGATTCCAGGCACTGCCCCAGGCGGTTTATACAACTGGAACGACACTGGTAAAGACGTCAATAGCCGTACATCAAAGACCAGAGGATTTCCACAATATAACGCGACCATGATTCGTCGCGGACTCACCTACAAAATGGGAGCGACCAAGCGTAACCGCCAAGGTTTCTCAGCTTTATATTCTTTATTTAATAATGACGCGGCAGGTAATATCGCCGAATTAGCAGGACGAGTTAACCCTAGAGGACGTCCACAAATGGGTAATCGCGGTTCGAAATCTACTCAAGCTTATGGACGTTCCAATAATCCAGATGCAGGTGCACGCTTTATCGGTGCGATGAACGGTATTGGACCGCTCAAGCAATACGACAAGTTTAGCCGCGGTAAGGGTCGCATCCTATATGCTGCATATGCAGAAAATAATGGCAAAGCTTTAGATGCCGTTATGAAAGCCATTAACAAGGCATCTACTTTATTTAACTATCGCACGAATTATAGAAAGGCCGCGTAATGGCAATTCGTATTGACATAGCGTCCGAATTTAAGGATAAAGGATTTAAGCAAGCCGACAAGGCCACTAATTCATTACAAGGCAACTTAAAACAATTAGGTAAGACTTTAGTCGGCGTTTTATCTGTTCGTGAAATTTATCAGTTCGGCAAGGCATCCGTTAAGGCATTCGAAGAAGATGAGCGTGCCGCAAGTCGCCTAAGTCAAACGCTAGGTAATCTTGGTTTAGCTTTTGAAGATTCCCGCGTAAAAGCATTTCTTTCAGATTTAGAAGCCACCAGTGGCGTACTTGATGATTCCCTACGTCCCGCTTTTCAATCTCTCTTAACTACTACTGGTTCCGTAACTAAATCTCAAGAATTACTAGGATTGGCATTAGACGTTGCCGCTGGTTCTGGCACCGACGTAGCCACTGTTGCGGCAGACTTAAGTAAAGCGTATGTAGGTAATACGAGAAGCTTAGCAAAATATAATACGGGTTTAACTAAATCCGAATTACAAACAATGGCTTTTGCCGACGTTCAAGCTGTTTTGGCTAAGCAATTTGCAGGACAAAATGCCGCTTATCTAGACACATACAGCGGTAAGGTCGCTATTCTAAATGTGGCGTATGCCAACATGCAGGAAACAATCGGTAAAGGTTTAGTAGACGCGTTCCAGATTTTAGCGGGTAATAATGGCATCGGCGGCGGTGTTTCTGCCATGGATACTTTCGCAGACGCAGTAGCCGATACTACCCGCGGTGTAGCATTATTAGTAAACGCATTCAAGGACCTAAACAGCTACGGTTCTACCGCTCTAGATTTATTACGCAATATTGACCCATTCAATCCTTTCGGAAGCGCTTTTGGCTATGTCCGCAACATGGGCAAGCCAAAACCAGCACCATTCAAAACTCCTATGAGCATTTCAGGCTCAACAGATGCACAAGTAAAGATAGACCGCGCTCGTGCTAAAGCTGAGCGTGAAGCTGCTAAGCGTGCTAAAGAGCTTTTGACATTGACCAGACAACAAGTTAAAAGCCAGGAAGCATTAAACAAGAAAAAGAAGGAAGAAGGCATACTAGGCGATATTGCCAAGCGTTTTGATTTAGAGCGAATCCAATTAGCAGCCGCTTTAGGTGGTCAGGTAAACGAAGTAGAGCGCCTACGTCTAGAACTTATGCAGGCTTTACTCAATGAAGACGTAAAACGTGCCATTATTTTAGAGGGACAACTAATTAGCGCGGAAGCCGCTGCTAAAGAATTGGCTTTACTTTTAGACAGTCTTGACGAGATGGTAGGCGACCCGTTCGCAGATTGGCCTGGAACGATAAAGAAAATTGAAGGTCTGTTAAAAGAACTTAATATAAAAATACCTATTGAAGCATTATTCGCTGAGAAAGGCTTAAAGCTAGACCAAAAGACTATGACGGTTACCACGATTGAGCGTATGGACGTAGACGCTAATAACGTTTACATAAATGGTAATTTGAATAATCAACCTACTAATAGTACTAATCCTTTTGGCGTGCCTAGCGGTCCTTTAGGTTTACCGCATGCAAAAGCCGTGACTGAGATAGCTGAAGCGGTAGCCTCCGCTGCCGATGCTCTTGCAGCTGAAGCGGATGCAGCTCTGGCACTGATAGAAGCCGAAGCTGAGGCCGCGGCTGCCGCCAATGCCGCTAATGCTGCTATATTGGCCGAGCTATTTAGTAAATTGGGTCTAGATGCCGAAGGTAACCCCATAATCGGTAACACTACTGTAAACGTTAATGTTGAAGGTTCGGTAGTCAGTGAAGGCGATTTAGTCGAAATGATTACGGACGACATTTACCGAATCCAAAAAACTGGCAAGCGGATTACGCTTAGTTCGTTGGGTATATAATGGCGTCACCTACAATTAGAGTTTTTGTAGATTTCGACAGCGATACCGCGTTCGAAACCGACCCACTGATTTTAGGTTCTGCTACGGAAGGCATATTAGGCACTAACCGCCTAGGTTCTGGAACCTTGCCTATAGAAATCACCGACTTAGTGACTAAGGTTTCTATCCGCCGCGGCCGTAACCGTATTACCTCAAAGTTCGAGTTCGGTAGTGCTAATGTTATTTTGTACGACCAAAACGGCGACTGGAATCCTATGAACCCAGCGGGAGCCTATTACCCTAATCTTGTACCGCTGCGTCAAATAATTATTTATGCGACATACTTGGGCGTCGATTATTATTTATTTTCGGGTTATATCACAGATTACGATACTGGCTTTAAGCAAGGTAACGAAAACCTCAGCACCGTCACGCTTAAATGCGTAGACGCGTTCAAGTTATTAGCAGGTTCGGCTGTATCGACTGTTTCAGGTGCGGCAGCTGGACAGCTTTCAGGTGCTCGTGTAAATGCCGTTTTGGATGCCATAGATTGGCCTATAAGCCTACGAAACATAGACACTGGTCAAAGTACCTTACAAGCCGACCCAGGCACGTCTAGAAGCGCGCTCGACGCCTTGCAGACCATTGAGGATAGCGAGTTCGGCGGTATATTCGTGGACGGAGAATCGCGCATAAATTTCGTGGACCGTGATTCTCTGATTAGCAGACCAGCGACCAGCCTATACACTTTCAGCGATACAGGCTCAGACATTAGTTATACGAACGCAGTCGTGGCTTTTGACGATACGAACCTCATAAACGATGTCACAGTAACTCGTGCAGGCGGTACAGCCCAAAACGTTTATGACCAGCCATCTATAGACAAATACTTTTTACACTCAGGCATCCGTGACGGGATTCTTGTCCAGTCAGACGCAGAAGCTCTTAATCAGGCTAAGGGTATCCTGGCTACCCGCAAGGACCCAGAGATACGAATAGACAGTATCGAACTTAATCTTTATGACGATACTAACCCGAACAAGCCTTTAGCGGGTGTGGACATTGACCTACTGGATGGTATAACCGTAACGAAGACCATGCCAGGCTCGACAAGCGTAACCCAGCCCAGCCTGGTGAATGCCATCCATCATGACATTACTAAATCCACCTGGAACACAACCCTATTTACATCGGAACCCTTGTTAGCTGGCTTCGTGTTAAACAGCACGGTAAGCGGTATACTAGGGGAAGACGTCCTAAGCTACTAAGGAGACATATGGCAGGCGCAGGCTATAAATTATTCAATACGGGGGACGTTCTCACGGCTGCCCAAGTTAACACCTATTTAATGGAACAAACTGTTATGCGGTTTGCTACCACAACTGCACGCGATACTGCGCTTTCGGGTGTATTGGCCGAAGGCATGCTCTGTTACATTGACGCGGATAATAATATCTACAAATACACGGGTAGCGCATGGGTAAATATTGACACTGCAGGCGGCGGTTCGCCGCTAACTACTAAAGGTGATTTATATACTTATAGCACGGCTGATACCCGTTTAGGTGTAGGAACAAATGGGCAAGTTCTCATGGCCGATAGTGCTCAAAGTACGGGATTGAAGTGGGCTGCCAGTGGCGGAATGACAGAATTGGCAACGTCCACGCCCGCGGGCGCGTCGTCTCTTTCTTTTTCCAGCATAAGTTCCAGCTATAAACACCTTTTAATCACATACAGCGATGTATATGGGACAGTAGATGGTGAAACTTTAATTCTTAGATTTAATGGGGATAGTGGCACGAATTATAGTTACTATGTAATTACAGCGAACGGCACAACAACAGGAGCTGGAAATAATCAGGGCACTACTGAAATAAGAATGAGCACCGTTATCACATCTGCGACTGGTTTAGAAAATAGAACTAATGGATTTTTTTGGATTTACAATTATGCACAGACAGGTTATTCAAGGCAAGTATCGGGCGGCGCAGAAGGTTATCTAAACTCTGGCTCGGCGAGAATAAGGGTTCTAGACGCTCATTGGAAAAATACCGCTAGTGCTATAAATCAAATAGATTTATCTCTTGGTTCTGGCAATTTTGGTGCTGGAAAATTTACCTTATACGGAGTATCATAAAATGAAAAAAATATTAGTAGTAAACGTTGAAACGGGCGCAGAAATTGAACGTGAGATGAACTCTGATGAAATTGCCCAAGCCGAAATGGATGAAGCTGCAAGTATCGCTGAAGCGGAACAAATAATTCAGGTTGCGACCGCTAAAGCCGCGTTACTCAAAAAGCTAGGCATCACCGAAGAAGAAGCGAAACTACTCCTTGGCTAAACTGTGTAAAGCGGGGCAACAGTTACGCGAGCAGATAGACGATGCGTTCCCCAGTCGAGATAGAAATTCTGATGGATGGAAAGCGTCCGCAGGACATAAGGCACATAGTCCTAAATCTGACCATAATCCTATGGGCCCAGAACAGATTGTTCGTGCCATCGACGTTGACGCTGACCTTAAATCAGACAAATCCGCGGCATTCGACCTTGCTAATCAGTTACGACTACTTGCCAGAACTGATAAGCGAATTTCTTATATCATCTTTAATGGACGCATCGCTTCATGGATTGCCAATTACAAATGGAGAAAGTACCGCGGAATAAACCCGCATAAGACTCACATCCATATTAGCTTTACAAAATTGGGCGACAAAGACGGCAGCATGTTTTACCTGCCCATACTGACTGGAGACGAAGATGGAAGAACTAAAAGCGATAGTGGCAAGTTGGGCACGAAGCTTCCTAGCAGCGGGAATAGCGACCTACCTAGCAGTGGGCTGGGATGCAAATGCGATTGTCAATGCCGCTCTGGCCGCGAGTCTGCCCGTTATCCTTCGTTATCTTAACCCTAACGATTCGGCTTTTGGTCGGCGATGACACCTGCAGAATGGGCAGCTTTTGTAGCTGCCATCCTGTCTTGTTGCGCGCTTATTGTCGGCGGCCTTCGTTACATTATTCGCCATGAAGTACCGTCAATTATTGACGCGTCGCATATCGTGTCGCGCATCGAAAAGCTTGAGAACATGGTATTAGAATTGCTTACTAATGAACGCAAAAAAACCCACAAAAAGAGAACTAGCCGCTAAGCGTAAGCGGAAAGAAGCCGCTGCGCGTCGCACTGGTGAGCCATTAAAGCCTATAGACATCTGGGCTGCTCAGATTGTCGAATGCTATGAAGCTCTCGTTCGTGCTGGATATGGTGAAGATAAGGCTCGCTGGTACGTCGAAGAACAAATGAGATTACCCGAATGGATAATCCCTAATCCCGACCACCAGTACGAGGATGAGGAAGACGAAGATTAAGCGAATCGTAGTTATTAGCGATTTACAAGTCCCATTCCATGACACAAAAGCCACTAGAAACCTCGCCAGATTCATACAACGCTACAAGCCTGACGACGTTCTATGCGTGGGTGATGAGCTCGATTTCCAGACCATCTCACGTTGGTCTTCTGGGCGGGACGAGTGGTCGGGAACTATTGGACGTGATAGAAATACTTGTCAAGAGGTCTTACATGACCTACGGGTTACCCACATCGTCCGAAGCAATCACACCGACAGACTGTATAAATCCCTAGCTTCTAGACTTCCAGGCCTTATTGGCCTTCCAGAACTCGAATACCCTAACTTTATGGGTTTCAAGGAATTAGGCATTAAGTTCCATACCAAGCCGTATCAGATTACGCATGATTGGATTATGGTCCACGGTGACGAGCAGAGCACTAAGCCACATGGCGGTTTAACGGCCCTAGAAGCCGCTAAGAGACACGGAAAGAGCGTGGTGTGTGGTCATACCCATAGGCAGGGGATTTCGTCCTTCTCAACGGCCTCTGGGGGCGTTTTAACGGGTATTCTGACTGGGTTTGAGGTCGGACATTTAATGGACGTAAGCAAGGCGCACTACACGCGTGGGACATTTAATTGGCAGGCAGGATTCGGCCTACTCTATGCTGACCGTAAAGGTGTGACGCCCGTCACTGTGCCTATAGATAAGTCAGGCTCGTTTGTCGTTGAGGGTAAGCGTTACGGTTAAGCGTTACCAAAACGTTATACGACACGCCGAAACACAGGCTGTATAAGTCAGCTGAAAAGCGTACATTCGCCCTAACGAAAGGGGCGAAATGAAACACAATCTAACGCCAGAACAAGTCGTAATAATCTGTCTTGGTTTATTTATAGGTGGATTATGGCTTTACAGCATTCTTGAATCATTGAAGGAAAAACACTATACGAAAGGTTACAAGCATGGCTACAACAGGGCGAAATGGATTTACAGCGAAAGAAATAATGGCGGAAGCGGCAGATACGTTAGATGAACGCGGTCTTGAATACGGGCACCCAGCCATTAACATTAGAAGAATTGCGAACCTCTGGGCAACTTACTTCGGTCGGGAAATCGACCCACTGGACGTCTGTATCTGTATGGCTCTGGTCAAAGTCTCCCGAATCGTGGAAACTCCTAACCGTGACTCATTCATTGACCTGGTGTCATACGCGGCATTGGCAGGGGAAAGTGTTATCGGAGACTGGGACAATATTGGTAATGATTATTAGGACACCTAGGGGCGTCTGGTGCGATTACTGTCGCATGAGATGGGGCGTAGGCGACCCGCGAGGACAAGAACAGGCCGTCTGGTCTATCAGGTCAGTGCGCCACGGTAAGGTCATAAATAGACATTACTGTTTTGGATGCGCTAAAGAAGCGCAGACCTGGCACGACGGCACATTATGGACGTTCGCCGAACAGCTCGAATACGTGAAAGGAATACAAAGACTAGATGTTTAATCTAAATGATTACGAAGATGTGGATTCACGAATACACAAATTCTACGAAACATACCCAGACGGAGCGATTTTAACGGAGCAGGTATTACATGACGAACAAAACGGTATTGTACTATTCAAAGCTATTGCTTATAGAACTCATCTTGATTCTCAACCTTCCGCTATTGGTTACGCGCGTGGTTCTCGCAAGGACCGCGGCGTTGACCGCGATTTTTGGTATGAGAATTGCGAGACTTCATCCATCGGAAGGTGTTTGGCTAACCTGGGCCTTTCTGCTAGAGGAAAGCGAGCTTCATCTCTGGAAATGGCTAAGGTTAACGACGCTCAATCGAACAGTGCGCCAATACGTGTTCGAACGGAGGGGCATAAGGAGTTCATACAGGAACAAAATCCTGGAGCCGAAATAATCTGGGATACAACTATAGAGCCACCAGCTGACGTTGTAGCTACATTTGACGACGCAGTGGACTTAGTCATCAAAGAGCTTAAAGCTGAGCCAATTCCATCGTGTAAGCATGGGCAGATGAAGCTGAAAGAAGGTAAAGGACCGAAAGGACCATATAGAGGTTATACATGCCCGTTACCAATGAGCCGTAAAGCTGAGCAGTGCAAGGCTTTCTGGCAGATTGTGGATGCTAGCGGTAAATGGTCATTCAGGCCAGAAGATGAAGAACGTCTATGAAACCTATCTTTGCTCGACGCTATGTTACTGACCACGAATGCATAACACTATTAAAAGACGGTGAAGACATTACGTTAATACTCTGTGAGCATTTGACAGAAGATACGATTAGGAAATTAGCAAAAATACTCGAAATGCCAGGTATGAAAGGCCGTCTATGAGCAGCCAGAGCAGGAAGCATCGAGGGTACGCTTCTCAACGCATCGTGGCTGACTACCTACGCGCTCACGGTTGGGACAATGCTTTACCCGTGGGCGCAGGTAGGGACGGCAGCGATATAACAGGCGTGCCAGGCTTAGACATTGAGATAAAGGCACGCACTAAGCTAGACTTATCTGGTCTTATGAGACAACTCAAGGACCGAAAACTAAATACTGGCATGGGCGTAGGGGTTTTGCGTCTGAATGGCCAGGGCGAAGCGGCTATCCAAGACTGGGTGGCCGTTCTGCGTTTAGAGGACTTAGTTTACCTATTACAGGCATCGGGATATGGAAACACTGATACATAGGTGCGTAGGCTGTGGCCTATGGATATACGGTAAACGGGAAAGGTGTGAAGAATGCCAAAATTTGATTACGAATGCAGAAAATGTGAAACGGTAGCCGAATTTACGATACCGCTTGAGAAGGTAGACGATTACGCGATTATCTGTGGCGTATGTAAAGAAGAAATGTTCAAGGTATATGTAGCTACACCAGCTCATTTCAAGGGTACTGGATGGGGTAAAGACTAATTGTGACTCACGTCACATTAGACACGACACGCCGAAAGGTTACGCTCAAATGAAAGACAAACTTGACAACCATGTTATGCTCAGACCGCTAGCGCGCCTGAGAGGCAGCGCACTTAGCGGACGAGCATTAGGCCGAACTATTGTCATTTTAGCGGTGCTAATGACATATAGCTTCGCTGCTGTAGAAAAGATTGAAACTGCTAACGCAGAATTAGAACAGCCATTTCACATTGACAATGTAAAGCTATATCTATACAACAAAGTAGAATGGTCTGAGTTCCAATGCGCTAATGACTTAGCGATAAGGGAAAGTAACTGGAGAGTAAAGGCAGTAAACAAGGAATCTGGGGCGTATGGGATATTCCAACACATGAGTAAGTATGCGCCTACATGGGACGCTTATCAGCAAGTAGACAAGCACATAGAATATATAGACCATCGTTACGAAGGCTCATGGTGTAAAGCGTTGTCTCACTCATTGAGGTATGGATGGCATTAAAGCCATATAGAGCTACGGCTCATTGGAAGCGCATCCGATTACAAGTATTGAACAGGGATGCGTGGACGTGTACGTATTGTGGTGACCAGGCTTCACAGGTAGACCACATCTGGCCAAAAAGTCGTGGTGGTGAGGATACATTAGATAACCTCACAAGCGCGTGTGCTAAATGCAACATGTTAATATCGTGACTGGGAAA
>OGVZ01000049.1_pt1 | contig 15686 bp, 17 predicted proteins | sample 1575881 | NCBI WGS metagenome assembly OGVZ01 (sample SAMN07581520, study PRJEB24739) | freshwater metagenome | place: Singapore | collected 2015-01
CCTACACGACGCTCTTCCGATCTGTTTCCCAGTCACGATATCAAAAAATGTAGAAAGAACACAAGGACAACAAGGTATTGATGATGTCCTTGAAGGAATCTGGAAAAAAGCATACTCTCTTGAAGAGTTTGTGAAACCAGATGCATTCAAAAATTATGAGCAACTTGATACTCGTCTGAAATCAGTGCTTGGCAAAAAGCAAATCAAGCAAGATGAATCTTATGAGACTGAAGATGATAATCGTGGATCATTTGAAGAAGAGATTGTAACTTCAAAAACTTCTTCTAGGTCTATTGAATCAGATGATGAAGATGATACTCTGAGTTACTTCCAAAGACTTGCTGAGGAATGATTATCTAGGGGAGAGAACTCTTAAGTTCTCTCCTTTTTTTGTATTATCATCAACATATTGAGATGAAAAACCATAAGACATAATTGTTTTCATGTCATCCATGGCAGCTTGGAGATATCTATTTCTTAGTAGATAGATGTTTCTTTTTTTATCATTTTTTTGTATCTCATTTTCATAAATGCTTACTGTTTTTATTGGAGTGCTTGTAATAGATTGTTTTAAATTATCATCATAATAAGTTACTGAAAATCCTTGATCAATAATCTTTCCTCCAGGAACTATTAATTTTCCTCTAGAATCATAAACAGATGTAGTTTCATAATGGTGAACATCATTTAATTCATCTTCACTAAATTTTCTATACACATACTCAGAAAATTCACCATCTGATAGTGGCCACTCTGTTCTTACATTAATTATGTTATTTGATATAAGAACTATCCAATCATATTCAGGACTTCCATATATTTTTTCTGCTACTTGCTCTGGTCTTTCTTCTCCAATTATTTTATACTTTGTAAACACATTAATGTTTTCAAAGTAGTCATCACGAATTTTTGCTCTACGAAATAAATTCTTGACTCTCACATAATCATATGAAGAGTTTCTATTTGGTTGTTGAGACTGGTAAAGTAAGTCTGATACTTCTCTAAAATATGTCATAATGCACTACCTGGAATATTTGGTGTGGTTGATCCTGCATCACGAATTGTTTTTTGTTTAAGATCATTTAATTGTTTATCTCTTTCTGCTTCAGTAGTTGGGGCATCCTCATCTGTAGTTGAAGTACCAGACACCTTCACTCCATACTTATCAGAAAATACACTAGGTCCAATAACCACATTATCATTAGATAGGTCAAATTCATCACTGAATATTGGAGTAAGTTCACTAAATCCCATTTGCATTGTAACTGAGATTGGTTGAGAACCTCCAGCTGCAGCATCTTGATATGCTGCATAAAATCCATCTGGAGTATAATTGACATTAAATGAAACTAAAGCACAAGTTTTAAATCTACCTATACTGTTTAAATCATTGTTTCCAGATTTAAAATTAATTTGAAATACATTTGGTGTTCCCAAAAAGAAACTTAATTCTGAATTTGTTGATCTTCTTGGTGCCATTCCTTTTTTAAAGAATTGAATGATTGCTCTTATTGCCTTTGCTTCTGCTTGAGATCTTGGTGTCATTTTAAATGAAAACCCAAATTGCCTTAGTTTAGGTCCACTGAATAGTAGTTCTAAATTTGGATTAATTGCAGTTCCAGTTGCTCTGGTTATGTATGCTTCTGGATTTACATTGATGTTAAATTTTTTGAGAATTGATGCAGCAATAGATGAAGTCATGTATTGCTTGAATCTTGTCTTACTATCCATTGCTGCTTTTATTGTATTTTCTGCTGCAGTTGTTGCAGCAGAAAAATCACCTTCTGTAACTCCTTGGATTCCTCCAATTAGACCAGGCATTACGCTTGCAGCAAAGTTTCCTAAACTATCTTCACCCCACCCAACTGAATTACTTTCTGAAATATCATTTGGCATTGGGAGTACCACAGTCCCAATAATTTTTTCCTTAGACTTATCGTCTTTATCTAGATTTCTAAATCTAGATTCACCACTGATTACAGATTCAGTGTTTGTTTGTCCAGATACATTAAGTCCTGGAATATATTGTATTTGAGTGATAGTAATTCTATCTTGACCACCATCTATATCTATTGGGTATGTTAATCCCCATGATTTATATTTTGTTCTTTCATCTCGATCTACAAATTCACCTGTTAAATCTTGGAATAAATTAGTATCAAAAGGTGCTGTTGGTTGTTCTGCTTCTAATTCTCCTGGTGGTTGTGGTCCTGTTTCTGGCTTTACTGGAGCTGGTGGTGGACTAGGGGCAGGCTGAGTCTTTTGAACATTTGCCCAAGTAGTTTCTTTTTTTAGAGTATCTACTAATAGTTGTGATGGCAATCCAGCAGCATTTAAAGCAGATTTTCTTTCTGCATATGAAAATCCATCTTGATCAATGGGTACAATGTTTCCATTTGCATCCCTATTTCTAGCAACCCCATTTGGTGCTTTTTCAGTTATAGTAAATAGAGGGTTTCCATTGCCATAAGTATCTTGTTCATATAACCATTTTTGCTGAGTATCTGGATTTACTACGACCTGAAAGGTTTTTCCTTTTATTTTTATATTTTTCCCCCATGCACCTTTCCCAAGATTTTGATATCCTGGTGGTATTGTTGCTGCCATTTATCTACCCCACACTTTGGTTGAAGGAATTGGTATCTCTACCCCACCCAAGTCCCTGACAAATTCTTCTATAGGTACTAGACAAATGGTTTGCCATTCTTTTTCTGCTAGGTCTAACAAAGGACTTCTTAATTCGCTATACAAATATTTATGTGCACCCTTTTGGAATTTTGGAATTTTATTTTTTGCTAGTCCTGATACTATTCCCATCCTTTCTTCTGGGGAATAGTAATGTAAGTTAACTCCAAAAAAATACTTAGGTTGAATATCTAATATAAAAGTAAGAGGATACTTATCATAGAATGGTAAGTCTCTTCTTGTTTTTGCTTTGTATTGATAAAACATTAGACTAAACAATTTGGGAAATGATCTAACAACATTATTATCCCTTTTTAGTAAATTGTCTGCTTCATCAAATTGATCTTCTCTTATAAGTTTAGATGGATCTTGTTGATAGTTTTTAAATATTTCATTTCTATACCAAGTTCTAGATTGAGTTTCTCCTCTAGACTTTTCATTTAGTTCTTCGAAGATAGTTTTATATGCCAAGATTATCCTCCGTTAAAACTTGAAAATCCCATCTTCTATCTTCACAAAATTCTTTTGCAGCTTTCCACTTTGCCTGATTCTTAGCATACTCTTTGACTTCATACATTTGTTTCTGAGTCATTTTTTTAGTTAAGTCTGGGCCATTCACTTGTCTTTTTGGTTTAATTTCAATTAAACTTTCTTTTATAATTCCAGATGAAGTTTTATACTTTATAAAAAAGTCAGGAAAGTATCTATGAACTCTATTATCTAGAGGAGAAACATAAGGAACCCATATTTCTTCAGAGGACCACTTTATAATATTTTCATTAGTATCACAGTACACCATGAACTTACGTTCCCACAGAGATCTATAAACTATGTTTTTTGAATCTCCAATATACTTTTCTGGATAGGATGGTTTATATATTCCCTTATAACTCATACATATAATATAGGCACTCAAAGTATTTAGATGGCATCATCATTTCCAATAGATAATAATAATACCTACATAAATGATGGTTTGTGGAGAAATGCAAGTGCTACAGAAACTCTTATTAAAGAAGGACTTACAAATTTATCTTTAACTTCAGTTTTTGCTGTAGACATTAAGGCAGGTAATATTGCAAGAGCTCTTAATTTTACTACAGAACAAACTCAAACATTATCTCTATTGGCATATGAAGCAGTTCTTCCTGGATCATCATATGAACTTGGTAGTGTATTTGGTGATAGACAAGGTGTTACTGAACAATACCCAATAAAAAGAATATATCCTCCTGTAGATGTAAGTTTTTATATAAAATATGATTATGAAGTGTTAAGATTTTTTGATGGGTGGATGAATTTAATTGCACCATTAAATGGGAGTGGTCCAGGAAATTCATCATATTATAAATTTAATTATCCCAGTGTTTATGAATGCAATATTAACATTATTAAATTTGAAAGAAACTTTAGACCTAATAGTGAAAAACTCACTAAAAGAGGAACTGCAGGAGGAATAAATGATCCTAAAACATATACATACTCTTTAATTAATGCATATCCAACTAATTTAATTTCAGTTCCTTTGTCTTATGATCAATCAAATATATTAAGAACCACGGTTACCTTTAATTATGATAGATTTTTCATTCAGGAAAATATAGGTAATCAATATGAAAAGTCAGTGCTTGGACAATAAATAACTATAACTGAATTTAATATTTCAAAATGCCTTTACCTAAAGTTGTAACTCCAACATATGAGTTGATTCTCCCATCAACTAAAAAACCAGTTAAGTATAGACCATTCTTAGTTAAAGAGGAGAAAGTTTTAATTCTTGCAATGGAGAGTGGTGATTTAAAAGAAATTACCAATGCAATTAAAACCACTCTTAAGGATTGCATTCTTACAAGAGGAGTAAAAATTGATACTCTTCCAAGCTTTGATATTGAATATTTGTTTTTAAACATTAGAGCAAAGTCAGTTGGAGAAGTAGTAGAACTTATTGTAACTTGTCCAGATGACAATCAAACTCAGGTTGATGTTACAGTTAATATTGATGAGATTGAAGTCATAATTCCTGAGGGACATACTGATCAAATTAAAGTTGATGATTCAATCACAATCAAGATGAAGTATCCTTCTCTTCAAGAATTCATAGATAACAACTTTAGTTTTTCTACACAATCAACAAGCAAAGAAACTATTAACAAATCATTTGATATTGTTGCATCATGATTGATATGGTTTACACTAAAGATGAATCATGGTCTTCTGGAGATGTAACTAAAAAAGAAATTATTGAATGGTTAGAAACATTTGATTCTAATCAATTTAAAGGCATTGAAGAATTTTTTGATACCATGCCAAAACTTTCTCATACTATAGTAGTTAAGAATCCAAATACTAAAGTTGAAAATAAAGTTGTTCTAGAAGGGTTATCAAGTTTTTTCGGATAATGCTAGGTCATGAAAACTTAGAGACTTATTATAGAATTAATTTTGCCTTGATCCAGTATCATAAATACTCATTGACTGAGATTGAAAATATGATTCCTTGGGAACGTGAAGTCTATTTGTCATTGCTTGAAAATCACATAAGAGAAGAAGAGGAAAAAGCACAAAAGGCAAATAGATGACACCAGAAGATTTTGAATATTTCAGAAATAGGGCATCCAGATTTATCTCAGGCACTAGTCGTAGAAGTAAATTTGGATTATTTACTACGCCTAATATCAGAAATATATCTATAAAATTAAAGAAGTCTATTCCTCAACAGGTACTAGATAAATTAAGACCAACAGAATCTAAAGATGATGATCAAATAACAACATCACAAAGGGATGTAACATCTTTAGGTAAGATAACTTTAAATCTTGAGCAAACTAAAAATAATTTAGAAAAGATATTTCAAATCATAGCAGATGATTATAAGACTGCTAGGGAGACAAATCAAAAAGAAGTAAATGAATATAGAAAAAGAATTGCAAATAGAGGCAGAGTATTTACAAAGAAAGAATTAGGGGATAGTAAAACAGATTTACTTGGTGGAATTAAAAAATATGTAGGTTCATTCTTTAGTGGAACTGGAGGTGCTATTAGAGGATTGGCAATGTTCAATCTTCTTGAAGGACTTTTGAGTGGGGACATATCAAAAATTATAGGACCACTTCTTGGTATAGGCGTAACATATCTTCCAGCAATTGGTGGGGCTGTTGGACTATCCATAGCTAAAAGTTTTGGTAAGGGGTTATTGGGATTTGGTAGGGGAGGCACTGCAGTTCAATCTGCTACAGCAGGGGCAGCAGCATCTGGAGGTAGTGCTTTAAGTAGATTTGGTAAGTTTGCAGGAAAGGCAGGTCTTGTTGCTGGAGGGATTGGACTAGCGAGTAGTTTATTCAATCAAAATAATAATCAAGATCAAACTCAAAATAGATTAGAGGAACTAACTCAGCAGCAAAAGGAATTAGTTCAACCAGAAAATATACTCTCAGTCCCACAAGATGACTTAAGAAAATTTGAAGAACTTAATAAAAAATTTGAGAAGGCACTTGATTTCTTATTAGCAAAACAAAAAGAAACTCCTCAAAGACAATCTAGAGAAAGAGGAGGTCCAGGACCAGGACCAGGATCTAACATACCAATTTCAGGAAATGCCCCATCAGAAATGAAAAGTCTCATGGATTTAATTTCTTCCCCAGAATCTGGAGGAAATTATGAAGCTATGTATCCAAGCACTACATTGCCAGGAGCTACTGATATGACTATAGCAGAAGTGGCAAGAACTGCTACTGGTCCCATAGGAAGATATCAACAGAAACCAGAATTTTTAGAAGAAAGAGCTAGAGCAGTTGGATTGGATCCAACTAGAGATAAGTTTACTCCAGAAAATCAAGATAAAATTACCAGAGGACATATAGTTAATGTATTGGGGGGAGATGAAAGCAAAATAGTTGAACAGTTAAAAAAAGATCCTTCTGCAGTAAAAAAAAGATTAGAATCAAGTCAATTTACTGGTCTTCAGAAATATGGAAATGATTTTAATCAATTATTTGAAGGAAAATTAAAACAATATAAATCTTCTTCTATACAACCTCAAGCACTCCCCCCAGTCTCTTCAGTGTCTAGAACTGATAATAAAAGTGTTGCTATGACACCACCACAATCAGCAACACCAATTATTGTTCCAATGCCAATACCTCAAAAAGGAGAATCACAACCAACTTCTACTGCATCAGAAAGCAATGATATTGTTCCACAAATTGCAACAGGATATTCTGATAACTTTTTAACAATGTATTCAAAGTTAACCTATCAAATTGTTTGATAAATGGATCCTCAAGTACTTATAAAAAAACCCAGCATACTTACACCTAGGATTACAAATGTAGGTAATCTTAGTAGTCTTGCAAAATCTTCTGATGAAATAAAAAAATCTTCTATTAAACTTAAGAAAGTATTTGAAAAAGGAACATATCAAAAGAAAACTCAGGCAGTAGTTCTTAACAGATACAAAAGAAGATTAGATTCTATTCAAAAGCAGAATGATAAAAACTTTTCTAAAAAGAAAAGAGTAAAAATTAAACCACCAGACATTAAAAAGTATACTGGGACTTTATTTTCTAATGGTGGCATAGGTGATCCTTTAAAGATGATGGCAGGTCTGGCTGCATTAAATGCATTTTCAAAAATAAAAGATGGTAAATGGATTGATGCTATTGGGCCAGCATTGGTTTTTGGTGGACTTGCTTTTGGACCATCACTTATTAAAGGTGCTTTTAATTTATCAAAGTCTGGGAAGGCACAACCCCAAACTTCTGCTCCAGCAGGAGGATCATTGTTTAGAGGAACACCATATGCAGAGACCAAAGCAGGTAAAGCATATGCAGGAATGCAAGCACAAAGAAATCTACCTAAGTGGGCACAAAGAGCAGCAGGTGGAAGTTCTAGTAGATTTGCAGCATCTAATGAAAGAATTTTTCAAGGAACTGCCAACATAGGAGACAGAGCTAGAGTTGCTACAGGAGGTAGATTTGGGATTGGTAATATTGCAGAAAGAATAGCAACCAGAGGTGGGGGAGTTGCAGCAGGAGCAACCACATCAAGGGTAGGGGGGACTGTTGCAGCAAAAGCAGCAGGAGTTGGAACAAGAGCAATTCCATTATTGGGAACTGCACTTAACATAGGTCTTTCTGCATATAGATTTAGTCAAGGAGATGTTGTTGGTGGAATTTTATCTGCAGTAAGTGCAATACCAATTATTGGATGGGCAGCTCTTGGAGTAGATTTAGCAAGAGAATTTGGTGCATTTGATGGAACAATATTTGGAAGAAAGGGAAAAGAAAAACTAAAGAAACAGACAGAAGAACAAAAGAAAATAGTTAAAGAGAAAAGAGATGAGAGGAGGCAAGGTGGATTATTAACTTTTAGAAAAACTTTGAATAGTTATGAAAGAGTTGTGAATAAGTTTGAAGAATTTTCTAAGGGATTTGTAAACTCTATGGGTATGAGTCCTGATCAAGTTAGAGAAACTGCTTCAAAGATTGAAGATTTAGGTGCAGGATCTTCACCAATTTCTGGTGCTGGGTATGAATTTACTAATGATCCTTCCTTTGCACAATATTTAACAGGAGATATAAATGCTCCAAGAGAAGCATATGATGCATCTCATGGGACAGTAGATAATTATCATGATCACTTTGCATTTAAAGATCCAGATACTGCTAGAAGAGCTGCTGCATTTTTACAAAGTAAAGGGATAGAAGTTACTGAACTTCAAGGAGTTGGTGGTGGAGTCACTGGACCTCATAGTGGGGCTGGATCTGCTCATCACAGAGGACTTGCCTTTGATGTTCCTGGGGCTCAATGGGGAGGAAGTGGTGCTATTGGACCAAGAGAATATGCTGGATCTGCAAAAGTTAGAGCATTTATGAATGATTTTTACAAAATGGAAAACAAAAGAAAACCTGCAGCAAAACCAAAACCACCACAATCCTCTACTCCAGCAGCAAGACCAGCAGCAAGACCAGCAGCAACTCCAACTCCACCTCAATCACCTTCACCTACTTTAAATACTATTTCTGATCCAATAATTGAAGAATCTATTGTAGTTCCCTTTGAAAAATCTGCAGTTGTTCCAACAGCACCAATGAGATCAATTGAAACATATCCTTCTTATGATTCAAGGTCACAAGTAGGACAACTGATCCCATTACCAATTCCAATTCCACAACAGCAACCACAAATAATGCAGCAACAATCTTCTCCACCAATGATTATGGGTCCATCAGAAGAAGAACTGTTAAATAGTTTTTATAAGAATGTATTCCTCACTGCATTAAGATAATGGAAGGATCATATTTTAATTACAAAATTAATCAATTTTTGATTGAATCATATTCTGGGGAAAATGTTTTTGACATGACCAGATGTGTTGCTGGTATTCAGTATTTTGAGGATTTATTTTCTCCATCAGTATTTGTCAGACTATTATTAGTTGATACTGATGGTATACTGACTACATTTTCAAAAGGAAAGGATGGTAAAAGTCAAAAGCAAAAGTATGGATTAAGAGGGGGAGAAAGAGTAAGTTTAAAGATTGAGCAGGGGGCAACAAAAGAGTCTATATTTTTAGATGAAACAACATCACCATATTACATTTACAAAATTAGTGGATCTACTACACAATCAACAAAAGAAATTTTAACTATAGATCTAGCACCTGCTGAAGTATTCAAAAATGAAACCATCAGGGTTAATGGAAAGTATAAAGAGCAAAGTATTGATCAATCAGTTTTTGAAATATTAAACAATGTATTAAAAACTCCAAAGAAAAAATTTATAGAAAAGACACAAAATGCTTATGCATTTTATGGTAATACTAAAAGACCATTTACTGTATTGACATGGTTGGCACCAAAATCAATACCAGTAATTGGAAAGTCTTCACCAACAAGTGGGACTGCAGGATTTTTATTCTATGAAAATAAAAGAGGTTACCATTTTAGAAGTTTAGATAATTTATTGAAAGGATTAGATCCAAACTCTACTGAAGCTAAATCTGCTCAAAAATATTTTTACTCTGAAGTTGTAAATAATTCAGCAAGTAAATCTCAAAATAGAAAAATATTAACAATCCCAACATTCGAAAAGAATGTTAATGTGTTTGAGAATATGAGAATAGGTATGTACTCAAGTTCTAATGTATTCTTTGATTTAAATACTAAAACTTCAGAAGTTTATGAGTATAAACTATCAGAAAGTTATGAGACAATGAGACATACATCTAGTAAAAATGAGAAGCCAGAAATTCCATTAAACTTGCAAAACAATCCATCAAGATTGATGGTTAAATTAATTGATAGTATTGTTGCAGATCCAAAAGTAAATTCAAATCCACTGAAAAAAGAAGACAATAGAATTAAGTATCAATCACAATCTGTTGCAAGATATAATTTAGCATTCAGTCAAGTGTTAAATATAACTATACCACTAAATCTAACTTTATCTGTTGGAGATGTTATCAATTTAGACTTTGGAAATATTACAAAGGATAATTCCAACAAAGGTTTAAGGGATGATATAAAATCTGGTCTTTATTTAATTAAAGAACTATGTCATGATATGTCCAAAACCCAAGGATTTACTGGTTTAAAAATAGTCAGGGACTCCTATGGAGTTTAAAAAAATGGAAATTAAAACCCAAATTTCAAACATAGAAAAAGAATTAGATAATGTAGAAATAAATAAACAACGTAAAAGACATTTGGAAGATGAGTTGGATATGTTGAATGCATATCATGAGAATCATCCAGAAATAGATGAGTGTCCAACATCTTTCCAATTATATTGTGATAGCAATCCTGATGCCCCAGAATGTAAGGTATATGACTTATGATGCTTGAACAAACTTTAGTAGATCCACATTTTATTGGTAGAGATGGATTCAGGTGGTTTCTTGGATTAATTGCTAAAGGTGGGCCTGATCAATACAATCAAAATGGAACTAGAGCTAGAGTTAGAATTCTTGGATATCATGGAGACAACATAGAAGATAGTGATCTTCCTTGGGCTCATGTTCTTGTTCCATTAACCATGGGATCTGGAACTCATGGTGCAATGATGCAGGGTCATATTAAAGAATCTAGTTTGGTTGTTGGATTTTTTGCTGATGGTGATGATGGACAACAACCAATCATCATAGGTGCATTTTATAATGGATCAGAAACTGGATTCCCTGCAAAATTTGCAGATGGAAGTAAAAAGTTTAAATTATTTGAACCACAAACATCTCCATTAAATCCTTACAACAAGCCAGTATCTTCAGAAACTAAAACTGGTACTCAAAAGAAAACTGGAGCAAGCAAATCTGCTGGGACTGGAAATGGTGTGGTTGATCCTTCTGGAAAGGCAGCAGCAGCAGATGGCAGCATGAAAACTTCAGTAACAACTGAAGTTTTAAATCAATCCCCAACAGTAAACAGACCAGGACATTGTAAGGATCCAGAAACTGGATTTGATAAAATAGTACAAGGACTGTCAGAGTTTATAAAAGCATTAAACACAGTCAATCAAGTAACAAATGGATTTGTTAATCCTATTTTAAATAGCATTACAAATTTAGAAAGTGAAATAAGAACAATAGGTGTTTTGATTTCTGACTGGGTATCTGTCAAAGTCAAACTAGCAAGAGATTTTATAATTAATGAAATCTATAACAAATTAAAAGAATGGTTAGATCAGGTTAAACTTCCAGCATGGGCAGAAAAATTGAAGCAAGCTGCAGTGGGAGAACTTACTGATGGAATTTGGTGTGCAATAGGAAAAATTTTAAAGAAAATCACCTCATACATAACTAATTTTTTATTTGGACTAATTGGTAATGTTGTTTCTCTTCCCTTATGTGCTGCACAAGCATTTATTTCTAGCATAATTCAAACAATCACCAATGAAATTGCTGATGCTATTGGTCCAATTTTAAAACAGGTATCTTCTATAGTGGGACCAATTGGTACAGTAACTTCATATGTGAATAAGGCACTTGGATATGCAAAAGGTGCATTAAATTTCCTTCTTTGTGATGATAATGAATGTAAGCAATATTATAATTATGAAATGAATGTAGGATTTATTCCTAAAGAAACAATAGAAAAGTTCCAAAAGACAATATCATTCTCACCATCACAAGGAGTATCTAATTTACTATCTGATGCTGATGGAAATATTTCAAAATATCTTGGAGGATTTGGAGGAGGACTAGATCCTGCAATTGCAGGGTCTGAATCTTTAATTGCTGGTTGTAATGTGTTTAGTTTTGAGTGTGGTCCACCTAAGGTTTCTATTTTTGGTGGAGGTGGATCTGGAGCAACTGGAAATGCAGTTGTTGATGCTGCTGGAGGAATACTTGGAGTAAACATCACAAATCCAGGATCTGGATATGTTGAACCTCCTTATATTAGATTTGAAGATCCATGTAATAATGGTGTTGGTGCATATGGAGTAGCTAACATTGGTCCAGTGAAAAAACGTAAACCTGGAGCTGGAGATACTACTAGTGATGATGGAGGTGGTGGTACTGATTTTATAGGAAGCACTGGAATTGGAGAGACTACGATTGGAGTCATTGATGTTCTCATGTATTATCCAGGGTCTGGATACCTAGGACCTTCAACAACTACAGATCCATGTAAAACTAATCCTTTTGATGAGTCTGGATCTGCAGTCACTGGAACAATTAATACTGTGTTTATTGAAAACACTGGATTGGGATATAAGTCTACAGATAAAATTTATGATGCAGCATGTGATAATGATGTTGAAATTTATCCTGTAACTGATGATGATGGCAGAATTGTTAGTGTTAACATAGTAAATCCAGGGACTTCAATAAACATCACTCCAGATCTACAAATAAATAGTGAAACTGGATCAGGGGCAGTTCTAATTCCATCACTAATTTTTAGAAAAGTTTCTATTGCCTCTACTACAACAGATCCAAAAACTGTAATATATTGTGCTGAAGATCATGGCTGATAAATATTCACCTCCCCCTAAGGGATATGTTATTAATGATCCAGATTATGGAACTATTTCTATAGGAAAAGATTCTAAAGTAAACAGACCAAGACAAATTCAAATATCATCAGCATCATTAGCAGCATTAAGACTTTTTGAAGATGGTGGATTTGAACTTAGAAGTAATGCTGGTGGCAAAAAACAAAAACCAGATAATATTTTAAGTCAATCTAAACTTGGTTTACATATAAGAAGCACTGGAGATGAAATAGTTATAGATGCAGGGTCTGGAACCATAAGATTGACTGCAAGAGATATAATTTTAGAGGCAACAGGATCAGATGCTGGTGGAGTATCAATATTATCAAATAACAATATAAATATAGATGCTGCAGACAATATAGCAATAGAAGGGTCTCAAGTTGCAATTGGTGCAAAATATAAAATGTTTATTGGAACTGGAGGACCTTTTATATTGAGAGGTAAGGGTGGAGTAAGCATAGTAGAACCAAAAAATAAATTAATTCCCACAACAATTAGCGAAGTGACAGATAAGGTCTTAAGTTTTGTTTTTCCGGAGTATTTCTAATGGCATATGTAACTTCTGTAGAAACTCAATCTATTCAATGTGGGCAAGCAATATCTCCACCAATTGCTGGGGTAGAACTATGGCCAAGCATAGATCCTCAGGCAATATTTTCAGCACAAAATTGGGGAGTTTCCAATTTCCAAGGTATGCACAATCAAATTGGATTGTATAATGGACTTGGACTTCAAAATATAACTGGATTTTTCAGTAGGATAGGAGCACAAACTGCTGTAGGTGGACAAGTAGATGCTCAACCAGAATCTAGTTGTTCTGCAATTACTCAGAATTTGAGTTCTTCAAATGGAAATTTGTTAGGATATTGGAAATACAATGGTTCTAACATTTGTGCCCCATGCCCTTCAGATGAATCTGCCAAAATAAATGTAGTCAATTTAGAGAATTCATTAGATAAGGTATTAAGTCTTAGAGGAGTATCTTTTAATTGGAATCCAGATATTGTTCCAAGAAAATCTTCACTTCAAGACTCTGCTGTTGGATTAATTGCTCAAGAAGTTGAAAAAGTTATTCCTGAAGTAATAGTTAAAGAGACAATTGAAAATCAAGAACTAAAGACAGTTGAATATGGAAATCTTGTTGCAGTTTTGATAGAAGCAATTAAAGAACAGCAAACCCAAATCAATGATCTTAAGGAGACAGTTTCTGAACTGTCCACCAAACTTGCACAGTGCTGTGATTGATGCTATACTGATCAAGTAAGCAACCCCATAACCAACATGTACATTGACCGTGACCAACTGGAAGAACTGAAGGGTCTTCAAGAAGATACTGCTGCTCATTTTACTGACAACAATCTGGTTAGTGGAGAAACATATTGGACTTGTGTTGAAGCATTTGCTCAAGCAAAACTTGCAGAACTTCGTGGAGAGTTGGTTTATGAGGGTTGACAGTCTAAAATGTATGTGGTATAATATTTTAGTGTGAAGGAAGTGCTGGAGAGAAGAAATTCTCTCCCCCATGCCCGTGTAGCCCAGCGGAAGAGGCAAGAGACTTAAAATCTCTCAAGCGGTGGTTCGAATCCACTCACGGGTATTTCAAAATTGACTTTTTATTCCAAAAAAGGTCCAAAAAAATCTCCAGGCAAAAATTGCCTGTAGGGTTTTTTAGTACTGATCTAAGAAATTTATGATAGCAGTATCACTTGCTATAGAAGCTTGTAAATTTTGCTTAGATTTTCTATAAGCATAATCTTGCAATTCATATTTTATTCTTTCTTCTTTTAATCTGTTTACATCATCAATTGAAGAATCTCTTGTTGATCTTAATGTATTAATCTGCACATTGAGATCATTGATTGTGTCAGAAAAATCTTCACAATCATTATTATCACAGAATAACGATAAAGGATTACAAGTATCTACTGGACCATAATAAGTTCCTATCGCAACCTGAATTACATAGTTGTAAGTTCCCAGTCCAACATTGTTATTGTTTATTTGTCCATTATCTGGATTGAATGGATTTGCTCCACTATAATCATATCCACTAAATCTTACTATATCATGGTATACAGTGATTGTTGTAATTCCTGGACCAGGACCTGTTGCCCCACACCCAGCAGAATTAGCTTGCTGACCAGTGGATAGTACTAAGTCTTGCAAATCTTTAATTTCATTATTAACAGCAACAATCTGAGAATCTAATGGTTCAATTATACCATTCATACTTGAAAGTAGTTGCTTAGCACTCCAAATTTTAACCTTTTCAGTTGTTCCAATACCTGTTCTGGTTTCATATCCATCTTCAGCTACTATTTTTAACTGATATAATTGCTGTTTATCTAGTAGTATTTTTTGATTGTAGAAATCAATTAAATCTTGAGATGAAGTACTAATTGCCATTATTCAAAAAGTATATGATTAATAATCCTATTTATTGATAAATAAGACAGAAGAAAAAACCAAAGAAGGATAATCTGAAATGCCCTTAGCTAGATTAGAAAATTTCCTGAAAAATCTTAATGGTAATACACTATATGTGGATCCAAATGAATTAGATTCAACTGATTCAATTGAAAATAGAGGTAATTCTAGGACAAGACCTTTTAAAACTATTCAAAGGGCATTACTTGAAGCAGCAAGATTTTCATATGTTGCTGGATCAAATAATGATCTATTTGATCAAACCACTATTTTAATTTCTCCAGGAACTCATTTTATTGATAATAGACCAGGATATTATTATAATGGGTCAGTTTTCAAAGATGTCAATAATAACACTGTAGCAGGTGGACTATCTGAATTAAGTGTATCATCCAATTTTGATATTAACAGTTCATCAAATGATCTGTACAAATATAATAGTGCTAGTGGTGGTGTTATTATTCCAAAAGGTGTATCCTTAGTTGCTACTGATTTAAGAAAAACTAAAATAAGACCAAAATTTGTACCAGATCCAATTAATGATAATATGTGGAGGAACAGCTATCGTGACTGGGAAAC
>OGVZ01000050.1_pt1 | contig 15559 bp, 14 predicted proteins | sample 1575881 | NCBI WGS metagenome assembly OGVZ01 (sample SAMN07581520, study PRJEB24739) | freshwater metagenome | place: Singapore | collected 2015-01
AGTTCATTCATCGTAAGGCAAAAGATTTTTATGAAAATCGTGGAACTTATTACAAAGAGACTTTTGATTTCACTTGCAAGGAGTACAATACTTACAAGAAGTCTGCCGAAAAGGAAGTTTCTTATCTTGTTAAGGAATTTGAATGCAAGAAATCTGCAGATCAGTATGCACGTGCTACAACTGCACGTACTGGTGTTCTTGATACCAGCAAACTTCATACTTACAAGTATAATGAAGATCTGTTCAAAAAAGTATCAGTGATTCCTGATGGTAAGAATCATGGTCTAATCTTTATTCTTGATTGGTCTGGATCCATGTGTAATTGGATTCTGGATACTTGTAAGCAAATGTATAACTTGATTTGGTTTTGTAAGAAAGTAAACATTCCATTTGAAGTGTATGCCTTCACACTAGAACCTAGTGCTTACATTGAAGTTGATCCAACTCATGCCCCTACTTATAAAAAAACAGCAGGCATTGTTGCCCCTGAGCAATCTTTTAGACTGATGAACTTCTTCTCTAGTAAAACTAGTAATCGTGAACTTGATGATCAGATGAAAAACATCTGGGCAGTATGTACTTCTTTCCAGAGGGGATGTGGTGCTGCCCCTCGTCATCTTGATCTTTCTGGTTCTCCTATTGGTGATACTATGCTTGCTCTTCATGCACTCATTCCAGATTTTCAAACTAAAAATAAACTGCAAAAGGTGAATGTAGTATTTCTTACTGATGGTGAGGGATATGTAAATGGAACAACTAATAGAAAAAATAATGGTAATATTGGGTTCACTAGAGCCTTCAAAACTACCATTCGCAATAGAAAAAATGGTAGAGTTTACTCTCCTTATTTCTATGGAAACTTTGCTCAATACTCTAAGGTTCTTCTGACTACCTTGAAAGATAAGTTTCCTACTGTAAACTTTATTAATTTTAGAGTAGTTTCTGGTAGGGATTTCAAAACCTGTTATGATTGGTATGGTAAAGAGTTTGGATCCTATGAAAAAGTGAAGTCTGTATATAATAAAAATCAATTCATCTCCTTTCCTGAAACTGGATATGATCAATTCAATGTCATCCCCACATCTTCTCTTTCTCAAGATGAGGAATTTGTTGTTCCAGAAGATGCATCTAAAGCACAAATCAAATCTGCATTTTCTAAGATGATCAGCAAAAAGAAAACAAATAAGAAACTTTTGTCTTCTTTTGTTGAACTGATTGCCTGATGTGCCAGTTGGGGCAGTGTCTACTCTGCCCTTGAGTTTGTCCTATTCCATGCTATCATTACAAAGTAATCAACCCAAGACCATGCAAGAACAACTTATTAATTTGCTCAAAGAACAGTATGGCACAGAAGTCAACTCTGATGCTGTAAAGTCTGTAGCAACACAAATTAATACTAGTTATGCTACAGCATCTAAACATCTTCAAAGTTATAAAGTTGGTCGTGGTAAATGGAATCTTGAGGTGACAGTGAAGGAATTGGAAAATACTTATAACTCTCCTTCTGTAGAGGGAAAAGATACTATTAACTCCTCTGTTTCATTGTACCAGTCTTTCACCCACTGATTTGAATATTCATAATACTGTTTAGTTGCACTATGCACATAGTGATTTGGGATGATGAGTTTATCCAAATTAAATTCAGGAAGATCTGCATAAGTAGTTTCTTCTGAATACTTATCTGTCAAATCCTGAGATTTTTCATCAAATGACTTTGAGGTTTTAGATTCAAAGTCACCATGCTGATTGCTAGGATCTGAACCACCACCATTAGGTGCTTCCTGATGTTTAATTATAGGATTTTCTCCTTGAGACTCACCATCAGTAGATGAAGATTGCTCAGATTGTTGGTCAATCTCAATAGAATCTTGATTATTGTTCTGTTCAGAATCCTGTGGGAGATCTACTTCTTCCCCACCTTGTCCTGTATTTTGCACAATTTCAGGCATCTCAGTAAATTGCTTTTTCTTGTAATTCAAGAACTGAACAATCTCACGAGCAATATCAAGAACTTCTTTAAAAGTCTCAAGTTGACTAATACGTGTCACAAATTGATTCTCTTCATCAGAGAATGCAATGTTATGAAATGCACCAATCTTAAAGTACATATTGATTCTATCAATAAAAGAAAGATCATTAAGATTCTCATCTTTTACAGAAAAGAAATCATCATTATTCAGTTCATTATAACCAGTATAAAAAGTTTTAGAAAGTCCAGGATATTTCTTCTTCATCAGACGTTCTACACGAACATCTTCAATCACATTGATAAAGTCTTTAGGAACATCAGAATACTCTTTAGTCCAATCAATATTATCAGTGAACAAAGCATGTCCAACTTCATGACCAACAAGAAGGTCATAAACAGTGGAAGATGCTCTATCCCACATAGGAAGAACAAGGACCCTACGATCTACATCAAAAGATGCAGTAGAGACCTTTTTATGCTCAATGATAAGATTCTCAGTTGCCAGACACTTGGCAAGAGATCCTTTGACTTCCAGGTTGACTGACATGTGTGATTTCTTGACTGTCCTTACAGGATAGCATAAAAAAGGGGGGTCACCACTCCCCCCTAGGTCACTAATTAAACTGTCTACCACCACAGACAGGTCTGGGGTCTCAAAGTCACAAAGAACCCTCAAGACTTTTACATAATATCATGGGGTCCAGGTGATGTCAAGTTGACAAGTTACTAAATCATGAGTAGGATCACTCTGTTGGGTTTGAAGATAAATTATATCAATAAATCTTTATTTCTTTATAAGCAGATTTAGTTTCTTCGTTAATTTTTTTCTTAATTACTGCTCTAAGATCATTTTGTTTATAAACACTTCTAGCTAATTCAATAAATCTATCATCAAATTCATTATTTTTTTCTTTGATTCTAATTTCATCTTCAATGTACCACAATGATAGATTGACTTCCATAAGATCATTAAGGTATGATTCTTTATAAACTTGTAGATCTTCTGCTATTTTAATTAAATCATTTAACTCTTTAGTTATGTACTCATTATCAGAGAACTTTTGTTTAATTTGAAGAATTGTAATTTTATCAATCAATTCTCCAATTGATACTGGAACACTAGGAAAATTCATAAAACCTCTAATACTTTACTTTTAATGTCACTTATTCTATTATACCACCAATTCAAAAGATTTTGTTGTTGTTCTTTCAATTGATTTCTATTATTTAACAAGGATTTACATTTGTAAAATGCTTCTTCCCAAGTATCTGCAAAAATCCAAGGTGGGTTTTCTTCATACTTAAAGGTACATTTGATTTCTTCCTCTGAACCTACAACAACAGGTATAGCAACATTCATGGATGCTTCATATAACCTGAAGCAATCTAAAGATGAGTTTCCACGACCACAAGGAACAAAAGTAGACTGTGAATATATTTCACACATTTTCTCACTTTTTATTTTATCACCAATAAAATGATTTGGAAGTTGAGAAAATACATTTAACATTTCTTCCCTATCTTTTTTTATTTCTCCAATAAAAGACCAATCATATTTCTTTTCTAATGAGAATGCTTTACATCCATTTGTATATCCAAGAGGTATGTGAAGAGTGTTTGGAGTGTAATTATAATATTGTTGATGATAATGTCTTAAAAATAACTCACAATAATTTCCTAACATATTATAATCCCATCTGTTATCTTGATAGAACTCATCAGAAAGTAATATAATAACTTTGGGTTTTACTTTTTTAATAGTTTCTTTAATATCATAAAAACAATGTATTCTTGAAGAAAAAATAAAAACATCATAATGAGAGTCAAGTTGTTCCATCAAATATTTTGGAACTTCAACTACCTCCCCTTTTGGGAGTATTTCATTTAAAAGAAAATCTTTTTCCCAAATAGTTTGTTCAATTGCTATTTTCATTCTAAGTTAAATGTTTTCTTAATATGCTCAATAATGTTTTTATTTTTGGAAACTACACCTAATCCAAAGGTATGAGTAAAGTTGCACTTTGGAAGGTCAATTTCATCAAAGAACTTTTTAATTTCATATAATGGATTTTCAACACAAGTATCATGGAATAATATTACACCATCATCTTTTACAAACTTACTCCAAGTTTCATAATCATTCTTAACTGATTCATAAGAGTGATCTCCATCTATATGGAGGATATCAATTTTTTGATTCCAGTCTTTTGCAACTTCAGTAAAATCACCTTTGATAATAGTGGTATTCTTTGTTAGGAAAAGTTTTTCCCTTTTACTCATCACATAGTTGTATTTTTCATCTGTATCCTGCTGACCTATAAAATTATCTCCAGTAAAATTATCAATACTGTATACATGTCCAATTCTTGGAATAGCAAAAGAGAATGCAGAGAATCCCCAGTCAGTTCCAAGGTCAACAGTCACTTCTGGTTTTAGATATAAAACTAACCATTCAGCAAATCTTCTGTGTCCACGCCATGCACTTGAAGGTATATCATCCAAGTTAGTTAAGAATAACTTATCAATAGCCTGTTGCCTTTCTTTAATACCTAATGTGCTTTCAGAAAATGCTGTTGCAAAAACAGTAATATTTGGATTATTTAAAATTTTAGAAATACCAGTAAGATTTGCAAAAGCATCACCTAGATATGGATTTCCCAGATTCATAGCCTCACTTACTGCGTGAAAAGCATAATTTGCTGACATGCTGGATTGTCCTAACTGCATCAATATTTGGCTGCAAATGATGAATACTTCAATTCTAAATGCATTAAAATATGCTTTAGAGTACTCTAGATACTCTTGTCCATACTCTAATGCTTTTTCTGGATTTTTGACTTCACAATAATGCCTGAACATAAACCAAATATAATAAGAGTTTGTCTTATCTTTTTGATATTCTCTTTCACAAATTGAAAGATAAAATAACTCTTTGTCTATTGAACGATTTATTTTTTTGGTAATCTTAATAGTTGTATCAACTAAAACTTCTTCTGGATATTCATCAGTTGGAATAAACTTGGGCATCTCATGAACAGAATTTTCCCAAGTATAATTTTTAGTTCTATGAAATCTTACATGCACTTCATTTGACTGTGTTGGATTTTCATCTCCATGGTCATCAAACCTTAAGTGTTTTAATGTTGTTAAATCATCAGCAATTACATCAAGACCTTCTGAGAAAAAATTGTCAACATCCTCATTAAAATCAAGTGAGAATGCCCAGTCAGTTTTTACATATGATAGTGCAGTATTTCTTGCAAGTGAAAAGTCAAACTCATCTCTTGTTTGTGGATGTTCGTGAACTTCTATTCCAGCATCTCTAAGAAGTTGAACAGTATTATCTGTGCTGCCAGTATCTACTACAACTGTATGATAAAAATTCTTAGAGTTTTCTATGAATTTTTCAACATACTTTTCTTCGTTTTTTGCAATAGCATAAAGTGTGACTTTCATATCAGTTTCTTTTTGTATACTTGGTTTTTTATGGCACCAGTGCCATATTCCTAGAGAATATGAATTATTTAAGTTTCCATTTAGGAAAAACAATTGTTTATCTTTAAAATATTCATTTACTGCTTTTACAACTCCATCCCAACATGGTACATAATCATCACCACAAATTAATCCTCCAGGTTTAATCTTTGGATACCAAGACTTAATATCACTCAGAACACTTTCATAATCATGAGCAGCATCTATAAAAATAAAATCAACACTTTCATCATCAAACATAGATGATGCTTCTACACTTGTTGATTTAATAGTATTAACTACATCATAAACATCACAAGACTTTAAATTCTTTTCATACTCATCAAAAAGACTTGTATTACTGTTTTTTAAATGCTTTATCCACTCTTGATGGAATTTTTCATCACTACCTTCAAAAGTATCAACTGCATAAAACTTGATATTTTTCTCAGAAGATTTAATCAACTGTCCCATACAAGAAGTTGATTTTCCTTTCCAAGTTCCAATTTCAACAAAAACAGAACCTTCTTGGGCAGATTTAACTGCCATTTTATATACTAAATCAGAATCAAAAAATCCAGGAACATCAGTCCAATTCATAAATGCTTTTCCCAATCAATACAAGGAGACAATAAGTGTTTGTGACAGTGTGTAGAATAACCAGGAAGTGAGGATATTAATCTTCTACCTCTTTGTGCAAGTTCTAAAAACTTTTGATGGTCATTAGAAGGTTCGCAATAACTTGAATGACTTCTATGAATATGTATATCCTCTAATAAAGTGGATAATTTTGTGGCAAAAGTATTGGTTGTTGAAGGAACTGGCATCCAGTGTGATGAATCAGTATGAATTATCTTTGTCCTAAAGTCATCATACCAGTGCATATATTTGTCTTTGTGGTCATAAAGAGTTGCATAATGAATGGGAAGTTCAAATGCTTCCATTAAAATTTTATCCCAGTCTGGACGATGAACATAATCATCCTCTAGAAAATAAATGATAGTGTCATCATCTAAGTTTTGACTTTCAATATATTCTAATGTGCTTAAAAAACTTTTTGATTCTCCACCTTCATTAATGATATGAACATTCTTTTCTTCTTTGAGGAAAGTATCTTCAATCTTTCCATAATGTTCATCGTATATAATTGTGTAATTTGTAGTCTGTGGATTATAAGTTCTCTTAAAGTTTTCAAATACCTTTTCCTTATTCCACCAATCTGGTCTTTCTCTTGATGGTTGCTCTTGAATCTTTGAATAAAAGCAGTGCCTTAAAAATACTTCAATTTTCATAAATGTTGAATACACTATAGAGTTTTACGTTTTCTTCACCAATCACTTCTTCTGGTGGTCTTGACTTTCTTTCTAACTTTGGACGAATAGTATGTAAATCATTAAGACCCCATTCATTATCTTTTTCTTCTGCACAAGTATTTAATATGTTTGAAAAGTTGTGTATATGAGGTTCTATATTTAAAAACTCATAAATGGAGTTCAGTTCTTTTTCTGGATTTTGAACTAGATTATTGTATTCAACCAAGTAAATGTTTTTTCTGTGATGTCTTAAACCATAGATTAAACTTTCATAAACATCAGAAGTATAAAATCTCCACAAATATTCAAGACGATTATCTGTTGTAATGGGTAGATTTTCTCTTCTCAAACGATTATCAATAAAATTATTTTCATCCTTATCAATTAAAGTTATAAATGATGAAAGAACTTCTGGTATTGGTCTATATGTTGCTATAATTTTTACTTCATTATCTAAAAATTTTTCTATAGATGAAACATTTCTTGTCCACCCACGATGTTTGTCTAAGACATATTTTTTTGGAATATGATTATAAAAATTTGATAAGATAGAGTTATATGTGTTGTATCTTATTTGAGATTCATCATATGTATATTGAATATCACATCTTTTAAATCCTTCATCTAATGTACAAAGTATGTCTGCAAGTGGTGATGTTGGTGTTGTATGTATTTCTGGATGCTGACTTAAAAGAGAACCTAAAAGTGTAGAACCAGACCTAGACAAACCAGAAAGAAAAAATAATGTTTTCATAAAATAATATTTAAAATTATGTATATTTAATTGCTGAAGTACTATTAGATGAACAAGCAACTTGCTTCCAGTTGGTCCCTGCAGTAAATTCTTGTCTTGGTGTTGATCTTGAATTAGCTCCCGTAACACCTCCACTGCTTGTATTATCACCTATTTGTCCACTAGCATTACTTCCCCATACCCATAAAGTTCCATTAGTTTTTACTGCTGCTGTATGACTAACTCCTGTAGAAACTTGTTTCCAATTAGTAGATGCTGAAAATTCTTGTCTTGGTGTTGATCTGTTTAGAATAGTATTATCTCCTACTTGTCCATAATTATTATATCCCCAACACCATAAAGTGCCATTAGTTTTCACTGCTGCAGATGTGTAAAAATTACAACAAACCTGTTTCCAATTAGTACTTAAAGTAACTTCTTGTGTGGGGATTGATTTTGTAATAATTGTATTATCACCAATTTGTCCAAAAATATTTTCTCCCCATAACCATAGAGTTCCATCATTTCTTAGTGCTGCACTGAAATTTATTCCAGCAGAAACTTGAGTCCATCCATTGATGCCAACTCCAGTCCCACTGCTTATTTGTCTTGGAGTTACTCTATTAGTACCAGTTGTATTATCTCCTATTTGTCCATTATTATTACGTCCCCAAGCCCATAAAGTTCCATCAGCTCTTAATGCTATTGTGTGTTCTCCTCCACACTCAACTCTCTCCCATCCATATATACCACTTGCTCCAAGACTTATCTGCCTTGGAATTGATCTTTCTGTACCTGAACCCGAAGTACCTTCTCCTAATTGACCATAGTTGTTTCTTCCCCAAGTCCACAGACTTCCATCACCTTTAATCCCAGCGGAGTGAGATGATGTAGAAACTTGTATCCAATTAGAACTTGAAGTAGCTTCCTGTCTTGGTGTAGACCTGAATAATGATGTGCTGCCATCTCCTAATGAACCAGAAGCACCATTGCCCCATCCCCATAAAGTTCCATTACTTTTAATTGCTAAGAAACTATTTTCTCCTGAACGATTTGCAAGCTTAATCCAATTAATATCAGTAGTAAATTCTTGTTTTGGTGTAGATCTAGCTTGAGTTGTGTTATCTCCTATTGTACCAACAGAACCAAGTCCCCAAGTAAATAATTGTCCTTCTGCAAGTGGGTCTCTAGGTACAAAAGTATCATCAAAAGAATATGTTATACCATTTTCTCTAAAATTATAGAATGTTGGCATTTATAGAAGTCTCCAGGAATTATTTTCTCTATAAATCACAGGGGTATTCATTCTTTCTCCCCACATTTTTAAGTAGTCTAATATATCACTATTTATTTTTTCTTCATTACCATTTACAATTCTAAGAAACTGCCCATCTTCTCCATTCTCTACACTCACAAGAACCTTACATTTATCAGGTCTCATTTCTTCTGGTAATAACTCCTGTGCCCAAGCACAATAATATTTTCTACAAAACTCTGGACGAACTTTATAGATTTTACATCCACATTCACCAAGAAACTTACAGGGAGTTCCATTTCCAAAAGGATGTCCATATGCTTCTCCATAAGGAAGAACACAACATTCCTTACATTCACCACACTCTCTCATAGGTTATGAACTTCTCCTGTGGGTCCGTGTATTTGTGTGGCACCAAGTACTTTCATATTCACAATATCTTTTTCATCAATAAACTTATATAAACACCTTTCAATATCAATAGAGTTTCCAGTACTCAATACCCAATCCATATATTGAATTGACTTTTGGTAAATTTCATAAGTTTGATAGATTAATGTTGAACAGAAACTCCACAAACCAGTTGTAAGTTGCCCATCTATTCCCATTAAATCTTTAAAGTATTCTAACTTTTTATCATTAAACTTATATACATTAAACACATAATAGTTCATAAGACATCTTGAGCAATAATCATTAATATCAAAATCTTCATTCAAGTAATATCTTCCAGTTAGTTTAAAAATTCTATGATGACTTAAAAATAGCCTATCATTAATAATCTTCTCAAAAGCATTTCTCATTCCAATACTTTCTAGAATTGATTTGCCAAAGTTAAACTGACTTGGGTTTGAATGTAAGTTCTCATAGGTTCTTTTTAATGTCTCATCTTCATAACACTCTAAGAATATATCTGAGTTTTTGATTAATATCTTCCTATATTGCTCTTCTAGTTTAAACTCTGATGACTCAACTAATAGAACAGTAGAGTTTGGTACTTTTTCTCTTACAGTCTCTATTGTCTTGAGAGTCTGGTTAAATCTATCCTCAGATAAGTTGTGAAAACTTCCTTTCTCAAAAGGATGTAGTGCTGAGGTTATAATAAAAAGAAACTTATAGTCCATATTAAAATCCTCTTTCTTTCATAAAGTCTTTAAACTCTTGTATCTGTTCATCCCAGACTCTTGGTTTTGTTTGTCTAAACAGATGAACATTTGGTCCATACCAATAAGTATTCTTTTGTGAATGTTCCCAGATGTAATAGTCTAGAATAGGAACAAAGACACAAACTTCTTTTCCAAGTGCTCCAGCAATATGAGCAATAGAAGTACAAGAAGTAATCACCAAGTCCATATTATTCACAATAGAAACTGTATCAGTAAAATCTTTTCTATCATCAAACTGAATGATAGATGGATAGTCATTCACTTCTGGAGTTTCATTTGGAAGTTGAAGTGAATATAATGAATGTCCAGAATCTTCAAGAACACTCATATAGTCTTTGAGATATGTATTTCTAAAGTGTGCTTGGTCAAAACCAGAACTGGATGCCCAGAACATTCCTATTTTAAAGTTCTTATCTTGTTTAAGATATGAATACTTCTCCTCTTTTTCTGGTAGTGGTTTTATGTAATCCCCATACCACAAATCCTTTGATGTGAGGTTCAGGTAATATGGAATAGCAAGAGCATAAACCCATTCAGCATCATCAGGAACTTCCCTATCATAGTTTAGAATATACTTTTCCGTCTTTCTTGATATTTCTAAATCACTATGAATACAGTTATATCCATTATATTCAAATACTTTAATCAAATCCTTTCTGGTTGTTGTCCATATAGGTTTCATTCCTAAGTCTTCAAGGTGCTTCATAAACCTAATGTGTATGAACTCATCCCCAGCACCACATTTAGTATCAACTATTAAAGTCTTTCCTTCTACAACTTTTCCATCCCATTTCTTATAATCATATCTTTTTTCTAAATCACTTTCTTCTTCTTTAAGATAATGTCTTAAACCTTCAACAACATTATCCTGTCTAAAATAATGTCCAGAAAGATTATGCCAAGCAGCATCTTTGATTTTTTGAGAAACACCAGGCATTTTTAATACCTGAAAAAGTATCTCCTCACACTTGTCTTTTTGATTTATACCTGAATAAGCAAAACTCTCCTCCATAATGAGTTCTGGGTCATTTGGAGTTATTCTTTTAAGTTCTTCAATAAAAGGTAGTGCTTTTTCTGGATAGTTCTGTTTATTATAAGCACTTATTAAGTTGGTTTTTAGAATATATTCTTGGTCTGTATTTATTGGAAAGGAAAGTATTTTTTCTCCAAACTTAATAGCATTCTCATAATCTTTTATATCAAAACACAACTTTGCCAGTTCATCATATTGTTGAAATGTGTTTGACTTCTTTGAAAATGCTTCTATAACTGAACTTATAGTTTCTTTTTCTCCCCAAGAGTTTAAAGTTTTTATGACAACTTCAAGTGGATTCATATAAAGATAATGTATTTTGAGGTATTTAGTTCTTATTGACCTATTGGGAATTTTATTGCTGCAACTCCATTTTTTCCTGATACTGCTCTCCAACCATTTACTCCACCCACTCCACTGATACTTATTTGCCTTGGTGTTGATCTATGTGTTGTTCCTGATGTATTATCTCCCAGTTGTCCAACATCATTTCTACCCCAAGACCATAAAGTTCCATCAGTTTTGATTGCTGTAGTTATGTCATTTCCAGCAGAGACTTGTTTCCAGTTAGTACTCCCTGTAAATTCTTGTTTTGGTGTTGATCTAAATACTGATCCTCCTGGAGTAGTATTATCTCCTAGTTCACCATAAAGATTTCTTCCCCATCCAAATAAAGTACCATCTGTTCTTAGTGCCACTACATGAAATGATCCTCCAGAAACTTGTTTCCAACCAGTTACTCCACTTGCTCCAGCACTTATTTGTCTTGGAGTTGATCTTCCAGTAACATTTGAGTTATCTCCAACTTGACCTTGAGAGTTTAGTCCCCAACACCACAACGTCCCATCATTTTTAACTGCTACTGTTACATCATTAGACATAGAAACCTGTTTCCAGTTAGTAGATGAAGTAAATTCTTGTTTTGGAGTTGATCTTAATCCAGAAACAGTTGAACTATTATCTCCTAATTGTCCACCATAATTATATCCCCATAACCATAAAGTGCCATCTGTTCTTATTGCTGCAGCATGATACCAAGAAGCAGCACATGATTTCCATCCAGTTACTCCACCTGCTGCAGAAATACTTATTTGTCTTGGGGTAAATCTAGTTGTTTTAGTATTATCTCCTATTTGTCCTTCTAGATTTCTTCCCCAAGCCCATAAAGTTCCATCTTCTCTAATTGCAAGACTGGTTTGTTGGCCACTGGATACTGTCTTCCATCCAGTTAATCCACCTGCTGCAGCAATACTTATTTGTCTTGGTGTTGATCTATTTGTATTTGAACCATCTCCTACTTGACCATAACCATTTGAACCCCATGCCCACAAAGTTCCGTCAGTTTTAATTGCTAAAGTGTGATCGCCCCTAGAGGAAATTTCTTTCCAATTTGTTGCTGAAGTAAATTCTTGCCTTGGAGTTGATCTAGAGGCAGTTGTATTATCACCAATTTGTCCATATCCATTACTTCCAGAAATATACAATTCTGCTGGACTGGCAACAAATCCAGCAGCACTTTGAGATAAACTTGGATACACTGTAGCAACATAATCTTGAGTGATTAGTTTCTTACCAAGATCTACTCCATTACTATCTTTAAAATTTGTAGTTGGGTCATATGGTAATGGCATAATTTAAACTCCTGGAACTGTTGGTGGTGTTGGAGGTTCTACAATTACAACATTAAAAACTTCTTCTTTTGTTGTGCAATTATCAATCTCTTGTATCTTTGAATATTCCCAATCAAATGCTTCTTGAACTTTTGCATCAATTTGCTGAACAATATATTCAATATCAGTTTTAGTTACACTTACCCAAGTACCATTATCAAACTTATACATAACAGGATCAGTACCTAAAGAACTTAATTTGTTTATGAATTGAGTTCTTTGGTCACGAGATGTTGATACTAAAACAACAGTGTTATCAATAGTTACTGTTATATATTGGTTTTCTTTTGCTCTACGAACATTTGGAAGTAACTGTTTATATTCATCTTTAATTTGCTCTAAAGATTTATCAACAGATTCATAGTTGAACTGTGCTTTCTGAATTCCATCAATATCAATTAGTCCCCAGTTGGTATATCTTAAAACCTGAGATCTTTCATCATACTCTGGTTGATTTAATACTGCCTCCAATAAGAATGTATTTGAATTAATTTCAAGAGGTATATTTTCATAGTCTCTTGGTCCAATTCTTTCTTCAATCTCATTATCTTCTAAATCTGCATTAATAAATCTATAATTAAACTTAATAGGACCTAGAAGTAGTTGTGAGTCGTGAATGAGTGCGTACATATCTTTTTTAGTTATTTATTTTTTTAACTGAGATCAACTCCTGCTTTGATAGAAACCTTAAGATAATCACCACAAGAAATCTGTTTCCAATTTGTACTTGAAGATGCTTCTTGTCTTGGTGTAGATCTATTGTTTACAGCAGTATTATCTCCCTGCTGCCCTTGATCATTAGCTCCCCAAGACCATAAAGTTCCATTAGTTTTAATTGCTCCAATATGATATCGTTTGCTAGCAACATACTTCCAATTAGTGGATGCAGTAAATTCTTGTCTTGGTGTGGACCTGGAATTGACTCCATCAACACCACCAGAATTTGTATTATCACCTATTTGTCCATAATTATTTTGTCCCCATACCCATAGAGTTCTATCATTTGCTATTGCTGCAGTATTAAAAGATGAGCAAGTAACTTGTTTCCATCCAGTCACACGAGTAGCACCTGCACTTATTTGTCTTGGGGTTGATCTAGTTAATCTTGTACCGTCACCAATATTTCCATAAAACCCATTTCCCCATACCCATAAAGATCCATCTTCTCTTAGTGCTGCAGTATTAACAAATCCTGCAGTAACTTGTTTCCAACCAGTTATACCATTTGCCCCAGCACTTATTTGTCTTGGGGTTGATCTGGAGTTGACTCCTGCCACACCTCCATCATTAGTATTATCTCCTATTTGTCCTTGGTCATTACGACCCCAAGTCCACAAAGTTCCATCAGTTTTAATTGCTGCCATATGAAAAGTTCCACAAGCAACCTGTTTCCAGTTAGTACTTAAAGTTGCCTCTTGAACTGGCAAAGATGCTCGAACAATATTATTAGTTCCTAATTGTCCATAGGAATTAAGTCCCCAAGTCCATAATGTCCCATCCCTTCTTATTGCAGCAGAATTAGCAAATCCTGCATCAACATATTTCCATCCATTAATTCCAATTCCAGCTCCACTACTTATTTGTCTTGGTGTTGACCTAGCCTGAAGTGCATTATCACCTACTTCACCATTAGAACCAAGTCCCCAAGCATATAAAGTCCCATCGGTTTTTATTGCTAATACATGCTGTGCTCCACTTACAACTTGTGTCCAAGTAGTACTTCCAGTGAATTCTTGTCTTGGAGTTGACCTATCTGCAACTGTAGCGTTATCACCAACTGCACCATAAAGATTTTCTCCCCAAGCATATAAGGTATCACCAACATATTCATCAATTAACCAATATTCATCTGCAAAATATTTTTCTAAATCACCTTCTGGTGAGAAAAACTGATTAGGCATTTACTTTACCTCCCCTTTAACTCATCAATTTGTCTTTGTTGTTCCTTAATTGCTTCAATTAAGACACCAATAAGATTTCCATAAGAAACTGTTTTTAATCCCTTATCATTAGTAGATACAACTTCGGGTATTATTTTTTCCATTTCTTGTGCAATCACACCAACTGAACCTACATTATGACCATCCTTCCAATCATAATAAACACCATTCATTTGAAGAACCATTTCTAATGCATCTTCAATAGGTCTTACATTTGTTTTTTGAGTTTCATCAGAAAGTGATGTGAATACTGTTGCAGATAAAGTACCTGTAGAGTCATTAAAAGTTAGTTTAGATGTAGATATGTTGATATTTGTCAGGGATCCAGCTGCAGACTGGTTAGTAAATAATGGATAATAAGCAGTACCACCTGGAGCATTAGCAGTAATTGAACCAGCACCACCAGCATCAGTAATTGTTATTACTCCAGTCATAGCAGAGTGAATTTCACAAATATAATATAAAGTAGATGGAGCATTAAAAGGAACTGCAAATGTCACAACTCCATTCTGAGTACCATTGTTAGTTACGCCAGTACTATAAGCACTTCCTGTTCCAGTAACTTGTGCAGTTTTAATCCAGAATGGATGTCCAGAAGCATTAACTGTAAATGTATAAGTAAATCCACGTAGAAGAGTTATAGCTGGGTCAGTTGATCCATCTATAGTATAGTTATTATTATCAGCTGCTGTTACTGAGAAATTTCTAGCACCAGTAAGTCCCTGTGCACCTTGTGCTCCTTGAGGTCCTTGAGGTCCTCTAGCACCTTGGGCACCTGCAGCACCTTGGGCACCTGCAGCACCTTGAGCACCAGGAGTACCTCCAGAACCCTGAGCCCCAGGAGTACCTCCAGCACCTTGTGCACCTGTAGCACCTTGTGAACCTAGAATTCCTTGAGCACCAATAGATCCTTGAGCACCTATAGATCCTTGAGAACCTATATCACCTTGAATTCCCTGAGCACCTTGGATACCAATGATTCCTTGAGCACCTTGAGAACCTACAG
>OGVZ01000051.1_pt1 | contig 15530 bp, 23 predicted proteins | sample 1575881 | NCBI WGS metagenome assembly OGVZ01 (sample SAMN07581520, study PRJEB24739) | freshwater metagenome | place: Singapore | collected 2015-01
TTGAAAGTTTTTGAACCATGTTATTTTGACGTATTCCTTCGGTTAATTTATCCCAATTTGCTATTAATAACCCTATCCCTGTTAATAGTAATCCAATACCAGTTGCAACAAACGCTTTGCTTGCTCTTGATAAACCTTGAAAAGCGGTTATTCCTTTACTAAAAAACGCCGTAAATCCTGCCTGTACTTCTGTTAATTTATCGCCTATTGCACCTAATGTTTCAAGTGATTGTGAAAGGTTCATTAAGGCGGTTAAACGCATTAAAGACTTTTGTACATTTTCACTTTCAATCCCAAACAAAGCCATTGACGCCTCAACCCCCTGGAAGGCTGCTACTCCAATTTGCCCCGCGTTTGCCATTGATCCAGCTAAATTTTCCATTGCCGAACCCGCTGTTGCTTTTACGACTGCCTGCGTGTCTGCTATTTGGTCTTTTAATTCACCGGCTCTTTGTGTCATTTCTTGAAAACGTGGGTCGGTCGTTTCCATATTCTGCAACTCACGAACTAATTGACGTAATTCAACCTTTAAATTTCGGGTTGCACCTTCGTAATTACCTACGTTTCTTTGGTGTTGGCCTACGGTTGCGTCAACTTCTTTAAGCTGTTTATCGAGGGCCGTAATGGTTTTTAATAAATCCTGAGCCTCTTGTGTGTTTGTTTGGTTGGTTACTGCTAAATCCTTATACGCTTTGCGTGCTTCATTAAGTTGTTTGCTTAATTTGGCGTAGGCACTTGACTCACTTTGTGCTAATTTAGCCGCTTTTTCAGCTTCTTTGTTGGCTCTTGCCTGTTCCTGGGCTTTTAATTTCTCGAGTTTAACAATTTCCTGTTCGGCTTTTATTCTTTGTTGGTCGGCCTGCGCTTTTAGTTTTTCAATTTCTACACTTTGCTTCATTAATTTGTTAGCCTCTTCACTTATTGCCGTGAATTGTTTTAACTGAGCAGTTGAAGCCTGAGTATTTGCACTTAATTCATTCTTTAAACCTATTGCAGTGGCCTTAATTTCAGACTGTAATTCGTTAAAAACTGCAAGTGTTTTCGTTGCTGAATCCCGAACCCCTTTAAATAAGTCCTCTTGTTCAAATAAATCACTGCTACTAATTTTTTTTGCCATCGTTTTGCGCTTTTATGTACCTTTCGTATTCTTTTTGTAAGTCAAAAAACTCCCTTACTGTTATTTCTTTTGGTTTTATCCATTGACCTAACCACTTCGACAAGTGAATTAAGGTCTGTTCTATTGTTATTCCCGTTCCTGCAGTCTTAATTATGTTCTCCAATCGCGTCTGCTCCATTTCAATTAGGGTTAATTTAAACCTATCCCCTGTTATCACGTATTCAAGTTCTTCCAAAGCCTTCTTTTTCATCGTTTGAAGGATCTTCTCGTGAACCTTTCCAAGTCCATATTCTTTTATGAACTGATCGTAAATATTTTCCCACGCTTCAATGTCTTTTTCTGCGGAGCCATTTAAATGCGTTCTAACGTACTTTAATTCCCCTGCTAAACATTTTATCCAATTATACAACGGCAGTTCGTCAATCGCCTTGTAATATCCTTCTAACCTCTTTGTCGTATCGTTCAAGTAATTCGACTCTGAGTTTTTCCTTGCTTTCTTCCGTGAGGCCAATAATACCTTCACCAAATTTCGTAAATAAGTTATCATTTTCTTTGATTGGGTCCGCGTCAACTTCAAAGAAGTCTTTGCCTAACAAAATTACCATACTTTTATAAAATTCTCCCGTGTCAAATAAATTATACGGATCACCTTCCTTTTTTCTTCCATTTGTAAGAAATTCGGTTGTTGCTGAATATGTTGTTCGACCGTTGTCTTTGTTGCGTATTGGTGCGCCCGTTTCATCTATACCCCTTTCAAATAACTGATCCTGCTGTATGTATTCAACTATAATTTTGTTTTGTAGGTTTTTATCACTAAATACTCTAATCCATACTTCTGCAGGCTTTAAATAGCTTAATGTGTGGTTAAGTAAATTCGTAATTGCTTCCATGCGTTCAAAGGTAAAAAAAAAGGGCCGAACATTTCTGAACGAACCCTTTTTCCCAAACAAAGGCGTTTGTGTTACGCAGCCGTGAAGGTTACCGAACCAATAAACCCGGCTTTATTTACGCTTAGTGTGTAGCTATCACCCGTAACGAATGCAGCCAAAGCAGTATAAGTTCCTGCAGGCGACTCAGAAACACCCGTAATCGCGAACGGAGCCGCGTTGGTGTTGTCATATAAATCGAAGTCAGCCAATACCGCACCCTGAAATAAGATAGGGTTTAATGCAGTTCCATAATCAAATGAAGCTGTTGCTACAAATTGTCCTGGAGTTGCAGGTAATACCTCTACTATATTCACGTCAATCAATCCAGAAAGTGTATTGAAATCAATACCCGCTTCGGTTGAAGTAATCATGTACATTGTTGAATCGTCAAATAAACGATCAAAGTCAAATGTTAACATAATTTTTTGAACTGTTGAATCCGTAGCAAACATGAACGTAGGGTTCCAAGATTGCTCATCTACAGGTACCGGATAAAGGTAGTTACCTACTTTTGAACCGATTAAATTACCTGTTACGTCAATAATGTATACGCCAAATTCTACGCAACGTCCTGACTTTAATTTTCCTAACAAAGTTGGTGTTGAGTCTTCACCCCACAACTCTCCAGAAAAAGAACGCTTACCCTCGCGAAGAAACGCCATGCGTCCACTGTTTGCCTCTTCAAATTGGCTTTCTGCTTTTGGCAATTCCACGTTCTCAAAACCTGGTAACGGGAACCAACGCTGTGAAGCATCTGTTGCGTTAACTAAGTTTGCCCACGTTGGAAGCGGTGCAGTTAAGTCAATTCCGTTTAAATTTCCACTATTGTCCTTCAAAGGAACCATAATGAACTTCGAGGTAACGCTCTGAATAGGAACGCACCCCGGTCTACCTGTGTTGGATAAACCAACGTTACAATTACATCCTGCCATTTTTTCTATTTTTTAGCATTTACAATTTTCTTTATACTTCGTTAATTTTATTCTTAATTCAACGCCACTTAAATTAGCGTCTAAAATATTGGAAAAGTATCCATTCGTTTGCTCGGTTCCGAACCTCGTAAAATTGATTACTTCATAACCTTCCAAAGTTTTGTATTTACGGTCATTGTTAACAACCTTTATAAACTCGTCCGCTAACTTGCTCATTGGAACCACTACGTTGTCAATATGATCCTTAGTATAGTAATTCGTTACGTCGGTTTCATCTAAGAAAAAAATCCTTAAATCACTTTCCCAATCGTAAACGCTTTCCCTTCCATACTTTTGGTATCTAACATCGTGTAGCAACCATACCAACGGCGTCTTTTGCGTTAAGTCTGGTGTTACAATAGTCCATTCACGGTTTGCAGCTATTTGGGTGCCAGGGACGAAATAAGGCGACGCAAGTGTAATAACTCCATCTATAACCCCCGCTTTAATCCATTGGTCTGTTTCTATTTCGGTAATTAAAAATTCGGCGTTAACGTCGTCTTTTATCGTTTTACCTACTCTTGCCCACTTAGTGTTACACGTCGTTGTATAGCCTTCTACGGGTAAATAAACGCCTGTAATCGTGCTGTCAATTTGTGCAACTAAATCCTCAACGGCCTGCGAAACATCTTTTGTCATAACCAATATGCTGTTAATTTTGGAATCCCTCTGAATTTTCTGTAATCCCCTATCCCTACGTAAGTAAGTTCAATAGTGGCGTCGTTATTCCCACCTGGTAGTGTCAACGTATCGCCAATTACATAGTTTTTTCCAGGATCCGTAACCGTTACTGTGTCAACTATTCCCGTACCGTCATCAGTAATATCCACTTTTAGGCCCGTTCCGCTTCCGCCTGTTACCGCTACATTCGTTTGATTTACATACCCCGTACCCCCGGAAGTCAAGTTAAAATCAATTACTTGCCCTAACGAGGGTGCAGTGGTATATTTTATAAAGTCCCGAATGGAATTATAACTACGTATAGCCTCATTATAGCGCGTGTACATCATTGAAAACAAAGTGTTTGATACGTCGCTATTTTCTGCCTTTGGTTTCACATTACCGTATGGCGTCATTTGGTTTACGAGGTCTTTGGCATACTCAAAATAAATAAAACCTTTTAGCATTTCTTTTATCCCCTCTGAGTCTATTTGGTTTACGCCTTCGTATATTCCATTGAAATAGTAGAAATTGTAACCTAAATCCTCGCTTAACGGGTTGAATAATATTAAGAAATTCGGGCTTTGAGGAACGTTACTAAGTAGGTCCGCGTTGAAGTCATTGTATAGCGAAACGCCAAACAACTCTTTTAAATAACGAGGTTCGTACCGGTTTATGTAATCCTGGATCTTTGCCGTGTCGTACATTCCCGTGCTTAGTTGGTATTTTCCTGTAAAGTCCGAAGGTGCTAAAATCATTTTTTATTTTTTTAAGTGTCCGTAACCTTTATTAATTAGTATTTCAGCCGTGGCACCCTTCATTCTCCATACCTTGCCTTTTGGTAGTGTGTGAAAATTACCGTTGCCTATGAACTCGTATTCTGCGTTGGGATCCAATTTAACCGCTTCTGCTTTCACTTCTGCAGGTTGTGGGGCCTCAACTTTGTTTTCAAGTTCAACCGTTAATACTTTCTTTTTACGTGGCTTCTTTTCCATATCTGGTTAGAATTAAGGTTTGTCAATAGCAGCAATATCAACAGCAATGTCAGATTGAACAAATGCGTTAACATCGTTTCCTTTAACATACGCTACCAAACGAGCTTCGCAAAGGATAGTAACCATGTTACGAGTGAAATCGTCGTTTTCATAACCTACGCTCATATTCATATCCTCACGGAATTTAATGTTCAATTTAGTGAAATCACCGATTAACATTGTACCCGCTGTAATATTGTTAGAAGAAACAACTATCAATCCTGCTACTCTCATGTTAGCATCCCAAAATGCAGGATAGCTATATTCACCTGTAGAAGTCTTAGTTAATTCAAGGGCAGCAACGTCCGCAGGGTTCAATACCACGTGAGTAGGTACGAAGTTAGCCGCTTCAATTTGAGCCTTTGCAATTCTAATAACGTCCCAAATGTTTGCACTTGGTACAGACGCTGCAAATGATCCCGCTGCGAACGCAGGTGCAACAGACAATAAACCATTCAATGAAGTACCGCCAGCACCGTTCAATAAAGCATCGTCAATGTTTTGCTCGATTGCTTCCATTAACTCGGTGTTAATTTCTGAACGTACAAATGAAAGGTCTGCTAACATTTCCTTAGAAACTTTGATATAAGCAGCAACTTTTTTCACTTCTTCGCTTACTTCTTCGTACTTAACTTCACCGTTGAATTTCGCTCCTGCTTCTGCTGTCCAAAGCGACTCTTCTGCACCTGGTGCAACTTGTTGCGTTTGTTGGATATAAGTAACGAATTTTGAAGTTGTAGAACCTACGTTAGAAATTTCTCTCATTCTACGGATCGGTCTTGCAATTCTGTTAACTCCTGGCTCCAAAGTAGACAAAGCAACGTTTCCTGTATAGTCGCCTGTAATTGTAGTGTCGGTTTTAACGTCTAAGTTAATACGGCTTCCTTTTTCGATAGCGTCTTTAACTTTGTCAACGTTTTCAACATACGCATTAACAAGTGCCTCATTCAATGAACGTGCTTTCTTCTTTAAAGGTGCGTCAACTGCTTTTTCTGCCATTGCTTCCAAACGTCCTTCCATTTTCGCAATAGCTTTTTCCATTTCTGCGTTCTTAACTTCCAAAGATTTGTAGTTATCAAGTTCGCTTTTTAATTGAGCAACTTCGTCTTTTGTAGGTACTGTTGCCATTTTTTCGGTGAACATTCCGTTGATTTTCTCAACTACTTGTTCTGGTGTTAAATTGTTTTCCACTTTTTTTTTGTTTTTAAAATTTTACAATTCATTTAATTCTTTGAGTTTCCCCTCACAATAGCTTAACATCGCTTTTCCACCCCATAACAAGTAACTAATCGTTCCGCACGCTTTTGTATCGTTTGGATCGTAATAGACTTCTGCACGGCTTAAATAAGAGTACGTGCGTTTTAACGTGTCAAGGCTTAAACCTTCACCGCTTGCAATTTGGTTGGCTCTTGTTTTACCAACGGCTGTTGCACACGTGTTTCCAATCGCTTCATTTAACTCCATTCCTTTACGCGCATTGTCTTTTGCTTGTTGAGGGTAATCGGCATACGTTTGCTTTGTTTCGAGTACCTCCATTACCGCCTTCCAACTGAATACTTGTGGCTCCGGCTCGAACAGTTTAACAGAATGCTGTTGCGGTTCTGTTTGTGCGAGTAAAGTCAACCGACTCGATAGGAAGTTGGCCTTCATTTCAAGTTCGTACAAACGTTCATCTGAGCCTTTTCCATTTGCTAAGGCTTTGATTACTGTTTGCAAGTCCTCGGAAATTTTATCAATATAACTTTGTTTATTTTCACTTTTCATTATTTCGACTACATTCGTTAACTCATTTGCTCCAAATGTAACCGCACTCCCTTCCCACAATTTCACTTCTTGTAATAAGGTAAATCCACCTGCAGGGTTTGACGTGTCCTTTACAAATTTTGTTTTGTCGCTTACCCTTTGGAAGCCTACTGAATGTTCTTTTATTATTCCGTCCTGGTAATCGCGCCAAGCATCTTCACCCATTGTCGAAGTTCCTAATCTACCAACTGCAAATAAACCGTTATCGTCCTCTTGTAATTTACTGAATACTCCTATTGGCATTTCCCAATTATGGTGTCTAAGGAAGGCAATTTTTCTATTTGAAGGGGATTGTGGCCCGCGTTCCTGGATCGACTTTTTAAACGCTCCCTTTTGAATAACGTCGTTATCTGAATCCACGTTTCCAAATTTAGCCAGGTAAACCGCAACTTCGCGCTTTGTCCCGTCCATATCTTTTATTTCGTGTCCGCTTTTAATTTCGTATTTACTCATGTTCTTTACATTTTTTTCATTCCACGCTACGGAGCATATTGCCATTCTTTGCTCACTTTCGTATTCTGAGTTCATTGTTTCATCACCCATGCAACGGCTTATAAACTCCTGTTCTGTTTCGTCTGCTATTGGCTTAGGTATTGGCATTATTTACAGGGTTTGTTATCATTGAATTTGCTACTGTTGCATCGTAACCATAGTAGTTAACGAGTGTATTTATAGCCGTTTGCCTATCCATTTGGCCCGTACTAACTGAGTTATTTAAGGCTATAATTCCGTCAAGTCCTCCAACGGTTCCTTTTAGGTTTGTTTGAGCCTGTGCAAGTGCAGCCGCTTGGCTTTCTGTTCGATCCTGTTTTTGTAATTCAATGCCGAACTCTTCTGCGTACTGCTGTTGAGTTACAACTCCATCTTTTAACATAACACTATATGTATCGACTTTTGTTTTTTCTGCTGAGGCCTTTTGTGAAGCATCGTCCTGTAATACCGGTAAATGGTCAAAATTAGCTTCCAAATGATAACCCTCTTGTTGTAATCCCCACTGAGCCATTAAACTATCGTATATCTGTTGAGTTTCTGGAATGATAGTGTCAGTATATGCCATGCGTATCGAGTCCCTTACATTGGTAAACGTGGCTCCTTTTTCACTACTGAATAGGTTATAATTCAAACCGTATGCGTCAATTATAGCTAATTTATCCTCAGTTAGTTCCTCGAATAACATTAAATCCCTTGTTGGGTAACTCATTGGTTGCCAATTAACGTTAGATTCGGTTATGATTAGTTCGTCCTTTTGCCTTCTGTACCAATCTTTTTGTATCTTTTGGCGTTCCTCTGGTGTCATTGGTATTGCTCCACCCATATCGTTGCTCTGAGCGCTTAAAATACCGATTGCACCGAGGTTTTCAAGTAATACATTTCGCTTTCTATACGAGGCCATTATATTTGACAGTGGTAACCTAAGTGAATCAATCCTTGAAATCGGTCGTACTATGTTCATACCGTCGGCAGTTGTCAGATAAATAGCATCCTGTAACTCTATTTTTTCGGTGCTTCCATCGTCATAAGTGAATATAAACGAGTCAATAAGGTTCTCGCGATCCATTTGTTTTAGCTTTTTACCGCTTAGATTAATCTGAATTTTATTGTTTGGAAGCGTAATTATTAGGTTACGAATCCCAAATGAACGCAAAGGGCAGTAACCAACTACGTTACTGTATAAAGCATCCTGCACGCTCATTGAATACACTACGTCGCTCCAACTTTGTACTGCATTTGGCTTTTTTATTAGGTCATTTAACCAATGATTTTCTACTACGTTTCCATCTTTGTCGTGAAGGATAGGTTTATTAGTAGACATCATTGTGGCCCGTTTGTTTACTACGGCTCTAAGTTCTGGAATATCTATAAACAACCTCCAGGCATCCCCTGTATCGAGCCATACGGCTTCTTTTTTACCCCAAATTTGAACGGCCGGTGGGAATATTTGCCGTGTTAATTGTGAAAAACGGTCGGTGTTCGCGTAATTGTCAACAAATGCCGAAATAAAATCAAATGCCATTCAATAGATTTTAGGCAAATGTAATGATTATTTATTAACCGCAAAGGGGGTTATATTTTAAGCGAACTGTCTAAACATTGATTGAGCGAATATTGCAAGTCCTGCCATGCAGTCGGGTGCATCGTCATTCTTATTCTTACCTTCCTTACTGAATGAAAGCACATTTTGAATAAACTGTTGGCATTCGGGCCTTTCATCCACCACGAATGTTATTTTGTCCTGGATCCAAACGCTTTGCATTATAATTCGAGTAACCTTATTCGTTGTATTGTGTACGGGTAGTATTTTTGTTTTGACTTCCTTTTGTAAATACCTTGAAAACATCGCTCCCATACTGTTACTTTCAACCCTGCAATAAGTTGATCCCCACTTGTTGAGTACATTTGCCACTTGTGGAAGGGTAATATCGGTATTCGCTTTGTTAAATACGTAATCCACTACGAATAGTTTATTATCTGCAACTGCTAAAATAGCGCAGGCCGTGTAATCTGCACCCATATCCGCCACGTCAACGTAACCTATTGAGCCAACTATTTTGTCTTTATATGGTTCAAATTCACTTCTGGTAATTGTATTTAATTGATTGAATAAGCGTCCTTTAATGTCAACGGGTTCCTGCATGTATTCCGCCATCCAAATGCTTTCCTCGGTTCTTTTCTGCTTTTCTAAGTATTCGGCCGTTGTCATTACGTCCTCACAAAAGGATTTTCCTTCTACTAAGGCAGGTATTACTATGGATTTATCGTATATGCCTTCATTCATTTGCCTACCTATAACGTCGTTTAAACTCCACCTGGTTCCAATATCAATTCGTTTACAACCGCTTTCAAAACGTGAATCATGCGTTGCTTCCTTCCATTGTATTATACGATCATTCTGAGTATCTGAAAGGGCCTGTTCTAATCCCGTGTAAAGGTCATCCGTTACGGCTATATTTGAAGCACCGAAGCCTATAATAGTACCGCCAACCCCCGCACCGAAATAACTTACCTGCTTTGCGCTGTTTGTATTCCAACCTTGTAGGTTTGCTTTGTCGTCGCTGAGAATTACGGAAGGAAAAACCTGTTTGAATTTGTCGCTTTTTACAGCTGCGCGAACGTCATAACTGAATTTTTGGTATAATGTAGCCGTACACGTGTTACGCATTACGCTTTCATTCGGGTTCCTTCCTATTGTCCAAGCACAAAATATGGTAGCAATATATGATTTTCCTGCCCTGGGTGGCATTGAAACGCTTAGGGATCTAATTTTACCCTCTTCTATTTGTTGGAAGGCTTCCGCAACTTCCTGTAAAAATAAACGCTTTTTAAAAAACTCGTTGTCGTAGAATAGGCAAAATTCCCAAAATTCACGCCTGCACAATTCGGCTTTGAGTAACTGTCGTATTTGGTCGCGTTTGTCATTCACCTTTTAAAAATTCTTTTATATCCTCTGTTGTTAAACCGCTTAAATCAACGTTTGTTTGCGTTTGTTCTACTTGTTGAATAGGTGCGCCATAACCTGAATCCATTAAAGCCTTATAAGCATTTACATCACCTTCGCGCGCTTTTTTAATGAGTGCCAATGTCATTAAATCTTCTTGGCTCATTGTTTCGCTTTCACCTGTTAAAGGGTTTTTTAAATTCTGATTAACCGCTAACCAATAACGTGCTATTGTGCTTCTGTTCTTTGCTCCTTTCGGTCTACCCTTAGGGTTTCCGCTTTCGCCTTTTTCGTATTTATGTTTTTCTATATTTTCAGGGTTTGGCATATCGCTGTAATTTCGCTGTAAAGTTATGATTTTTCTATGAATGCTTTTAGAGGGTAAAATACAAGGCTATTTCTATACCCACCTTCATGTGTAGGTATAATTGGCGTTACTCCGTGAACATTTTTCCATGCTGGATAAACTAACATTGAATTGTCTGAACTATCAACGGTAGCCCCATAATCGGGAACAGTTGTATTTCCGCCTGTTGCGTTTTGTTTCTTTGCTATAATTACGTTTACGCAACCTTCAATATTTCCTGCATCTCTATGGAATGGTGCGCTTATATTGTAATTTGAAATTGAACTTGTCCATAAGTTACCAAATCTCCATTTTTTCGGTACGTGTTTTTGGAAAATATCATTTTGTTTTTGCCATACGTTTGGAGTAAGTTGCTTTATTATTTGTTCGCTTTCATTCGCTAACATCAACATAGCTTTGATAAACGTTTGTGCGCTTTTTACTGAATGAACTGAACTTATTGTTGGGTAAGGTCTTTTCATATGGGGTTTTGGTGGAACACCGCCTAAAATTGTGCTATATTGTAATACTTCTTTTTCGGTATTATGTAAACCACTTGACCTTTTCATTTCACTTTTTGGAACGTTTTTACTTCTTAATTCCTTATCGGCAAGGTCTGCAAGTTTTGCGGCTTTTTCTGAATACTTTGAAATATCTTTGATATAAAACCCAATAGGCTCTCCGTTATCGTAAAAAATGCAATCTTCTGTTATGTTTGGTTCTATTGTTCCACACGTGTCGCCTATTTTTACATCGTGTTTTTGTAGTATTAAATCAATTCTTTTCATAAGCAAATACATTTGTGCAAGCTGGGAACCATGATTTTTGCCATACGTCATAATCACGAGTTTTAAACTTTGCCGTGTTTCCTATTTCTGATAAATTATAAACTTTGTTTTGTTTTTCAATTATATTCCAAAATCTTGGTAGGCTTCCATCTATATCAAAACTCCATTCATAAACCAATTTTTTAAATACTTTATTTGTGTTTTCGAGTATCGGCATTTCAGCACCCTCAATATCCATTTTACAGCAATCTAAATTTTCGGCCTCTAAATCAAAGTTTAAACAAGGAACTTTTATTCCTTTATTATTCCATTTCTTAACAATAGAATTTCTCCACACATTTCCGTTATTACCTATAAAAAGTATTATTTCTTTTGTATCGTTATGAACCAGGGCAGCCTGTTTTATCTCAGCATCAAAATTATTCAGCTTCAAATTACGCTCAATCATTTTACAGTTAAACGGGTCGGGCTCATAAATAGTAACTTTTGCACCTTTTGAACAAGCTAATAAGGAAAATGCCCCAACATTACCACCGCAATCCATCCATTTTTCACCTTTGTTTATTGTCATACCTTTTTTTAAGTAGGTTTTATTTCCAATAACTTCATTAAAAGTTTTAAGATCTGAAAACCCTTCTCGATAGTAAAATTTTATTCCATTTATTTGACCCTCGTTTAGCTTCATAACTTTTCTTTTTCCTCTTTAAGTTTTTCCATTAAAAAACCGCCAATATATAATTCTTTTTGCCTCCAGAATTTCACGAGTTCATAAGCCTCTTCGTAGTGTTCAGCTTCAAATTCAATTTGAATAGCTTTTTTAACGCCGTCGGCCATATCGTTTAGTTGATCGTCTAAATCTTCTTCGTCTAATATAGAATAGTCCACATCTTCTGCTAATTCTGGAACATACAGGCCCCAATCGTCTAACTTTTCAGCGTCCCACTCATTCGCTAAACTATCCCAATCCCATTCACCGAAGCCTACATTGTCTTTAATTAAAAATTCAGCCTTTTGTTCTTCAGTCCATTCGTCTGCTAACATAACCGGTACTTCTTTGTATTTTAGCTCATTTAAGGCTTTTAAGCGCATATTTCCACCGAGTACACAATATTTACCGTCAACGTCTGTAAAAACGATTAGAGGGCGTTTATTTAGCATATCGGGAAATTCCTCTATTGACTTAACTAACTTTTGAAATTTGTTATCCCGGATTACTCTGGGGTTTTTTGGGTTGGGTTTTACCTCAGTTATTTTTACTGTTTTAATCATTTTGTTTGGGTTTGGAATACGAAATTAATTATTTTTTAAAATATAAGCGAATAAATGCCATAAATTGCAAGTGCCGCCATTAATCTATAAACTGAATGTGTGGCTTTTTGTGGGTCAACTATCCAGGTTTGTATTTTATCTGTTGGCTTCCAGGGCATCGCAATCAATATAACACGATCAACAAAATATAAGGAAGCAAATAACGGCATTAACAATATCCCTGCTGTTACTTTTAAATAATATATGCTCTTTTTCATGGCTCTAAATTACAGAATTTCAATTAAAAAAGGGGCGTTAAACCCCTTTCGTTAAAATATACTTACCTATTTTCTCAATGTTTTTGACGTTTAGCGTTCCTTTTCCGCTTAGGTATTTATGTAAATTCGGGTATAATACACCCGTTTCCCTTGAAAAGCGGTATAAGGTCATTTTGTTTTCCTTCATGAACTTACGTACTTCGTTTTTGGTTACCCTATCCAATACTGCTAATATTTCTACACTCATTATAATATGTTTAAAAAGTCGTCGTCGTCATTGTTTCTTTTAGGCGCTTCCTGTTTTTTGTAGGGTTCTTTTATCGTAGCGTAAAAGTATTTTTTACCGTCCTTCCCTTCGTTTATCCAAAGTGAAATTTCTTTTTCTTTTCCATCTACGTCAATCGTTCCCCTGTAATCTGGGTGCTTGTCGTCTTTTTTGTACTCGTTTCGGTTAATTGTTCCCGTGTTTGGTTTTCTGCTCATTTTGCTTCTGTTTTAATTTATACTCTTTTTTTAGTTTTTTAAGCTGTTCTTTTTCCTCAGCTGTTTTTTTAAACTCTTCCTTCATTTTATTTATTTATTTGTGCTACTATCCACTTAATTAATTCAAAGGCCCCAATGCCTGCCAACGGAAGCAATAACCTTTCTAAGTTTTTCATAACTGTTCCATTAAATCGTCAAAAATATTTCTTGCCGCAATTACCCTTTCGTGCATCCGTTCAATTAGTTCGTTATTTCTTTTTATTGTGAACTTTCTTACTCGCTTTTCCTCGGGTATGTGGTCAACCATTGCTTCACGCATTACTATTTCGGTTGCCTTTTCTTCCGCATACGTCCATAAATCCTCGATTGACGTCATAAAATTAAACTCATGAGGCCTATCCACAAAGTAATATGTTAAGCGTTTTATTTCAGATCTAATTAAATGCTCTGGGTGGCTACTCAACACGTAAACTAATTCGGCTTCCTGGTGTCCTGTTAAATCCATATACGCCTGTAATTGGTATTCGTAGGCCTTGTTATCTGGATTACCGAACCACGGGAATGAATCTGCTGAAAAACTGCTTTTTATATCCACTAAATTTATTCCGTTGTGGTCTGGTTCACCTATAAAGAAATCATTTACAAGGCGTTTTTTAGGTTGTTTGGTGTCTACGTCTATCCAACCGTAAATTCGCGCAGCTAACTCCATGTTTTTAGCCTCATTGTAAATTCCTTTGTCCATTTGTTTCGTCATAACAACCGGCTCTTCAATACCGAACTTGTGGAATAATACGTTTTTCTGTATTATTTTCATTGCAGTATCACCCCAAACTTCTTCTTTTTTACGGCCTTGCGTCATTAAACCCCCCATTTCGGAGGGTCTTATTAACCAATTATGTTTCATTTTACAGGTCATTTAATGTTAATAACTGCTCTTGACTAAGATCATATAGCTTTTTAGCTAATTCAACAGTAAAAGTTCCGTGTTTCGGGTGTTGCGAACCGTTCATTATATGGCCAACTAATTGATTAAATTGGTTTACGCTTAGTTTTGGGCGCTCTGGTGTTGTTTCCTTTGGCGCTTCACTTTTCACCTGTTCACCTTCTGCATCGTTATCAATGTCCGTAATTAAACAAAGGCTTGAAGCCAAACAGTACCTGCGAAAATAGGTTATTCCACTACCGAAACTTTGGTATTCGTTCATTGATCCTATCGTAATACGAGGTATTTCACAACTTGAATCAATCATTTCACCACTTTCAACGTGGAAAATTGTAGTGTTTAGAAACGTTTTACCTTCTTTTGTTACTAAATTCTGAGTAAAACCCATACCGTGCTTTTTTAATAACGGGTTAATTACTGAAAAGATTTTTGGAAGGTCCGCATATTGGTAAGTGAATTTACCGTTTCCTGCTGTTGATCCTTTGTGGATTACCGGCACTTCTTGTTGGAAGTCTGCCAGGGCTTTTAATAGATTTTTCATTTTTTTTGTTTTAATGTTAGGGTAAAATTAATAAATTTTTTAATATAAACTATATTTTTTAATTATTTTTTATATGAATTTTTTAAGTCCATTTGCGCAACGTTCTATTGAGTTCGCGCGTTCCTGTAAACTTCTTATTTGATCCATAATAGTTTGTTTGCAATCACTTGTAAAGTAACCGTTACTCGTAGCAATCAAAGGCAAAAGGCCATTTGAACGTATGTAATTAACCATTTTACGCAATCTGGGGCCTGTCATTTTAACCGGGATCCCGTTATACTGCAAGTATTCATTCATTCGTTTTATAATTAATTCGGCTTTTATAGGGTTTTCCTTTTTGTACTGCCTAAATCCGTGAATTACTATCGGTATTAATTCCATTTCTTCAACAGTTAATTCGTTGGTGTAATCCTCAAAATTTGTTAACATGCTGTTTTATTTTGGTTATTAATTCATTTTCTTCATTCTGAGCGGTTTTTTCTGCTTCTTTGATTAATTCCTTTACTTTGTTAAGAACATTCGTTAAATCGCGTATTTGGTGCTTTAAATCGCGTATTTCGTTATAAACTTCTGGTGTCATAGTTTTTAGTTTTAAAAATCGGCATTGTCTGCCATGCTGTAATATCTTTCTTCGGTTAAAATAATGTGATCCAAAAAATCTACATCTAATAATTTTGACGCTTCTTTTATTTTTGTCGTTATTCGTTTATCGTCCTCACTCGGGTTTAATTGTCCGCTCGGGTGATTGTGGCAAAGTATAAAGGCAGTTGCTAAACTTTCAATTACATACTTAAAAACTAATTTAGGATCTATTACCGTTCCAACTATTCCGCCCTGGGATATTTTAGCATAACCAATCGTTTGGTTCGCTCTATTAAGAAGTAACAAAAAACAGCTTTCATAAATACCTAAATCGTCTGAATAAAATTGACGTATGTAATCCGAAGCCATTT
>OGVZ01000053.1_pt1 | contig 15404 bp, 28 predicted proteins | sample 1575881 | NCBI WGS metagenome assembly OGVZ01 (sample SAMN07581520, study PRJEB24739) | freshwater metagenome | place: Singapore | collected 2015-01
TTCCAGTAGTAGCGCGGTTGCCCTACAGGGTTTCGCTGAATTAGCGGAAGACGCTGCAAGGGCATCCTGTAGCCATTGCTTTCTGTGATGGTAACGAGTTTCACAGAATGAAGTCATCCTGCTGATTCTCTTCAACATCACGAAGGAGATTGCGATACACGGGTTCTTTGCCGATGTAGCCCTGCGCGACGCAGAACTTGCGGTAATCGGCGAAATTCATCTGTGTGCCGGGCGGTGGATTGTCGAGGTCTTCGATGGTCCAATAACCCTTGGCGATACCGTCGCGAAGAATCTTGACAGCAGATGCGGTGTCAAAAGTGCGCTTCATTTTGAATAACCAAGATCAACCAAAAAGTCCTTCAGCAAACTCATTGAATGAAGGACAGAGGCGCGAACGAAATAAGCTGGACGACCACCTGCAGGATCCTGTTTGAAGCAATCCTGCATAACACGATGACCATATGTCCAACCATGTAAACGAACAAAATCGTTTTCGCACGTTGCATGAACGAAAATTTTTTGCGGGTTGTCATCAAGTTGAACAACAAGATCCATCCAGTGCCTTGAGCGAGTCTTGACATCAATGTTCGGCGGTAAATCAACAGAGCCGCGTGTTGGAATTTGATCCTTAAAAACTTCATCCTCCATGTTGAAGTATTGAGCGACAGCAAGTTCGCCTTTTGCACCCAATACATGAATTGACAACGAATTGGCGCCTGAAGCAGGAGCGGAATTTCTTCCTTTTAAGCCACAGATTTCATTGACAAGTTGCCTTCGTTCTGCTTCTTTCGTCGCCTTTGCGGTTGATCTTTCGTCAAGAAAATGATCAACGTAAAAAATGTTCAAAACTCAGTCTCCTTGTAAGAACCAAACGATTTCAGGTTTCCCCAAACCTTTTCCTTGACAGCAGCACGCTGCTCATCGATGGCGTGGGGATGCCTCGCGAACCTTGACGAACGCGGTGAGTTGGGATCCTCCTCGCCTGCGTTGGGGCAGAACGTCCAGAACAGACCGTCCGAGTCGTACCTGCCGATTGGATGCCCGTAGGAGGCGTTAGGAGGCGGCGTGGTGCCCTTGGTGGCGGTGTAGCTGCCCTTGCTGGATTTCGGGTCAGCAACCGCCCAGACGGTCATGCCAGCGAATTCAGGGGAATACAGATCCATTAGTCGTACACCGTGATGCCGTTGATCACACGCGGACCGACAGGGACGTGATCCTCAAGCAGAACCGTGTACCGCTCATCGCGGAGCCAGCGGAAAGCGTCGGGAAGGGGTGCGCACCACTCGTCCTGCATCCTCGCCTGCTTGACCTGCTCCACCGCCCTTCTAGCGGCTTCCACAAGCCTCTCAGGGGCTTCCTCCTTGACCACCTGCTTCCACTGCTCGAACGCCTTGTTCTTGCTCTGGGAATTTGCCTTCAGCGGCGCTCGCTGATACGTGTTCCAAAATTCGTTAAAGCCGTCGTCGTAATTGGGTCTAACGCGCTTTTTCTTAGCGCTAACAGCTTTAATTGATTGTTTTAAAGAAGAATCTTCTTTAATAAGAGAAGAAGAAGAAGTAGAGGCTTCGCTCCCTTCGGTTCGCTCCGCCAGCGTACTGGGCGTGTCAAGCGCTTGCTCGATTAAAAGGGCGCAGAACGTAGCTGTTGGAAGGGATCTGGGCTTTGTAACGAGAAGTTTCTCGGCGGTGAAGGCGTCCAGAGTGAGCTTGATGACCATCGAAGCGTCTGTACCTGTGGTTACCTCAGGTTCCATGAAGTGCGTGAAAGCGACCGGAGCGTATGCGGCACTTCGGGTGCCGTCAAGTCACCTGAGGTATCCGCAAGCACAATCCCAACAAACTTTTTTGAGACGCAACCCAATCCTGGTTTTTGGGTTATGGTGTTGTGGTACTACATCGGTAGCCATGGCTATCTCACTTACCGCCAAAGCCTCCAGCACCAAGACCGTGATGCTGCAGATCGACCCTGAGCTGTACGCACGCATCAAAGCCGCTGCCAAGCACTACAACATCGCTGCTTCCGCTGCCATGCGTCAGATCCTCGAGCAGGGCATCGAAGAAGTCGAAGCACACATCGGCTGATGACAAGCACTCCCGTCTTTCCCAATCTGGCGGGAGTCATCACTCTCTCTGACGTAAAGCAGAAAGGGTCTGGCTCCTACGCCGCCGATTACGTGCCGTGGGCAAAGGTCATGCAACTGCTGAATCAGCACTGCAATGGCTGGCTTCCTGAACTCGTCACCGCAGACGACAGCAGCTTCGTCCACAAGGCACCCAACGGCACCGGGTATCTCTGCATTCAGTTCGTCAACGGCAACTGCTACACGCCCGTGTGGATCTACGCCGTGATGGACAATCGCAACAACCCGATTGCCTACGACAAGATCAGCGCACGCGATCTCGCCGATTCCGCACGTCGTGGCATTTGCTCCGCTGCTGCTGCCTACTTCTCCCTTGCTTACGAGTTGTGGGCGAAAGAAGAAGTGTCTGACTCATCTGAGAAAGTTGAGACTCAACCTGAGATTCAACTTCAACAGGAAGAAGTCAAGCCTGCACCCAAGGCAAGCAAAAAAAAGGAGCAGCCATCCCAGCCGCTCCCCGTCCCCGCTCCAACGGTAATCAACGATGAGTTGATCGCCAAATGCATGGAGCTGATTCAGCAGCGCCTTGATCGCACTGCTCAGGTTGCATGGATCGCTGACAAGGCAACAAAATGGAACCTTGATGGCGATGGCAGCAAGCTCAAGCAGATGTCAATTGATCAACTGCAAGCTTGCATCGACGAGCTGTCTGCCAAACCACCCTTGCAGCAGTGATGGCTATTCCTGCGGGTAACAAGTACAAGGTGCAAGTGCTTCTTGACCCGAAGGCATACGAAGCCATGCAGCGCGAAATCATCCAGCGCTACGACACGCCGCACCGCGTGACGGAATCATCCCTTGCCAACGAGATCATCAAATCTCACTACGCAATTCTCGAACCTCAAGATGAGTGACTTTCAATCGGCATTTGATGCCAAGTTCACGTTGTTTGACGTGAAGGAGAAAAAGTCTGATCGCGGTCCAGATAAAACTGGCTCGATTGAGATTGAGCTAAATGAAGCCATGAAATTGGCTGAATGGCTCACCGCACAACCTGGTGAAGATGGCTACGGCGGCACCACCGTCATCAAGATTCCCGTTTCCGCTTGGAATGCAGAATCTAAATCCGGCACCAGCTACATCAATGGCAAGGTCTGGGCGAAAAAGTCTGAAGGCGTGTCTACTTCCAACACGATCTTCTGATGGATAGGGACAAACTCGTTGCTGCAATGCAGCAGGAAATCAAGGAAATTATTGCCCTGCAGACCATGCTCAAGAACCTCCAAAAATCGGAGGAACGTGGGTATGAAGCAGCAGAAGCAAATCGAATTCACGCTATTGCTGACCTGTTTGCAGCCAGCAACGAGTCCCTGATCGGCGCTTACTTCAAGGAGAAAGATGAAACCAACCGCGATCAACTTTCCTGAACTCTTTCCCGACTTCAGCGAACCGCTGACCGGTCCGGGTGTGTCCTATTGCGTTGCTCCAAATGCCCGGATGTTCGACTACGAATTGCTTTTACCCGGCGAGCGTAGTCTTCGTGGTTGCATCCGTGCTGTTAACAAGGAAGAAGCTGCGCGGCTTCTTGCCAACCGTCATCCCAACTGCTCGATCGTTGAGATTGGTGCAGGACGCCGAATCGCTACTTCAACAAAGAAGGCTTGACCCATCATGATCAAATTTGATTTGGCTGATCTGGAAGAATCGATTGCGTTCTTCCTTGAGGTTGCTCCAAGCAAGCCGGGTGCGCAGGACACCTTCGCCATGGAAAACCGCACGTACCTGTTGGATGCGTTGTACGAGATGGATGGACGAGGAGATCGCAGCCACCCGTTTCATCACACGTACACCGGTCTGTTTCAAAAGTACGTCAAGGGAGCATGAAGGCTCACCACCGTCTTCCCCGCTACCGTTCTTCTAGGTGGCTTCCCGTCATGGCTCCCAACGCCGATTTCGAATTTACGGAAGGTCACATCCGTATCTTGCTCTGGATGTGCGAGTCGCATCAGGACTGGATTGACGAAGCATCCGCGCAATTGATGCTGAATGGCGAGATGCCTTCCGATAACTTGATGCGGTGCCGCGAAGGTCTTGCTGATCTGAAATGTTGGGGTCTGCGTTTGCTTGAGGTTATTGAAGCAACGCCCTTTGACGATGATGATGAGGAAGAAGAGTACGACGACGAGTCGGACGATGACGATCTACAGGAACTGGCAGGTTTCATCAACGATCTCGAAACCCAGTGGCGCAACGATCGAAGTGCTAGAAGACGGTCCGTACATCCTGTACAGAAGTTGTGCGGGTGGGTTATGTCGCTATTCGGACGACCTCTGGCAGGCTGAGATCTATTGCGAGCATCTCATTGGCAACGTGCCTACTGGTTACTTTGGTTGATCGCTTGCTGGATGTATTCGTCTTCTAATTGTGGTTTGCCGAGGTTGCGTGCAGCTTCACCGGCAAGCCACTTTGCAATGGTGCGTTGCTGATGCAGCATCGTGTTTAGCAGCAGGGCAGCGTTGTATATCCCATGTATATCCCCAAGCCTCAGCCATTCCTCGAGCATCTTGGCGGTGGCGGCTTCAGAGAACATGCTCTCCGTCGTCCGCTCAATTGGACGCATTTCCATGATGTGCCTCAGCAGCAGTAACTGCCGTACTCTCGGTATCAAAGCAGGTAGGTAGGTAAAAAACTGTGTTTTGTTTTATATACCACGCAGACCAGTAACCCAGCAGACCATAAGACACCCAGACGGCACCAAAGCCGTCCCGCGAAAATTGATTTGGCATCATCTTTTCTTTTACCTTCCACGCAAATGTCTGCCTAAGATTTGGGCAAAACAGGAGCCGCCATGCGTGCGTGGATCGACGAGACCAGTCTGATCCCAAAGCGTGAGACACGGGCGAGATTTCGGTTAAAAATCTTTGAAGCTTTTGAATGTAATTGTGCCTATTGCGGTGAACACGCGGAGTCGTTAGACCACGTAGTCCCTAGGCATCGTGGTGGACAAACTGTGATAGAGAACCTAGTGCCAGCATGCTTGCGCTGCAATGGATCCAAAGGATCAACAGAATGGACGCTTTGGTATAGAGAGCAATATTTTTATACATTGCAACGTGAAATTTTGATTTGGGAATGGATTTATCAGTTCAGGGATTTACCTTAGATCCAGCGACTGTTTTGTCGTTGTTGTAATGTCCCGTTTCGGCATAACTTTTAATCGGACGTTCACTCATTTCAAAGAAAATAATCTGTCCAATTTTGAGACCCGGATACAACGGTAGGGAATGCATTTTGCGTGCATTTTGCAGTTCCAGTGTCAGCTTGGAACCGTGCCATCCTGGATCGCACCATCCGGCAAGCATGTGGGAATATCCTTCTCTCGCTCTGCTGCTCTTAAGAGCAAACTGTCCCGACAAATGCTCAGGCAGATCAAACGTTTCTTGCGTTTCACCAAGCACAAACTCACCGGGACGCAGCCAGTACGGATCCTGTGCCGTATAACCTTTGATGCTGATCTTGCGCAGATCCATGTTCATCGGATCCTCGATCATCAAGTGATCGCCAAGCAGCACATCAATTGATGCTGGATTGAGAAGTTCTTCGTTGTAAGGCACGACCATGCCATGCCCGAGACAAAGATTGCGGATCTGCCAGTCGCAAAGAACAGACACTAATAATCCCAGCGGATACGTGGTTTCCCGAGACGCATACCTAGATGTACGAAGCCTTTTGGCGCACCGTACCCGAGGCTGTAGTCCCAAGTCCGATCAACATACTCTTGTACTTTGTAGATGTCCACGCCAGCGATGTAAAAGTCAATGGCACCGACGCCATCCATGTTGTACAAGTGTTCTGACCGACTCGAACCACCAACACGAGCGTTGACGGCAGGTGGACGATGACCGCTCGTAATCACGATTGGCTTCCCATCAAAGTGCGTCCGCACCTTCTCTAGGTATTTACACAGCTCCAGTGCCGTGTCGCATTGTTGCTGACGAGTAAAGCGCCGTTCCTCCTCCATTAAGGTCAGCTCGCCATACGTGATGTGTGGCGTCACCTTGAAGTCCCAAGGCTTATCAGGCGTGAACAATGATGCAGGTGAGCGTTCCTCTTCCTGCTTACCAGCCTGGCTCCAAGTTTTAAACCAAGCCTGATCACGATTAAAAATCGCAGGCGACTTCTTCAAGATCGCTTCCTCAAGCTCCGTTATCGCAGCACTCTGATGCGGCAGTGCCTTGTAATAACGGAACAGATCATGCAGCCGAAGGCGGTTCTGGGTCATCGTCCCAAGGAGATGAAATTGACATCGGTCCACCCAGTAAACGGCTTTCACCCGTCTGCTCAGGTGTTGGTTCTTCGTGTTTGATTTCAGGACGCCGCCGATCGCGTTCTGCTTCAAGGTCAATGACCTTGTTCACTTTTTCGATTTCGCGGTCCAGTCTTGGTGACAAGGTGGCTTCGAATTTGTGCCGTTGTGCCGCACGATTCAAGTGATACCGCCAATCCTTATCACCAAAACGAACCAGCCAAGTGGTATCGGCGTTCAGCGCTTTGGGAAAATAATCTTCAGCGCCTTCACGATCAACTGCACCCAGGAATTTTCCTTGATGGGCAGGATGGCAATAATTTCAGAACCTGCAGCCACGATGATCGCGACAACAGCAGCAGTGGTGGGATCCATGACGAAATAGCGTCTGCTAATAGCTTACTTTCGGATTTCTAGCTTGATCAACCGCTGCTCGTGATCAAGGATACGATCGTCCATTTTTCCAATCTTTTCTTCAAATTTGACTTGGTTCTGCAGCACATCATCAAGCTTGGTGGGCACCGTATAAACCAAGTAGAAAATGCCCGAAGCCAATGCGACGGTAGCTGCAACGCCAATGCCTGCGATGGTTTCTTGTTTTACACCACGCCAGAACCCACCTTCAGACATCGCACGTCTGCAGTTACAAGTGAATCTTATCGTGTTTGATCACACGACAAATTATCTTCAGAATTCAATCTGAAAAAGGGTTGCCCGGTGACTGCTCCTCACGCGGTGGCAGTCTCACCGCAGCCGGGCGGCTACGGACCATTCCGTTCTCTCCAAAGAAAGAAGGAGCCGTCAAGATAGCAGATCACCGACCCTGCCCGCGCAGAGGTTTCTTGCCCCGGCGGCGTGGGCGTGAATTTTGACCGAATCCCTGACGTGATGTCTTTGGCGGTCCAGGCTGGTGCTCGATGCGAGCAGTGCCGGTCTTACTGCGGACTGCCATCAGGGTGCCTCAGGCTCATCCGCCGGAAGCGGTTCGTTGCCTTCGGCTAGCCGTAAAGGCTGCATAGCTCGCTCTAATGACCAACCTGCCCTAAGCCTACTTCGCAAACTTGATGGGCGTAACCCCAGTTCGCGTTCCCATTGAGTACGTGTCTGGCGCTTGCCGTTCCACTCAATAAACACATTGGTTCTGGTATTGTTGGACTGCTGCTCTCTTGTTGCCCAACGGCAGTTGGTTTTTTCATAATTCCCGTTCACGTCAACGCGATCCAGCGAACAATCGGCAGGCGCTTCACCCATATCAGCCAGAAAATTTTCAAACCGCTTCCACTCGGAACAGTATTTGATGCCGCGTGCTGAGTAATCCTGGTTGAGCCTATCGCACCGATTTCGCATTGCCATCCAGATGCGGTAAGTCCGGGTTTTTGACATTCCATGCGTTTTGTTGGCTTGCCCGATTCGTGCGGCGTGCTCGCATCCGCATGAAGAAACATTTCTTTGTTTCAAGTCGGTAGCGGGTATTGATTTTTCGTTTCCGCATTTGCAGCGGCAAAGCCACCAAGCGCCATCACTAGGCCGCAACTTCGGACCACGTTTCAAGACAGTCAAGCTGCCAAACGTTCTGCCACGAAGATCGTCAACTGGCTTGCCCATGCAGTGAACGCGCAGACAGCCAGTATAGTTCAATAGTCTGTATTCAGCTTTGAGCCGGTTCGTCGGCTGGTAAAACTTCGCCGCCTTTTTCGACGTATTTCAAATACTCCTGGTAGTCCGTGTTGGCGGGGTCGAAGGGGATGAAGGCGTGGTCGGAAATGCGTTCAACGTAATCGTTGGTAGTGAGTTGGTAGGTCATGATCACAGCTCAGAAGTAGCGGCGTACTGATAACGATAAATTTGTCCAGATGTCCAGGTACCGCTCATACCAAAATGACCAGCCTCGCCTCCAGCGTTTGGGGAACCGGAGTTGACATCTGCGCCAGTGGAAACGTTTCTAACTTTTCCAGACGTGCCAGTATCGGTACTATAAAAAGTCAACGCCGGACTTGTTCTCATCGTCACTGGGTAGCGTGCTGCTGGCATCGCTTCTCCGGCAGTGCTAGCCGTGACAGTTCCAACGGATCCTGCGACGGTGCTTGCAGTTCCTAGAGCCGTATCGATGTTGTAGCTTTTGTGAAAATACCTCTGACACAACGCTAACTCCTGCCCATAACTGCGCCGTTCGAAGGGGGTCGCAGTAGAGCCTGCTTCCAGTTGCACGCCGGTGATGTAGAACGTGGCTCCGTTGGTGCCGACCACACTGGTGGCTCCGGTGGCGGAGACGTAATTATTGCTAGACCAAGAGCCAGCGGCTCCAGATAAATTGGCACCGGCTCCCAAGTTAAAATTCATGAGGATGCCAGTGGCATTAGTCGTTAGCCAAGTGCCCGTGGTATCACCTGGAATTGTTATGGTTTTGTATTCCCAAGTATTGGCGGACGTAATTGACCAAGTAAAGGGATAGGAGCGAGTCCGGGCATTGTTTTGCAGTGTCGCTGCATGAGTTCCTGTCAGACTGGATCTAACCCAGAAAGAAATAGTAACAGGCTGTGCGTTTGCGGTTCCCCAGGCAAGGTCGGCGCAGTTGAAACCTTCGATGCGATGTTCAAATCTAAATGTTTCGCTAACACCAACTGAATAGGCGGTTGTCGTAGTAAAACCAAGGTAATGCGTAAAACCGGCAGGCGGAGTAACTGATCCAGCGTTCTGTTGCCAAGTGATTTTGTTGGCCAGATCTCCCGCGTAGAAATAGCGATCAACTGTGAACGCATTGGCCGTACCACTCGCCCCAGCGTTCCTTTGATCAATCCGCATATCACCGTTGATGATGCGGTTCCTGCCACTCAGGCTCCCGCTGGTGGGATAGGCAAGACCGTTGAGCGTGGCTTGGCCGTTAGTGTCCAGCGTGATCGCCGCAGATGCTGCTGACGGGTTCTGGACGTTGGTTACTTTCAGAGTCGACACTTAGCTCACCTCCTTGGAAACAGTGTAGGCATATTCGCCATGCAAGTCTTGGGCGGCTTGCTGGTATGCCGCAGCAGCCAAATCAGCCGACGAATACTGTCCCAAATAAATACGCTGTCCTTTGAATCCTATTTTCGCTATAAACTTACCGTTTCTTTCAAAAATCCCTTTCATATGACCTCTACTTGAATAGCTGTTAAATCTGTTTTGTGATCGTGTAACAAGGCGCAGGTTTGAAAACTCATTATTTGCGCGATTGCCATCAATATGATCAATCTCTTTGTCCGCCCACCTTCCGGTTGTGAAATACCAGACCAAATGGTGCGCTTTTAGTGTGCGACGTGGTGTGGTACTTGTACGGCAAAGCATGTAGCCGTTGGATTGAAGACCGCAATAAATAGGATCCCCTGCTTTTATGTTTCTTGTATTGCCGTCTCGTTTCCACACCAAAACGCCTTCGCTGTTTAAAGTCCACGCTTCGTCAATCCATTGCAGGATTTCCGGTGTGGGAATCTTGGGTGCATTTGTCCAAGTGCTCATTGTGCTGCCTCCAGTTGTTCAGCGGTGGGTTCAGGCAGGGTTGGGTGGTTCCAGGCTTTGATGTAATCGCCGCGCCCGTCGGAGTCGTTTTGAAGGGCAATGGTGCCATCAATGAACAGTTGCTGCTGATCAGCAAGCTCGGGGTAGATGGCGATGATTTGTTCGTAGAGAGTCATGGCTTATGCGGGGCGTGCGAGGAAACCAGAAAGGCGAGATTCATAAAAACCACTGGTCGCCGAGTTTGTATAGCCATACAGCTCAACGTAATCTGTTGATCCATTTAAATAAACCAATGCGGTAACTGCGCCACAGCTGCCAGTGCTAGTTGAGTTGTTATATTGCGCATAAACCCATCGGTTACCGTTTCTGTAAATAGCTACGTAATAACTAGCCGACAAGTTGTTGAACTCAATCGTTGCATTGACTTGATAGTAACCAGCTACGTTTGCGGTAAACCGATAATTCGTTGAAGAGTCAAAGCAGGATGCTGTATCAAAGTCCTCAACAGTCAGCTGTACTTTTGTCCAAGTATTTGCGCTAACCACTTGACTACTGCTGGCTTTGGTTGCACTAAACGCCGGACCAGCAGCACTGAACCGATCCACCCAACTCAACGCACCCGAGCCATTGGTGCTCAGTACCTGCCCATTGCTGCCGTTCCCCGTTGGAAGAACAAGCGTGTTGCTACCAGCGGTTGCCGGTGCATCAATCTCCACATAGCCGGATGTGGAACCGTTGAGCCTTAACGTCACGGGGTTACCTCCAGTGCTGCTTTGATTTCATCGGGGGTAGCAGCAGCGTCGATTTGCTCCTGTACCTGGGCGTACTTATCGCGGATCTCTTGGCGAGCTTCCTCTGCCGCAGTGGCATCCGCACCTGGGATCTGCTTCATGATCACCTCATCGTGCGGGGCGAACTCCTCAGCACGCTTGGCGCGGCGCATGTCGTGACCCAGTGCCTTGCACTTATCAAGGTCGTGCTCCACGCAGCAGTCGCCCATGACCCACGCATTGCGGAAGGTGCGATCTGATGGGATGGCGTCGTCTTCCACGATTTCGTAGGCGACACCTTCGGGAACATCCTTAGCGGCGACTTCTTCGATGCTCAGCTCACCCGTGGGATGGATGACGCTGACGCCGCCAGATTCGTTTTGGTAGATGATTCGTTTCATGGCGGTTAGCGGAAGATGGCGATATTCATGTATTGGTTGTCTAGGTTATTAGAGGCGCTGTAACTAGCAACAGAGCAGGCTGTAGTGGTTCGCCCTCTGTACTGTGAGTCATCCAACGCATAGGCACCATACTGAAGCTGGACGTTTCCACCTGTAGCAATGAGTGAATAATTTACATCTGGCATAGCCGTTGTAAAGTTGATTGTATAACTGCCAGTTCCTTGATCAGTGATGCTGCTCACATTGCCGCTAGCGCGAATAGCAACCGTTCCAGTACCGTTGAAGTTCACCCACGCCCTAGCGCCATAAATCGGCGCAGAACCCGATTGTGCGCCATCAAGTTTGGCGGCGGTGATGTTGGCATCAGCAATCTTGGCAGTAGTAACTGCATTCGATGCCAAGTCGTCAGCCGTAACTGAGGCATCCGGCAATCCGCCAGCACTGATGCCGGTGATTGATCCAGTTCCGTTGATGGTGATTGGCATGATCAGACGATAGCCCAGGTTTGACCAGAAGGAATGGTGACCGTGACGCCACTATTGATGGTAATGGGACCGGCGCTCATGGCGTTTTTATTTGTGGTCAAAGTGTAATTGGTAGTTACGGTCTGGCCGTTTTCGTAAAAAATGTCATCCGTACCACCGCCTGCGGCGCCTCCGCCGATCTTGCCCCATCCAGTCCCGTTGTAGCCCTCAAAGGTAACCAGATCGCTGTTGAAGCGAATCATGCCCGAATTGGGCGACCCGGGGCGTTGTGCTGTCGTGCCAGCGGGCAGATCCAGTACGCCCGTGCCGCTCAGCAGTACATTGCCAGCAAATGTTGCTGTACCCGTGAAGCTGGGGCTGGCTACTGTCGCCAAGCCCAAGTTGGTGCTAGCCAGCGTGCCAATCGTTACCCAGGCACTGTTCGCCGCATTACGAATCTTCAGCAGTCCGGTCGTCGTATCCGCCCACCACTGGTACGCATAAGTGGTGCTGGGTTCAGTAGCGCCGCTGTTCTGGCTGACGATTGCCAGCAGCGCGTTGTTCAGATCTTGCCGGAAACTTAAGCCGGACTGGTTAGCAATCGAGTAATCGTGTTGCGCCATCAGACAATCTCCCGGCCATAGCCGACCATGGTGGCGACAAACTGACGGCTCACAGCAGTACCCGTACTGTTCTTAAATACTACCTGCGCCCCAGTCCTTGTCACGCTGCTGATCTCGAAGTAGTCACCTGTAGCCATGTTGTAGGCAGTGATGCCAATACTAGGGGCTTGAAAAAAGGCATTTCCGTAAGTCAGCGTGTATGTACCGGCGCCGCTGGTCAGAACGGCGGACTGCTCCACCCGCTGCTGCAGCTCCATTTCTGCACCCAGCTCGGTCAGGATGATGTTTTGCGTTTCATCGCTGCTGGTAGCGATGGTCTTGAACTGGAAGCCGCGACCCCGAACGATGGCATTGGAAAATTCGTGCCAGTCGCTCCAAGTCGGGGTGCCGCTCGGGTCATCCTGCGTGCTGCGGACGTAAGTCAAGGCATTAACCCGTTCACCGCCATCGCCATCAATCAGATCCCAGGTGTCGATCAAGTCAGCCTTGTCATCCCAGAAGTCGCCGGGGATGTACGGGACACTCGCAAGTCGTCGCCGCAAATTGGCGTCAAAAATTCCAGGGAAGCTATAGGTGCTGGCAAATTCGTATTCGCCTTCAGGCAATATCCCGCCCGCGCTATCGATTGATGGCAGACCGTCCCAGTTGCCGTCCGGCGCCAAGTCATCAACAGGGAAGCCATTGCTGATCACGATGCCGCTGACGCCACCCGCTTCTAGCAAGTCCTCCACATAAAACATGTTGGTGTAGTTGCCCTGGAATGGCGGTGTTTCTTGGTCTTCCGCATAGGTCTGCACCAGCAGGCGCGGTTGCGGTGTCGGCAGATCGACGATGACCGAAGTGGCAGAAGCAGAACGCCGTCCGCCGTCATCCTCAAACTTGACGAGAACCTCACCTTCGACCAGCGGGATGATCGCCTCGGTCTGGTTGCCGTTTTTGGCAGCGATCAGCTCAACGCTGTTGCTCCAGGAAGCAGTGCCGTCAGTCAGGTTGCTGTGGCGGAACAGCACTTTGCCGCCCACTCGCACGTCAAGGTCAGCCGCAAGGCTCCAGCGCAGACGACCGGAGTTGGCATTGATTGCTTCGAAGCTCAGGTTTTGGACGTTGCCGGGAACTGCGGTTTTGCCGATGGCGGCATAGGTGAGGCTGGCGAAATCTGAGGATTGGCGTCCCAGCGAGTTGATGCTGTAGATCTCGAAGACATAGGTGGCGGCGCGGGTATCGAGGATCTCGGCGTCGGGCTTGCTGACCGTGATCTGCTCCCAGTTGTCGTTACCAGCGCGATAGCGCACCTTGTATTGCGGGATGCCCTTGACTGCTGCCCAGCTCAGGATGATCTTGACGTTTGCCTTGCCGTTGGATTCGTAGAACGTTTCCGAGGCGTTGGGACTGGTAGGTGGTTCTGGGATTGGGTTGAGATTGGTGATCTTGCGGGTCGAAAGATTGAACCCACGCTCTACATGGGCATATTTGCTGGCGTTGTAAAGCAGACCGGTGATGTCGTAGAGATTGCCTTCTTTTTCCTTGACGGTCAAAACGCGATACTGCTGCGTTTGAATTGAGACGCTTTGGATGACCCAGACGGTATTGCGCTGGGGAAGTGTTGACCAGTCGCTGTCAACAGTCAGGACAACACCAGTGCGGCTGATGATGTTTTTAGTTTCGAGGCTGCCGTTGGGAAGCAGGGCAGAGATTGTTGCGTTGTCGTTTGGAAGTCCGGTTGCATCATCAACAGTGATGGTGCGGGTGGTGGAAGTAATTACCCTGCCGCCGTAACGCACACCAGCACGTACTGGATCTTGTACGTCAATGACTGCGCCAGGGCGAACCAGTGTTCCAGCCTCGATGGATGCGGTGAAGCTGACAACTTCAGTTTCGTTTTGTTCGCTGAAGAGAATCCACTGCCCGAGGCGATTGGCTTGACCGCGTGATGTGCAGGCAAAGGCTTTGATTTCAGTGGCGACCCAGCCATATTTTTCGATGGCATCACGATCTTCGACGATCTCGTAGTTCTGTTCGCGGGTGTTGAGATCTAGGTAGCTGACGACCGCAACGGTGTGGCGAGTTTTTAGGTCAGAACCGGCATAGCTGAAGCCCGGCTCCAGCACATTGGTGCGGTTGAACAGATAGGTCGAATCTGTCGGTTTGTCTTGGGTGATCGTCAGCGCACCAGTTGACCAGTACGGTTGGCAGCGCATCACACTGCACAAGTCGTTGATCAGCTTGTAAGCCTCGTATTGGTTTTGAATCAGGGCATTGCAACTGAAGCGGGCTTCTTTGGTGCCATCACCTAAGCCTGCATCGACAAGTTCGTTGGCATATTGACTGGCGGAATAGAAGGCAAACTTATCGAGCTGCGCTTCTGCTACGTGATCGCCAAAGCCGTAACGCTTGTTAATCAGCAGGTCGTACAGGATCCATGCCGGGCAGGTCGTCCATTGCGCTGCACCAAATGTTCCAGTCCATGTGCCGCTGTAGGTGATTCTGCCGGTGTCTTGATCGACGGTAGCGTTATTTGGAATTTTGACCTTGATGCCACGGATGCGATAAGCGCGTGCCGGGATGTTGTTGAACTGTTCTGCCTGAAAACGAACTGCAGCAAGTGCGCTGTTTGGGTAACGCAGCTTCTGATAGATCAGCTCGGTATAGGCGACGAAGTAGGTAGGACTGACGTTGGTATCAGTGCTGTCGGCTGAGACGCGAACAACGCGCAGATCTACAGGAAATGCGCCATCAATATCGACTAGATAATCGCGTTCGTATTTATCGGCAGTTCGACCGCTAATCGTGTCAGTCTTGACGGTAGTGAAGCCGCCGCCGTTGTATTGCAGTTGGATATCGATTGTGACGCTAGTTCCAAGCACGTCACCTTCACTTGTTGCAGCTTCAAGGCGCGGGATTGCGATGCTGACGCGGACTGCATCAACATTGGTATCAGTGATTTGCCGGGTGACAGGTGTTGCCTGTACGACTTCGGTATTGACGCTGATTACGTCTTCTGTGGTTTCACCGAATTTGGTGATGTAGTCCTGAGCGTTTGTGCCGTAGCGAGCTTCGACGCTGACGCCTTTGAAGTTGTAATCCGCGTCGGTGAGATTGGTTACATCAGCGCCAGATCGCAGGACTGGTGTATCCGTTAAATAGACATCTTTGAGTAGGGCGAGGTTGTAGTTGGTTGTGCCACGGGTGAAATCCCTGAGCTTAACTCAGGAAGTGCCTTGGAAACGGCGTAACTAGAGTGCTAGAGACAGTATCGTGACTGGGAAAC
>OGVZ01000054.1_pt1 | contig 15359 bp, 17 predicted proteins | sample 1575881 | NCBI WGS metagenome assembly OGVZ01 (sample SAMN07581520, study PRJEB24739) | freshwater metagenome | place: Singapore | collected 2015-01
GTTTCCCAGTCACGATAGTCGCCGCTGAAATCAAACACCGGTGGCCCCGTTACAATGCAGCACAGAAAAAAAGAGAGGACATATTTGGAATATTTGTTTTTGAAGATCAACACGGCTACAAGAGAATAGCCGTGGATAAAATAAAAAAAAATGTTTCCTCCCTTTTACATTTGTATACGCTTGCTGAAGGTCAAGCCATCATCCGAAAAATTGCACGTTCACACCACTTATGTCTTCGACTCTGTTTCATGCAACAGACTTCCGGCGCTTGTGCGGGAGAATTTGCTGCCAATTGCAAAGGGGCTTGTGTAAAAAAAGAAAAGGCAGCTTCCTATAACCAACGCGTGGATAGTGCCCTCGAAGAATTAATTGCAGCTGAGAACTACATGATTATTGACAAAGGAAGAAACAATAAAGAGATGTCCTGTGTATTGATTGAAAAGGGAAGCTTTTATGGAATGGGTTATATTCCAACTAACGTAGCAGTACAAAATACAACAGACGTAAAAAACTACCTGACCCCTTACCGAAACAACAGCACCATTCAAAAAAAGTAATCCAAAACGCCGTAAGAGTTTCCGCGCTCGTCATAACTGCGCTAACCCCGGTCCAAGAACTAAAGCACGTTACTGGAGTTGCCGTAAATGGTAAGATTAATTTTAAAAGGAAAGAAAAATTTACAAGAAGCCGTACAACCAAGAACATATGGTGATGTTAAAAAAGCCATCAAACAAATACTTTTGAAAAAAAAAGGCGGTGCATTAGGCGGGGTATTGACAGATCAAGTTGTGGGCGAGTTAGTTAAACTGATACCAGTTGTCGGTAAAGCAAAAGTAGCCTATGACCTAGTAAAAGCCATTTATTCTGCCACAGATAGTGTAAAAACAAACACTATTCTTGATAAAATAAACGTTGACGATGATTATTCCAAGATTGTTGATGATAAGTTAGAAATGGCATTTTATGAAATCTATCTAGATGAACAATTAATGAACGAAATTGCGAATCTGGAAGATAGATCACTAGACACGCTAATACAAAAGGAATATCGACTAAGAGATGAACAATTTTATAAAAAAGAACACAAAGAAACAGTAACAGTGTTTCATCAAGTTTTTGATCCACTAATAGCATGGTTTGAAGAAAAGAAAAAAAGCGCTAGCACAGCAAAAGCAAGCATAGCATCCGCGGCCAGACAACAATTATCGCAGCAAACAACTAAAGAAACAGCATCAGAGATAGAACAATTTTGGAATTCAATTGAACAATATGTTGAAAGAACAAGATTATCAAGCGACGAAAGCCCAGAAGAAGCTGGGGATGAAAAAACTGCTAAGAGCGAAGGTTTGCTTCGTGAAGTTAAAGGTGCGGGACCAGAAGGTGGTCAAACACAATTTGCAATTAAATTTGAAGATTTGCTTTCTATTGGAATTGAACTAACAAAAGCTGCGGACGATTTAGTTATCTCCTCTGTTCAAACAGAAAAAATTTCTAATGCTAACGAAAGAATCTTAAAAGAATATCTTGAAAAATATTTTGATTATTTTGATAAGATTAAAAAGAGTTCTGATGCTTATTTCTACGAAGATGATGGTAATGAAATTTTAACAGTCTCCAGCACACTTTTAGATTTTCATGAATGGGTAAATAAAACGTTTGTAACGCAAGCCGGTGGTGCAATTAAAGCTTCTAGCATTAAAGAAGACTTAAATAGTCTCACAGAAGAAGCTAGAATAGTTATGGAAATGGGGGAGGATCCACTGCTCCATCTACAGGAGGTTCTGGAACAGCCAATACCGGAGGTGGTGGTGGGTCTAATGGAAATGCAGGTTTAGGGTCTGCAGGATCTGGTGGATCAGGAATAGTAGCAATAAGATATTTACTATAAATACTCAAAAACAATAAGCTAATGTCAAAGATACAGGTTGATACTATTGTTAATAAGAATGATAATGGAGCACCAAATTTTCCTTCTGGTGCTACTGTAACTGGTGTTGTTACTGCCACCACGCTATCAGTATCTGGTAATGCAACAGTCTCTGGTAACTTAACTGTTAATGGCACTCAAACCATTATTAACACTACATCATTAGAAATCACAGATAAAACTGTTGGTATTGGATCAACATCAACTCCAAGTGATGCTCTTGCTGATGGTGCAGGAATTGTTGTTTATGGTACAACAAATAAAACTCTAACTTATAACAATACAAAGAAAGCACTAGAAACCAATATTCCTTGGGCGACAAATGAAACCAGAATTATTACTGGTGCTGAAAAAGTTTTTAGAACAAGTGGTAATACTGTAAGTCTTTCCTATAATTCCTCAAGTGCAAATATTGGATATACAACTAATCCATCAGGAGACATTACATTAAATGTAACTGGTATTCCAACTTCAAGTGATTTTGATGATCACTCTATTACTTTTGCAGTTATTGTAAACAATACTGGAACTGCAAGAACTTGTACTGCAGTGAATCTTAATGGAGCATCAAGAACAATTAGATGGGCAGGTGGTTCATTAGCAGCAGCACTTTCTGGAGTTACAACAACTACTGGGCATACAATCTTTAGTTTTACTGGTATTAATACAATCGGTTCTGCATCAACAGCAGCAAATTATCAAGTACTTGGCGTAGTAAGTGGAGGTTTCTGGTAATTATGGCACCTTTTTTAACTAGACTTGGCGTTGGTGGTGGTAATGGTGGATTTGGATTTGGAAGAAAAAAAAGTATTAGTGGTGTTCCTAGGGGAACTATTAATATTACAAATATCTCACCTGCACTTCCTAACGGACAAACTGATTGGTCTTTTGCTAGTGATGGAAATTTAGTCATTAATGATTATTCATCTAGATCATTTGAGTTTACTTCTCCAATGACTAGATTTGTTACAGTGTTTGGTGCGGGTAGTGGATCCTATGTTGCCCCAACTGCTGTTTATCTTGGAGGATCTGGAGGTGCTATTAGAGCACAAGTAAATTTTACTTCAGGAACTACTTATTGGATTCATGTTGGAGAGGGTGGAGGAAATAATCCTGCTGCAATTGGTGGAGGTGGAATTTATGCTGGTGGTGGAGCATCTGCTCTTACTTTAGGACCAAATTTAACAGGAACAGAAATTTTAGTCGCAGGTGGTGGAGGAGGTAATATCAATTTTGGTGTGGCTGCACCATTTACATTTCCATTTACTTCTCCATATAGTCACGGGTCTGGTGCATCTACAGGCCTTCCTTCTTCTTTTCCGGGACCACCTGGTTCAGGAGCACCTGCTAGTGGATCTACTGGAGGACTTGCAGGTGCTGCAAGTAGATCAGCGAATGCAACTCCAGGAGGAAATGCACCAAGAGGTGCAGGAGGAAATGCTGGATTTTATGCTGGGTCATCAGGTTCTCCTAGCAATGGGGGAAGATCCGGATATGCTAGAGGTGGAAGTGATGGATCAACTCTTGGAGATGGTCCAGGATGTGGTGGCGGTGGAGGATATGCTGGTGGAGGAGGAACTAATAATGCAGCAGGATCTCTAGGATCTGGTGGAGGAGGAAATGGATATTTTAATCCATTATATGTAGTAGTTCCTTCTGTAGTAGCAGTAAATGGACTTTCTGTTTTCAACGGTCCAGTTACTTATCCAATACCATCCGCAGCATTTGCAAACCCAAGTCCAATAAATCCACTTGGACCATTTCCAACTTCTTATGGGTCTGCTGGAGGAGGAAATCAAAATTTTGCTAACGGATCTGGAGGATCTCCAGGCGCATTTATCATTCAAGCTTAATTTTTTACATTTATGGCAAATAATATAAGATGGGAACATTTCCCAATGACTTTTTATACAACTAAATTTGATGAAACAAATTTTAATCTTCCTAAAAATTGGAATAAAAAAATCATTATACCAGAAATAGAAAAGGATATATCTGAAAATCTAGAACAAAATCCAAATTGGAATTGTAATGTAAAAACTAATTTTAATAAAAAGAAAAATTGTTTGGAAAAATATAAAAAAGTCTATATTGGATTAGTATATGAATTTTTACATAGTCTTAAAATTATAGACAGAAGGTGTAAGATTATCATTCCAAAAATCTGGTATAATATTTACTATCAAGGAGATTATCAAGAATCTCATACACATTGGCCTGATCATTTTTCTTTCATTCATTATGTTGAATATGATCCTGAAGTACATTCTTCAACAATATTTCAAAATCCAAGTATGTATGGCACATTATTTAATTCTACCCAATTTGAAGATAGAATGTTTGAAAATACAAAAACATTTAATGTTGAAGAAAACAGTGTAGTGTGTTTTCCATCCTGTGTTCCTCATTATGTTCCTAGAAATGAATCGGGAAAAAGACGTATATCAGTTTCTTTTAATGCTAATGTTATATTTGACTAGTAAAAGTAAGTTATAAATAACTAAAAAGTATCAATAAGATGTCGCAGTTAAACGTAGATACTATCAAAAATAGGTTAGGAACAGCAGGACCAACTGTTCCTTCTTTGAGTGTAACTAATGATGCGACGGTTGGTGGTGCATTAACAGTAACTGGAAACTTTGCGGTTAATGGTACTCAAACGATCACTGGTAATGCAACGATTGCTGGAGACCTCACAGTAAATGGCACTCAAACCATTATTAATACTACATCATTAGAAATTACTGATAAAACTGTTGGTATTGGTTCAACATCAACTCCAAGTGATGCTCTTGCTGATGGAGCAGGTATCGTTGTTTATGGTACAACAAATAAAACCCTAACTTATAATGATACCAAAAAAGGATTTGAATTCAATATTCCTCTCTCAACAAATGAAAATAGATTTATTACTGGTGCTGAAAAAATTACAATAGTAACTGGAAGTAATACTGCAAACTTAACATACAATTCAAGTTCATCTAATGTAGTTTATTTTTCAAATCCATCTGCAAATGTTACTCTGAATGTGGTTGGTATTCCTACATCAAGTGATTTTGACTCACATGCAATTACTTTTACAGTAATTACAAATTCAGCTGGAACAGCAAGAAGTTGTAATTCGGTTAATTTTAATGGTCTCTCACGAACTATTCGTTGGGCAGGTGGTTCTTTTGGTTCAGCGACTTCAGGTGTTTCTACAACAAACGGTCAAGCAATTTTTAGTTTTACTGGAATTAATACAGTAGGTTCTGCAAGCACTACTGCAAATTATATGGTTTTAGGTACAGTTAGTGGAGGATATTGGTAATTATGGCACCTATTTTATCAAGATTTTCTAATATTGGTGGTGGTAATGGTGGATTTGGATTTGGTAGAAAAAGGGGTAGTCCAAAAGTTCCTGTTCTTGATTCTTTTTCTGCCACTGGAGGAACTCAAATTGTTGATGGGTCATCAACTTATAATGTTTTTATTACATCAGGATCTTATGTAGTATCAAATGCTGGAAGTGGTAATGTACAACTCCTTGTGATTGCAGGTGGTGGTGGAGGAGGAGGAGTTAATGATCGTGCCGGCGGTGGTGGTGGTGCTGGACAAGTTAACTATTATCCAGCATTTCCAATTACTGCAAGAACTTATAATGTTTCTATAGGAGGGGGTGGAGTAGGGGGTCCTGGAGGAAGTAATGGATCTCAGGGAGGAACTAGTATTTTTGATCCAGGAGGATCTACGCCAGTCCCTGCAAACGGTGGAGGATATGGAGGTGGAGGTTCTAGATTTGGAGCAAGTAATCCTGGAGGAGATGGAGGTTCTGGGGGAGGAGGAATTGGTTGGGATAATCCGCGACCAGGAGGATCATCTGTTTTAAATCCCTTACCTGTTCCAGGAGGAACTGCTTATGGTAATCCGGGTGCAACTAATTTTGGAGGTGGTTCTGGAACATCTGGTGGTGCCGGACATAGTAGTGCTGGAGGCGATGGATCAGCATTTCCCGCATTCCCAGCCCCAGTTCTAGCTCCAGCAATTCCTGCTCCAGTAAGACCTGCATGGACACAAGCAGTTGGTCCAACGGGATATTTTGGAGGTGGTGGAGCAACTGCTGGAAGTAATGGTTTTAATGTTCCGGGTGGATATGCTGGTCCAACTTATGGTGGTGGATTTGGTGGTGGTGGTTCTGGAGCTCCTCCAGGAGGTCCGCTTGAAAATCCAGCATCATTACCTGCAGTCAATTATACTGGTTCAGGAGGAGCTGGCTCTTGGAATGGTGGTCCCGGTGGAGTTGGTGGCAACGGCGGAGATGGTATAATTATAGTAAAATATACTGCAGCATAATGATTTTTATTTGTGATGATTTTTTAGAAAATCCATACGAATCTAGAAATTTTGTATTATCTAAGAAACCAGATTTAATCATAGATGGTAAAAGAATTGTTCCGGGTGTAAGATACTACAATCCATCCACTAGGATTGATGATTCTGGTATTGGAAATTTAATTTTAAACAAGACAAAAAAAATTACTGGCGAAAACTTAACTTTAAATCATTCTGGATTTCATTTTTTAAAGAAAAAATTTTGCGAAGGTGGAGCACATTATGATGTAAATTCCAGATATGCTGCAGTTTTATATCTAAATCCAAGTTCACCAAACAATTCTGGCACTAGAATTTTTTCTCATAAAAAGAACTATAATTTTTGCAATCAAGAGCAATATATAAAATCTGTAAAAAAATTTATGTTATCTAACAATAATTTTTTAGATAGGTTTTTATATAAAAAAGAAATAACAAAATATGAAAAACAATTTGGAAAGGGTATGGACGTGGAAAATAAGTTCAATAGATTAGTAATTTATGACGCAAATTATGTTCATAAGGCACTCAATTTTTTTGGAAATAAATTAGAAAATTGTAGATTAACTTATTTTTGTTTCATGATTTGACTCCTACCAAAAATCCATATATAATAACACTGAATACATTATTCAAATATGGCATTTCAATCAATTTGGTATTTTAGCGATCTACCAGAAGACGTAGTAGACATTATTGAACGAGACCTAACAGAAAAGTTTGATGAGCAGATGGCAGACTCCCGACTGCATGGAGATGCCTTGAACAAAGATAAGAGAAACTCTCAAAACGCATGGATTCCTACAACACATTGGGTTGGTGGATTTGTATGGCATTACATTCAAAGAGCAAACCGTGAGAACTTCCTCTATGACTTGCACTGTATTGATGGAGAATCTATGCAGTTCACCAAGTATGAAGAAGGACAGTTTTATGGTTGGCATAATGATGCAGGACTCGCAACTCAATACAAACCTGTAAGTGTTGGTAATCGTCAGGAAGGTCTTGCACAAGATTTCCTGAATGAGAATGTTGAACTTGTACGAAAACTTTCTTTCGTAGTTCAACTAAGTGATCCTGATGATTATGAAGGTGGAAACCTGCAACTTCTTGATGAAGCAGGTAATAGTTATATTGCACCTCGTAAGCGTGGTACTGTGATTCTGTTTGATTCCCGCACCCAACACCGTGTTCTTAAGGTTACAAAAGGTGTCCGTAAATCCCTTGTTGGATGGGTGTGTGGTTCAAGATGGAAATAAAGAACATCGGTGGAGGTAATATAAATACTTCCATCGTTGTCCAATAAAATATGGAAAATCATTATGTTTATTATTCCTATGAAGAATTTGGGAGAGGTTACATAGGTTGTAGAACCTGCGAATGTGACCCAGAAGATGATTACTATCTTGGATCTTATACTGATAAAACTTTTAATCCGACCAATAAAATAATTCTTGAAACTTTTTCTACAAGAGAAGAAGCCCTCCAAGCAGAAGTTGATCTTCATAAGTTTTATGATGTAGATAAGAATCCACACTTTGCAAATAAAGCAAGGCAAAAAACAACGGGATTTTATTATGCGGAGAAAAAATTTGGTGATGAAAATCCATTCTATCAAAAACAACATACAAAAGAAACAAGAGATAAAATATCTCAAATAAGTAAAGAGAATAAGGGTTGGGTGGATAGAAGAAGAACCTATCAAGGAAAAAATAATCCTTTTTATGGGAAATCTCATTCCAAAGAAACAGTAGAACTTCTAAGAGAACGATCCACTGAAACTTGGAAAAACCAACCTCATCCTTGGATTGGTAGAAAACACAGCGAAGAATCAAAAGCAAAGTTTAGGGAAAGAAATTCTGGGGAAAATAATCCAAACTATGGCAAAATAACACCACCAGAAGTCCGCAATAAAATAGGACAATCAAAAGTTGGTAGAAAACTTTGGAACAATGGAGAACAACAAAAATTCTCAAAAGAATGTCCAGGTGATGGATGGATTTTGGGAGGATTAAAAACTATAAGAGGTTAAGTTATGGCAGAACAAATGAGCGAACTGCAGCTAATGATGCAGGAAAGGATGAATACAGGAACTGCTTGGACTCGTAATGAAGAGTTTGATAAGAATGGTTATTTGGTTCTAAAAAATATTTGGGATCCTGAAGAACTCTATCATCCACTTCCAGAAATAACGGGACAGATTAATTACTGGGGCAAAAAACCAGATCAATTTACTCATCAGGAAGTAGAGATGCAGGTAGAGGGGTCCACCGCACGGTACTGGCACCCACAGTATCGCGCAATCCATTCAGGTATTCGTATGAAACTTGAAGAAGTAATCGGTCGTAAACTTTATAACACTTATTATTACGACCGTTTTTATCGCAGCGGGATGGCACTTGCACGTCATGCCGATAGAGATGCCTGTGAAATCTCCATTAGCGTTCACGTTTCTACTGATTTGGAAGAACCTTGGGCATTCCGTATCAAAACCCCCGATATCTATGCAGATAAAAAGAAAACGCAAGTATTAGTTCCTGGTGAATGGAGAGATCTTTATCTAGAACCTGGTGATGGAGTTCTTTATAAAGGATGCGAAAGGCCCCACGAAAGAATTGCTATGCCATATGGAAAGCACGGATTTGGCAAAAAGAAAAAATCTTGTTACTATCACAACATATTTTTTCACTATGTATTACAAGATGGACAGCGAGCACATTGCTGTGGAGATAAAGCACGATGACCTATGAAAGCACCACTCTTTGAATACCCTTCCTATCAATACCAAATAGACGATTGGGACTTTAAAAAAAAGTCCTTACTCAAAAGAATCAACTCTCAAAAATTTGTAAGAACCACTCTACAAACTTTTGAGACAGATAGAAGCACTAACAAAAAGTCATATTTACATTACTTCCAAGACCTTATCAAACCTCAACTCTTTGAGTTCTGCCAAGAGGCACAAGTCACTTGTAGTATGACTGATTGTTGGGCAGTGCGATATAAACAAGGAGACCACCAGACTATTCACAACCATAAGAGTTGGGGATTTTCTGGTGTTCTTTATGTGGAGTATGATCCAAAACATCATACTCCTACTTGTTTTGTTGCACCTTGGCAAGATCCAAGAACTGATACAACAACCCTTGCATATCCACCGAATGTTAAAGAGGGAACATTAGTCATCGTTCCCTCATACACCCTACATTTTGTTAATCCTAATCAATCAAGAAAGCAACGAACAATTATATCTTTTGATTTATTACCCAAACTTCCAGATCATCAGGCAATAAATACCTAAAAAGGTATTTCTTATGTCATTTCATATTCAAAAGTTAGAAAATATACAAGGACAACTAAAAGAAATTTATTATCAAGGTGAACATCGTTGGAATACAGATTTTAGTGTCCGCAAGATTTATGAAACTGAAGCAGAAGCACAAGCAGATTTATATTCATTTGGTGGTGAAGTAAGTGCTGATGTTGTAGGCGAATAAATACTTAAAAAACTACAATGGCAGCAGTCATATCAGAAAATCTTCTCATGCAACAAGGAGAAGATTTTTTTAAAAATTTTGTTCTCAAAAATCAAGATAACTCTTTAGTTGGACTGTCATCTTATACTGCCTCTGCATATATGGCAAAGTATGCAGGAGACGATACTACATATCCATTTACTGTTGGTATTACAACAAGCACCAGTACTGTTCGTATTTCAATGTCCAGCACGGTGACTGCTGCATTAGACTCTGGTAGATATTATTATAATGTATTTACAGTTGATGGCGATTCACGAAAAGTAAAACAACGAGAAGGTAGCATCATTGTCAATGCGTCTGTTTTGAGTTAAAATAAATATTTAAACAGTAGTTAAATTATATAAGTGGCACTTAAAAAACCTTCTGATTTTTTTGGTAATGAGTCAACTTTTGAAAAAATTCAAGAGCAGTTAGTTGACACTAAACCAGAAAAAATAGAGAATCTAACAGAAGCATTTGAGGTTTTTAAGACAAATCTCAATAATATTCAAACACTTTCAAATTTTTCTTCTACAGTTAATGGATTTAAGGAAAATTTTGAAAGGATTGATGTTCTGTCAAAAGAAATAGAAGTATTAAAAGAAAGTGTTAATAGTACTCTAAAAAAAGAAGATCTAAACGAGGCAATGATGTCTCATCTTCTTTTTGTTGAAGAAAGTATTAATGATGTTCAGAAAAAAATTAAAGGTTTAAATTCAAAAACACTTTATAATATTAAAGAAGAGTTTGAAGAGTTACAAGAAACTGTTATTGATTTTATTAATTTAGAAGTTCCTTCTTATAAGAAACAAATTCTTGACCATGAAAGAAGAATTGACACTCGTTTTGTATCATTCAAAAATGATATTAGCGAAAGTATTGAAAAAATTGATGATGATCTAACATCAAAACTTTCTGCTATTTCTGAAACAATCTCAAGTATTAATGAAAGTTATCTTAATGAATTTAAAAGTGAAGTTACAAGTTTAGATGATAAGGTTGACTATCTTTTGGAAAGTGAACTTCCAAAATATAAGAAATTCTTTGCTGAGACAGAACTTAAAGCAGAGGAAAAGATTAAAAGTGTAACTAATTTTGTAGAATCAAAGGTTGAGATTTTTGAGAGTGAGTATCAAAATCAAATACAAAATCTAAATTCATTAGTCAAAGAGTTTATTGAGCAAGAAATACCAAAATACAAGAATCTAATTACAGAATCTAAAATCAAAGTTGAGCAAGATTTCATTGATTTAGAAGAATCAATTCAAAACAAGATTCAACAAATTGATGAAAGTGTTAATTCATTAATAGAAGACACCAATAATCAAAATCAAGAGAATAATTTAAAAGTTACAAATCAACTTTTAGAACTTCAACAAATTGTAGAAAATTCTAAAAATCAAATTGATTCCATCTCAACCACTTATGAAAACCTATATCGGGATTTTCGCAAGAGAGAAATTCATGAAAATGAAAAACTTGAATCTTATCAAAAACTTTTGACCAGTTTTTCTGAAAAGATTTCTGTTCTTGAAGATAATTTTACTGTTGATGTGTGCAATCTTCAAGAAAACTTAGATATTAGTACATCAAAATATTATGATATTCTCAAAAAAGAAGTTGGATACTTTGAAGAAAATATTTCAAGTAAAGTCAAAGATCTAGAAGTTAGCATTGTTGTTAATGAAAAACATATTAAGGATATTCAGAACTCAGTTTATGAAGTTCTTAATAACCTTAAACTTGATTTAATTGAAGAAAAGAGTAAAGAACTTACTGATAAAATTTCTTATGTAGAAGAAATTCTTGAAAAATTTAATGAAAAGTCAGTATTAAGTGAAGGACTACTAAATGAACCACCAAATGTAAAAAATAGTGATCCGCTTACACCACTTGATCAAAATTACGTAACTATTAAAGATCTACAAGATCATTATCGTATTTTTATTAATCGTATTCAACAGCAACTCTCAACGATTGGTGGAGGTGGTGCAGGATTTATGTATGATCTTGCCGATGTTGAATTTGATAGATCTTCAGGAAATAATAAACTCCTCATATATGATCAAGCAAATTCTAGATGGGTAGGAATTGCAAGCACTGCATTAAGTGGTAGTTCTTCAACATTAATTGGATTAAGTGATGTTAATAGTTCAAATCTTGGTGATGGCAGATTTTTAAGATATGATGCTAGCACTAGTGAGTTCACTTTTGCACCTGTTTCTGCAACAAACTTAGAATTAATCGCGGGTGACATTCAATCAGGAATATTAACGACAAATAGCACATCTCCAGAAGTGATAATGTCAATTAGTGCATCTACATATCGTTCAGTTAATTATCAAGTTCAAGTAACAGAAGGCACTAACTATAACATGACAACGATTAATTTGATTCATGATGGAACAAATACTTACATGTCCGAATATGGAACTATTAATCAACCTATTGGTATTGCAACCTTTTCTAGCAATATTGTTGGAGGATCTCTTAGATTGATTGGATATCCTTCATTTGTAAGTCCTACTACTTTTAAAGTTATATTTACGGCAATTGAAGTATAATAAATAGATAAAAAAGTCATAAAATGACCAGAGCAAGAGACCTAGCAAGATTAGGTAATAGTCAAGCACTTACAGTAGATACCAACTTAAATGTTGGTATTGGGTCAACAACTCCTGATTCAAAACTGGATGTTGTTGGTATTGTAAGTGCTACTTCTTTTTATGGCGATTTAACTGGTAATGCAACTGGACTTTCAGGAACTCCAAACTTAAATGTTGGTGTTGTGACAGCAACATCATTCGCAGGTGATGGTGCAAACCTTACTGGATTGAATATTCCTGCTGGTTATACAGAACTTGATAGTATGCTTTTTGGTTGAACATAAATAACTAAAAAAGAAGTAAGATGTCCCTCAAGAGAACTAAACTTTTAGGTATTCAAGCAGTTACAGGTATCAATACCGTAGGTATCTTGACGGTCGGAACAACTGCAACTGCTGGTGGAGTTGGTATTGCATCTACCACTTATCTGCGTGGTGTGGTGATGCATAATACTGGACTTGCAACCGCTACTTCATCACTTTATGTTTATCCAAGTGGTGTTGCTGTTTCTGGTGTTGGACAAACTGCATATAGACTGGCAAGAGTTGACTTAGCATCTAACGAAACATTCTTCTTTGAGATGAACTACCCATTAGTTCTGGTAGATCAAGAAAAAATTGTTGTAGAAGTTACTCAACCAGCAACATCAGTTGGTGGAGCAGGTATTGGTAGTGTCGTGAACTATCAAATTCTTGGTGATACTGATATCTGATAAGGAGTAAGTAGAATGGGTGCAAAGAGCTCAAAAAGAACAGCACAAAATAATCGTAGTGATGGGCACTTATTAGAGTATTTTAGAAATACTTTTGTAAGAGGTGGTGGTGGGACTAACTATGTTGAATCACAAGGATTAACAGCAACTGGTGGTGTTATTAGTGATTATACTAATCCAGGACCAGGAGCAATTTATAGAGCACATATTTTTACTTCATCAGGAACTTTTAGTGTTAGTGCTTTAGGTACTTATGGGTCTAATGTTGAGTACCTTGTGGTTGCTGGCGGTGGTGGTGGTGGTGGATCTTCAGGAGATTTTTGGTGTGGTGGAGGTGGTGGTGCCGGTGGATTTAGAACAAATCTATCAGGACATCCATTAGCATCTCCTTCGCCATTTCCAGTATCAATTTCTCCTGGTTCTTATACGGTTACTGTTGGTGGTGGTGGTAATGGTGGATTTACTGGTACTAATGGAACCAATGGATCAAGTTCTGTTTTTTCAACAATAACTTCTAACGGTGGTGGTGGTGGCGGATATGCCGGTAGCGCGAGCACCGCTGGTGTCGCTGGTAGTTCTGGAGGTTCTGGAGGTGGAGGAGGATCAGGAAATCCTGGTGGAGGAGCAGCAGGATCTGGAAATACTCCCCCAACAACTCCACCACAAGGCAATAATGGTGGAGCAGGAACTTCTGGTGGATCTGGATTAGGTGGTGGTGGAGGAGGAGCAGGAGGATCTGGAACATCTCCTGGTGGTCCTCCTGGCACCCCAAATACTGGTGGAGGTTTAGGATCTGCAATATCTATAACTGGTACATCAGTAACTTATGCAACTGGTGGAAATACTAGAGCTCCATTTCCATTTACTGTTGGTGCAACCTACTCAACTGGAAATGGCGGATCTTCCGCAGAAATTCCCAACCCAACAGCAAATACTGGAACGAGTCAAAATGGTGGTTCTGGTATAGTTGTAGTCCGCTATCAAATCGCACAACTTACCGCAGCAGCTAAAGCAACTGGTGGTGCTATCAGTTATTATGGTGGTAAGACAATTCATACCTTTACGAGTTCTGGTACTTTTACTAATACTTCAGGTTCTCCAATATCAGTAGAATATGTTGTAGTTGCTGGTGGTGGAGGTTCTCAAGCAAATAGTGGAGGTTATGGTTCGGGTGGTGCAGGTGCTGGTGGATACATAACAGGAACAGGAGTTCCGATTGCTTCAGGATCACCAATAACAGTTACTGTTGGTGGTGGTGGTGCGGGAGTGCAAGGTTCTCCATCATCTTTTGGACCTGGTTATCCTACAACTGGTGGTGGATATGGTGGTGGAAATCAGGGAGCTGCGGGAGGACCTGGTGGTTCTGGTGGTGGTGGAGGTGGATATAGTGGTGCTGCAGGTTCAGCAACTCCTGGACAAGGAAATATAGGTGGTACTGGAACAGGCGCAGGTGCTCCAATTTATTCTCAATATGGTGGAGGTGGCGGCGGTGCTGGAGGAGCAGGAAGTTCAGGATTTGCTCCAGGAGGTCCAGGAGGAAATGGTGGTATTGGAGTTCAAGTTCCTACAACATTTAGAAATCCAATTGCATCATTTGGAACCCCTGGACCTGGAGGTTCTTTCTACCTTGCTGGGGGAGGTGGAGGTGCTGCTGGTAATGGTACTCCAAATACAACTGCCACTCCGGGAACTGGTGGATCTGGTGGTGGTGGAGCAGGTGCTAGAGGAACTCCGACTTCTTCATTAATCGCTGCAGTTAATGGAACAGAAAACACTGGAGGAGGTGGTGGGGGATCATTTGGAGATCCTGGAGGAACAATAGATGATGCAACCAAAGGTGGTTCCGGTATCGTCATCATCGCCTATCCTTCATAAATAACATTACCTAAACGGTCGCACTTTTAGGTGGGAGAGTAGAAATACTCTCCTTTGTTATATAAATACATATGCGACTGTTTAGAGTAGTATGAAACGATTAGAGGTCTCTCAAGAGAGAGTACTAGAACTTTTTAAGTATGAAGATGGAAAATTATTTCACCGAAGTAACAATCAAACAGCAAAAATCTATGTTACAAAAGGGCATAGATATGCTAGAATAGTGATTGATGAAAAAGATCATAAACTTCATCGTATTATCTTTTTATATCATAAGGGATACCTTCCTGATATTATAGATCATATTAATGGTGATCGTTATGACAACCGAATAGAAAACTTAAGAGAAGCGAATACTTATCAAAACCGAC
>OGVZ01000055.1_pt1 | contig 15259 bp, 18 predicted proteins | sample 1575881 | NCBI WGS metagenome assembly OGVZ01 (sample SAMN07581520, study PRJEB24739) | freshwater metagenome | place: Singapore | collected 2015-01
AGATGATTGGCAGGATAAAAAGAACTGGACAAAATCCAATCCTAACCTTGGCGTTACTCCGTACATCAGCTACATGGATGATAATATCGGAAGGCATTGAACGAAGGAGCAGCAAAGCAGATACAATTTATGACTAAAAATCTAAATGTATGGACAACTACCTCCAGCGTTTGGATTTCCAACAGTTACATTGAGCAAACAAGGCTTTTTATAAGTGAAGAACAACTGACAAATAAGAAATGCTTTGCAGGCCTTGACCTTGCCTCTACTCGTGACATCGCAGCCTTGGTACTTTGTTTTCCAATACAGGCAGGACTTGACAAGCCACACATTAAATCGTTTTTCTTTTGTCCAGAAGATAATGTTAGGGAAAGGTCATTGGCGGATGGTGTGCCTTATGTGCAATGGGAGCAAGATGGGCATTTGATAATGACTGAGGGAAATGTGACTGATTACGACTTTATAAAGTCTAAAGTCATAGAGTTGACAAATAAATATAAAATAGAGTGCATAGCCTTTGCTGTGTACTCTGGATCTAAAATCAATATTGTTTGTCTTTAAGGCAACTCTGGCAAATTTACTGTAACCATATGCATCTTCAACTGTTGCTCTTCCACCAACTAAAACTCCACTTCTAGAGTTCTTCAATCCCGCAGCTGCTGCTGCCAAAGCTTCTGGCCAAGAGACCTCTTGTAACTGACCACTTGCATCTCTCAACATAGGAGATTTGATTCTATTTTTTGCTATCTCATACTTAAATGCCCATCTACCTTTGTCGCAATTCCACTCTTCATTAACTTCAGGATCTTCTCCGGCTAATCTTCTAAGAGTTTTACCTCTTCTGACATCTGTTCGCATTGCACATCCAGAAGCGCAATGTTCACAAGCAGTATCAGTTGACACTAAATCAAATGGCCGTGCTCTAAATCGATAAGATGTTCCAGTTAATGCACCGACTGGACAAATTTGCACTGTGTTTCCGGAGTAATAAGAATCAAATGGCTCTTCTTCATAAATTCCTACCTGCTGTAGCGCACCACGTTCATTTAGAGTAATAAACGGGTCTCCTGCAATCTGTTCAGAAAATCGAGTACATCTTGCACAAAGAACACAACGCTCTCTATCCAATAACACTTGTGAAGAGATTGGGACGGGTTTTTCAAAAGTTCGTTTTACACCTTCAAATCGAGATTCAGCTCTACCATTGGACATTGCTTGGTTCTGGAGTGGACATTCACCACCTTTGTCGCAAACTGGGCAATCTAATGGGTGATTAATTAAGAGTAATTCCATAATTCCTTTTTGTGCTTTGTCAGCTACTGGTGAAGTTAACTGTGTTTTTACAACCATTCCATTCTCAACTGGAATCGTGCAGGATGCTTGTGGTTTTGGAAATGCACGCCCATTAATCTCAATATCAACTAAGCACTGTCTGCACGCACCTGCTGGTGCCAATAAAGGATGATCACAAAATCTAGGAATTTGTATACCTAATTTTTCAGCAGCGCGAATTACTAACGTTCCTTTAGGCACCGTAATTTCAAATCCATCAATCACGCAGGACACCATTTCAACTTTTGCCTGCTCTTGACTTCCCAACTCTTGAATACTCATCTTGTGCCAACACTTTCAAACAAAGTTGATGCAATGGGATCAAATGGACATTTACCAAGATTTAAGTGATCTAGATACTCTTGTCGGAAATATTTAAGTGAAGAGATTATTGGGCTTGCTGCGCCATCTGCTAGTGCGCAAAATGATCTACCCATAATGTTGTCACAAAGATCCAATAATTTATCAAGATCAGCTTCTGTGCCACGCCCGGCTTCTAAGTCCTTTAGTACTTGAACAAGCCACCATGTACCTTCTCGACACGGAGTGCACTTACCACATGACTCATGCTTGTAAAACTCTGTCCATCTAAGAACTGCTCGAACAATACAAGTGGTCTCATCAAATATTTGAAGTGCTTTAGTTCCTAACATCGATCCAGCGGCCGATACACCTTCGTAATCTAATGGAACATCTAGGTGTTCATCTGTAAAAATAGGAGTAGAGGAACCACCTGGAGTCCAAAACTTTAATTTATGACCAGATCTAACTCCCCCAGCAATCTCTAGGAGCTCTCTTAAAGTAATTCCTAATGGTGCTTCAAATTGACCAGGATTATTTACATGGCCAGATAAAGAATAAAGCGTAAAACCTTTACTCTTATCAGTTCCCATTCCAGTAAACCATGCGACGCCATTATTTATAATCGCAGGTACAGATGCCACCGATTCAACATTGTTTACAACTGTTGGTTTGGCATACAAGCCAGCTATTGCAGGAAATGGTGGACGAAGACGAGGTTGTCCTCTAAATCCCTCAAGTGAATCTAAAAGCGCAGTTTCTTCTCCACATATATAAGCCCCGGCGCCTGTATGAAGCACAAGCTCCAAATTAAAATCTTTACCTAAAATATTTTTTCCAAGATACCCAGCTTTATATGCATCCTCTATCGCTTGCTGAACTCTTCTAACCACATGCACTACTTCGCCTCTAATATAGATAAATGCGAAATTAGCCCTAATTGCATATGAACCAATAATTATTCCCTCGATTAACACATGGGGATTGGCCATCATAAGCGGTGTATCCTTACAAGTTCCTGGTTCTGATTCGTCCGCATTGACAACAAAGTAGTGTTCTTTATTGTCACCTTGTGGAATAAAACTCCATTTGTTTCCTGTTGGGAATCCCGCACCACCGCGTCCGCGTAACCCAGAATCTTTTACTAATTGAATAACTTCATCAGGTTGCATCGTAAGCGCTTTAGAAATAGCTGAGTATCCACCATTACGCTTGTAGCCTTCTAATGTGAATGAATCCTTTTGATCCCAATTTGCCGAAAGTACTGGAGTTAATTTATTCATCACTGACCCTTAGCCCTCTTTAACCCCAATAAAGTAGGTTCTCCAGCCTGCACTCCTTCATACGCTAATCCGTCAGATATTCCAGCAAGCACCGCTGAATTTTCTTTCCATGTTCTCAATTTATTTGGCCCTCGAGTGGGTGCTGGAGGATTCCCAGCTCTTGCACTATCTACTAATTCCTTAACAGATTGCACAGTTTGATTATCGTAAAACTCCCAATTGACCATAACAACTGGCGCATAATCACAGGCAGCATTGCATTCAATGTGCTCAATTGAAACTTTTCCATCGCTAGTTACCCCATCATTTTCAATATCAAGATGTTCTTTAATTGACTCATAAATTGCATCCCCACCCATGACCGCACATAGGGTATTTGTACATATGCCAACGTGGTATTCGCCCACAGGTTTTGACTTATATTGAGTATAAAAAGTGGATACTGCACTTACCTCTGCAGTTGCCAATTCTAATTTTTGGGCAATTAATTCAATTCCTTCGTTTTTTACATAACCATCTATTGATTGAACAAAATGTAGAAGCGGCATGATTGCAGATCTCTTACGAGGGTAACGGTTAATTATTGAATCCATAACTGAAAGTTGATCTTGTGAATAAGCCATCAGCGATCGACTCCACCCATTACTGGATCTATTGATGCAACTGCAGCAATTACATCTGCTACCTGTCCACCTTCACACATAGCTGCGGTTGATTGCAGATTATTAAATGACGGATCTCTAAAATGCACCCGATAAGGGCGAGTTCCACCATCTGATACTAAATTAACACCCAACTCACCACGTGGTGATTCAATTGCTGTGTAGACCTGACCTGCAGGAACCCTAAATCCTTCAGTCACTAATTTGAAATGGTGAATTAATGCTTCCATCGATTCACCCATAATTTCACGAATATGATTTAAAGAATTACCCATTCCATCAGCGCCAATGGAAAGCTGAGATGGCCAGGCAATTTTCTTATCCGCCACCATTACGGGTTGACCCTCTAATTTTTCAAGTTTTACTACACACTGTTCGATGATTCTTAGTGACTGCTCGAGCTCTTGCATTCGAATTAAAAATCTTCCATAAACATCACAAGTATCCGTAGTTGGGATATCAAATTCATAATTTTCATAGCCACAATAAGGTTGTGCTTTTCGCAAATCCCAAGCTAGACCAGTTGATCTTAGTACAGGTCCGGTTATGCCAAGAGTTGTACAACCAGCCAAATCCAAGTAACCAATTCCCTGCGTACGTTTAATCCAAATGGTATTACCAATTAACAATTTTGCATTATCTTTAAAGTTATTTCGTAATTCCTTAACAGTCTCTTTAATTTTAGAGAGTGCACCATTTGGTAAATCTTGAGCTACTCCGCCAGGTCTTACATAAGCCATGTTCATTCGAAGTCCAGATATCATTTCAAAAATATCTAGAACTTTTTCCCGCTCTCTAAATGCAAAAATCATCGGCGAAAGTGCGCCCAGTTCTAATGCACCGGTTCCTAAAGCCACCATATGGGATGAAATACGATTAAATTCCATCATCATCACACGAATTACAGTCGCTCTCTCCGTTACATCATTAGTTATTCCCAGTAATTTTTCAACTCCCAAACAGTAAGCAGTTTCGTTGAAAATTGGTGACAAATAATCCATGCGGGTTACAAAAGTTACTCCCTGAGTCCAATTTCGATACTCAGTATTTTTTTCAATTCCCGTGTGTAAGTAACCAATTCCACAACGAGTTTCTGTAATAGTTTCTCCTTCGAGCTCTAAAATCAAACGCAATACACCATGGGTTGAAGGGTGCTGCGGCCCCATATTTACGACAACTCTCTCCTCTTTGGTAGCTCCGATTTCGGTAACTAGCGAATCCCAATCTCCACCGGTAACTGAATAAACTCTTCCTTCAGTGGTTTCTTGGGATGATGCGTATGGATCGGTAAATGTTGTCATCTGTAACTTCTTCTCTCAGATGGTGCGGGAACAGTTGCACCCTTGTACTCAATATCTATTCCACCCAACGGATAATCTTTTCGTTGCGGATGACCTGGCCAATCATCAGGCATCATAATTCGAGTTAAGCCAGGATGATTATCAAAAATTATCCCAAACATGTCGTAAGTTTCTCGTTCATGCCAATTAGTCCCTGCCCAAATTTCGACAAGTGAGGGAATATGTGCATCCTTTTCGGAAACGCAAACTTCCAATCTAATTCTTTGATTTCTAGTTATTGAAAGTAGTGAATAAACTGCATGTAATTCACGACCTTTTTCATTTGGAAAGTGAATCCCATTAACACCAACACACATTTCGAATCTAAGTTCATTTCTTAAAATTTTAGCTACATCAAACAGTCTTTCTCGTTTTACAAATAAAGTTAACTCACCTCGATCAACAATAACTTTTTCTATTGCATCGCTAAAAAGTGGATAAGCGCGCTCTAAGTCATCTGCTACCTGATCGAAATACCCGCCCAATGGGCGTTGAGTAGATGTAGTTACGACGGCTGGTTTAACTAAACCTCCGAATCCAGATGTATCGCCACTTCCATGCACGCCAAACATTCCTTTTTCACTCATGCTAAAAGTCCCTTTAGTTGATGAGTTGGTTTAGCTGCTAATGCTGCGGCCTCTACCTCTTTAATTATTCTTTCCCTATTAGCACCAAGCTTTTCATTTCCGATTTGCTCATGAAGTTTTAAAATTGCATCCATCAACATTTCAGGTCGTGGTGGACAGCCAGGCAGATAAATATCAACTGGAATTACATGATCAACTCCTTGAACAATTGCATAGTTGTTAAACATGCCACCAGATGAGGCGCATGCACCCATAGCAATTGACCATTTTGGAGCTGCCATTTGATCATAAATTTGTCTAAGAACTGGCGCCATTTTGTTACTGACGCGGCCCGCCACAATCATTAAATCAGCTTGTCGTGGAGAGGCTCGAAAAACTTCCATTCCAAATCTAGCAAGATCGTATCTACCAGCACCTGCTGCCATCATTTCAATTGCACAGCATGCTAATCCAAAAGTTGCAGGCCATAGCGAATTCTTTCTCATGTACCCGGCTAACTTTTCAACTGTAGTTAGTAAAAACCCACTTGGTAATTTTTCTTCAAGACCCATGGTTAATCCCATTCCAATCCGCCACGGCGCCATACATAGGCGTATGCAACAAAAACAGTTCCAATAAAAAATGCCATTTCTACTAAACCAAAAATTCCCAAACTATCAAAAGCCACAGCCCATGGATATAAAAAGACAATCTCAATATCAAAAACTATAAACAACATTGCTGTTAAAAAATACTTGATAGGAAACCTTCCACCGCCTGCTGCTTGAGGTGAAGGCTCTATGCCACACTCATACGCATCAGATTTTGCTCGGTTATATCTTTTTGGACCCGTCAGGGCGGCAGCTACTACCGAAAAAATTGCAAAACCAAATCCAATAGCTCCAATTGCCAGAATAGGGACATATGGATTAAATGAGGGATTCATACGGTCAAATCTTATTCATTACTAGAGGCCACTTTTACCAATTACCCCTTATACCCAATGTGAACTGCGACAATTCCGAAGGTTAAGTCCTGCCAAGCCACAGATTGCCAGCCGGCATCTTGAATTCTGGACTTCAATTGGACTTGATTTGGCCAAGCCCTTATTGATTCTGCTAAGTAAACGTAAGCCTGTGGATTCTTACTAATTCTTCTAGCAATAAATGGAAGTGCCTTCATTAAATAGTTTAAATAGATAAATCGAAAAACTAAATTATTTGGATGAGAAAATTCTGCAATTACTACTTTCCCTCCTGGTTTTGTTACTCGCAATGCGTCTTTAAGTGCAAGATCTAAGTTTGAAGTATTTCTTAATCCAAATGAAATTGTAGTTACGTCAAAAGAATTTTCATCAAACGGTAAGTTAAGTGCATCGCCTTGAACAAATTTAATATCACGGTGGCGCTTAATTCCAACTTCCAACATGCCATGAGAAAAATCCAATGCTGTTACGTCAGCGCCAGCATCAACAAGAGGTCGAGATGACGAACCTGTACCAGCAGCAATATCAAGAATTTTTATGCCAGGTTTGGGAGCGATAATCGAAGTGATAGTTCTGCGCCAAGATTTAGTGCGACCTAAACTCAATAAATCGTTTAAGAAATCATATCTTTTAGCCACACCATCAAACATTTTAGAGACATCATCGGGATCTTTATTCAAATTAGCACGAACCATACCCCCATTCTTATAGGAGTAGGCTTAGGGCACAAATTACATTAATAGGTAGGCGCAAATTATTCATGTCAGTATTAATTACCACCGAGATTTTAGGCGATCACCCAGCACTAACTTCGGTAAGAACTGAAGAAAATCTTTCAACTTCTTGGCTCCGAAGTAGTGATGGTTTGGTTGGCTATGGAGTTTATGAACGCTTTGAAATAACTGGTGAAGCAAGATTTAGAATTGCTCGAGAATGGTGGCAAAAAAGATTATCAGAATTTTCAATTCAAAATAATGTGCATGGGGCTGGAACTGGACCGATCCTTTTCTCTTCCTTTTCATTTGACTCGAATAATCCATCAGTATTGGTTATTCCAAAGATCATCATCGGTCAAAAGAATGGAAAGTCTTGGATAACATGGATTGGCGATACAAAGCAACCAAAAATAGAGTCAAATAGAGAATTACCTAAAAAGACCTCTATACGCTGGGAAAATGGCAGCATAGAAGTTAGTAAGTGGCAAGATCAAGTCTTGAAGGCGATAAATTTAATCAAAAAGGGTGAGCTTGAGAAAGTAGTTCTTGCTAGAGATTTAAAAGCAACGGCGGATATTGGGATCGATGTTGTTCAACTGCTGCAAAATCTTGAATTAGTTTATCCATCTACTTGGGTCTTCCTTGTAGACGGTTTAATTGGAGCAACCCCAGAACTACTTGTTAGATTAAGTAAATCACTAATAACCTCTCGAGTATTAGCAGGCACTATTCAGAAAACTGGTAACGAAGAAAAAGATTTAGCACTAGCTGCATCACTCGCTAAGTCTTCTAAGGATCTAGAGGAACATGAGTACGCAGTTAAGTCTGTGGCTGATTCTCTGGCTCCATTTTGTTCATCAACAAATGTGCCTGAATCACCATTTGTGCTACACCTTTCAAATGTAATGCATCTTGCTACCGATGTAACTGGAGTTTTAAATGTTAGTGCATTACAAACTGATATTTTTACACTGATTGAGAACTTACATCCATCTGCTGCAGTTTGTGGAACACCAACCAAAAAGGCAAAACAAGTAATCTCAGAGCTAGAAGGTATGAATAGAGCACGTTATGCAGGTCCAATTGGTTGGATTGATGCCCAGGGGGATGGTGAAATCGCAATTGCTCTACGATGCGGTGAACTTACTAACCAAAATAAAAATATCAGAATTTTTGCAGGTTGTGGAATTGTTGCTGGTTCAGATCCAGCTACTGAATACTCAGAGAGTCAAGCTAAATTAATGCCCATGCGAACTGCGCTAGAAACATTTTGAGTTATCTGCATTAATTGTTTGGCGTTTTCATTTCTATTTGGCACTTTAACAATTATTACCTCTACCCCTTTGACTGGGCTGGTCATTTTGGCTTGCAAGTCAGTTAAGTTGTTGACTTCACAGCTTGAAATACCAAATCCACTAACTATTTTGGACAACTCTAGATTATGCGGCGTTCCGAACAATTTTTCAAAATTCTTAGCACTTGCCTGAGGAAGTGTAGAAAATATTCCACCTCCATTATTATCAATAACAAAAATTTTCAAATTCTTTTTCGGGACACTAGCAAGAGCAGAGATATCGTGAAGAAAAGCCAGATCTCCCAAAATTGCATAGGTAGTGCTAAATTTTTCAGCAATACCAAAGATGGTAGATATATTTCCATCTATTCCAGCCAAGCCTCGATTAGCAAAAACTTCAATTCCATTTCGCGGTTTAGCAAAAGCCTCGATATCTCTAATTGGTCGCGATGACCCAACATATAGGGCAGAATCATCGGGTAAATTTTCACAAATAGAAATCGCAGCAAGCTGCTCTGACCAATTTAAACCCTGCAATTCTGCAGAAGCTCTAGCAGATATAGACTGCCAAATTTTCTGATCTGATTGTTCACAAACTAACTCAGATGGGAGATGACTTAATAATTCATCAGCTTGCCGATTGAAATCTATATCCTTAATTCTAGGATCAATGACAATTCTCTTTTTTGCACAGTTTATAAAGTTATTAATGCTTCGAGATAAAGTAGTTCTACCTATTGAAATAATGTTTTCAGGAGCTAGGAAATTTCTGACAGTCTCATCGCTTAAAAATAAAGAAGCATGAGCAATGGAAGTTGGAAAACTTAAAGGATCTTCACTTACAACCGGCCAATTTAATTTTGAAATAAAGTTTGCTATTTCATTTCTTTTATAACCTGCACGATCATGGCCAATTACAACAACCCCACTGGTAGCCCTTAGTTCTCCAGAGACAATATTTTCGTTCTTGACAGGTTTTATTTGAATGCCCGCAAGCCAGTCATTACTTTGAGAATCGACCAAGGGTTCTTCAAACTGAATATTTAAATGTATTGGCTGTCCATCAAATAATCTTTTGACTTCAATTTCAGAGGTTAAGTCATGAGTTTTAACAAACGGATATAAATTTATTTGATTAGTAGTTTGATTTGCACCAGTATTTCGAAGTTTAGCTGGGCGATCTGCTGTAATAAAAATTACTTTATTTCTACCATGTACAGATTCAAGCACTGCCGGTAAAAAATTTGCGGCCGCTGTTCCACTCGTACAAACTACCGCTACATAATTATCTGATGCCTTTGATAAACCCAAGGCAAAATAGGCAGCTCCTCGCTCATCAATTTTTACATGTAGTTTAATTAAACTCTTATCAGCAGCTTCACCAAGTGCTATAAGCAAAGGTGCGTTTCTTGATCCAGGAGAAATTACGAAGTCACAAACTCCCAGTTCAATTAATTGCCTAACTAATGATCGAGCAAGATTGGTTGAATTAATCAAAGTAAGCCTTCTCTATAAATCTGTTCAATCCTATTTTGCCACCATCTCAATCGATCAGGCCTTACTTCGAATTTACTTATTAAATCAGGGCTAATTTTTCGATTTAATAATTTACCATTCTCAATCTTAAAAGGATCACTAGTAACATCATATTCAAATAAAGAGGCTGAACCTAATCCACATGGACCATACAAATTCGGAATACATTGGGCAAGTGATAAACCATGTGAAATACCAATACTGCTTTCCAGTGCACTAGATATCACAATCGGCAGATTAATTTGCTCAGCAATTTCAAGGGCAGAATTAACCCCTCCTGATGGTGCCCATTTAAGAATTGCTATATCTGCTACGGATTTAAGAATTGAAAAATCACTGTTTAAATTTTTTCTAATACTCTCATCAACAGCAATCTTTAAATTAACATGTTTTCGCAGCTCTTGAAGGTCTTTAAATTCCAAACAAGGTTGTTCAACATAATCAATTTTTTCACCGAATTCCAAGTCATAATTATTAAGATTTTCAATTGCTTCACTTAAACTCCATTGTCCATTTACATCTAATCGAAAATTTGCCTCTGGAATATTGTTAAGAACCTCTATTAATAAATCTCGATCTGATTTAAAATCATTAATTTTTATCTTTACGGTTTTACAGCCAGGATACTTTGCCAGTAAATTTTTTACTTCAGATTTCTCTACATTTGGCAATAAAGCATTTATCTCTATCTCATTCCGTAAATTATTGAAATAGGAGTTAGTTGCACCCGAAATTGCCGCTTTCAGCCATAGAGCGCTTTCTATTGCGCCATACTCTGGAAAGGGTGAAAATTCACTCCAGCCCGCAGGCCCTTCAAATAATGCAATTTCACGCTTATTAATTCCCCGAAATTTTGAAATTAGTGGAAGTTCAACAACTTTCAAATCAAACTGAAACATTTTAAGGTCGTTTAGGAAATTTATTAAACTTTGGCTCTCGTTTTTCTTGGTAAGCGTTGCGACCCTCTTGGCCTTCTTGAGTTAAATAGAAAAGCAAAGTTGCATCTCCTGCAAGTTGTTGAACTCCTGCTAACCCATCGTCGGCTGCATTCAAGCTTGCCTTTAATAGCCTAAGCGCCATTGGTGAATGGCGAAGCATTTCTCTTGCCCACGAAACAGTCTCAGCTTCTAATTCATCTACTGGTACTACTTTATTTATCAGTCCCATCTCTAATGCCTCGTTAGCATCATACTGTCTGCATAAAAACCAAATTTCTCTTGCTTTTTTTTGACCTACATGTGCTGCCAATAATCCCGAACCATATCCACCATCAAATGAACCGACCATCGGTCCAGTTTGACCAAATTTTGCGTTATCTGCAGCAATCGTTAAGTCACATACAACATGAAGTACATGCCCGCCGCCAATTGCCCAACCGGCAACCATTGCAATTACAGGTTTAGGAGTCCTTCTAATTTGAATCTGTAAATCTAAGACATTTAATCTTCCAATCCCTTTTTTACTAAGTTCATCATCACCTAGATAGCCATCGTCTCCGCGAACATTTATGTCTCCGCCTGAGCAAAATGCTTCACTTCCTTCGCCTGTGAAAATAATTACTCCTACTTGATCATTATCACGAGCTAGATTGAACGCTTCTGATAACTCAAAAAGCGTCTGAGGCCGAAAAGCGTTCCTAACTTCTGGTCGATTAATTGTTATCTTGGCCATACCCTCTGCAACTTGAAATTTAATATCTTTAAATTTCTCACTCCCAGCTCCTAATTGCCAGTTAGGAATGGCTCGTTCACCTGGTTCTCGCTTGATCGGCTTACTCAAGATATTCTCCAAAGGTTCAAATCGTATTTATATAGAGATAGCCTACGGTGATTATGGAGGAAAAAAAACTGCGCCCGTTAATCCCTATTCAGGCAGAGTGGCCTATCGCACAATTACAACAAAGTATTGCCTCCGCTATTGATGGAACTGGGCCCGCATTATCGACAACTCAGCTATCTAGCCATGAAATACATGATGAAATTGCATTAGTAGTAAAGACATCAGGATCCAGTGGTATCGACAAAAACGTTGCAATTTCTAAATCTGCGTTAATCTCATCTGCGACTGCTAGCCACAAATATTTAGGAGCTTCGTTTGGAGACACTTGGTCTCTGTTGCTTCCTATAAATCATATTGCTGGGTTAAATGTCATAGTTAGAGCAACATTGCTTGGCACTCATGTAATTGATAATAGGAACAGTGAGTTTTATGAAGATTCAGATTTTATTTCTATTGTCCCTACCCAATTATATAAAGCTCTTAATGATGATAATAAGTTACTTGAACATTTGTCAGCTGCTGAAGCTGTGCTTGTAGGTGGCGCACCATTGCAAGCTGAACTAAGAGTAAATGCTGAAAGTAAAGGTATAAAAGTCGTGAGCACTTATGGAATGACTGAAATGAGCGGCGGTTGTGTTTACAATAATAAACCTATATCAGGTGTGAAAATTGAAATCTCAGATAAAGGTCTAATTAAGTTATCTGGACCGATGATGGCAACTGGTTATCTTGATTCCTCTGGCAATATTAATTCAACTAATTTCAAGGAGTGGTTTGAGACTTCAGATCTTGGAAAGTTAAATTCTGGATTACTTACTGTAACTGGAAGAGTTGATGATGTAATAATTTCAGGTGGAGAGAAAATTGCGATTAATTTAGTCGAAGAGGAGATAGAAAAAATCTATCCAGGTTTAGAATTTATTATCTTTAGCTGCCCTGATAATCTTTGGGGAGAGATCTTGAGTATAGGAAGTACAACAAAAATTTCACTTGACTTAATTAAAGATAAGCTTGGACCAATTAGGACACCTAAGCGGGTATTTAGATTTGAAAAAATTCCACGAACTACGCTCGGAAAACCAGATAGGCATATGGCAGCAAAATTTGCTCTGGATTTAGGAGATGATTTTGAGTAAATGGATTATTGGAGCAAGATTAAAAACTCTAAGTGCTGCACTCTCTCCGGTATTAATTGGAACTAGTTTTTCTCAAAATATAATTTTGTTAAATTTTATTTTAGCTTTAATTGTCGCATGCAGTTTACAAATTGGAGTAAATCTCGCGAACGATTATTCAGATGGGGTCAGGGGTACAGATCTAAATAGGATTGGACCAACAAGATTAGTCGCCTCTGGTTTAGCATCAGCAAAAGCCGTTAAGAGAGCTTCTATTGCGTGCTTTTCTGTTGCAGCTATTGCCGGATTAATTTTGTCAAGCAGAACCAATCAGTGGTTAATCCTGATTGGAGCTATTTCAATTCTGGCAGCCTGGGGTTATACGGGCGGCAAAAAACCTTATGGTTACTTTGGATTTGGAGAAATTTCAGTATTTATATTTTTCGGAGTTATAGCAACGGTTGGAAGTTACTACGTACAGAGTTTGGAATTGAATTTGCAAATCTTTATCCTCTCTCTACCAGTAGGTGCTTTGTCTTGTGCAATATTAGTTGTAAATAATTTAAGAGATCTAAAAACTGATATGAGTGCTGGGAAGAGAACTTTAGCTGTAATATTAGGCGAAAATCGGAGTAGATATTTCTACATCGGGTTAGTTAATTTTTCTCAAATAATTTCTGTGCTCACATTTTTCATCAAACCTGAACTTCTTATCACGATTATCAGTCTTCCTCTGACAATAAAAGTCTCAATCAAAATACTCAAAGGCGCCAGTGGGCGAAATTTAATTGGAATTTTAGCCAAAACCGCTCAGTTACAACTTATTCAAGCAACTTTAACTACTTTAGCTTTACTAATATAAAATAGTATAAAATACTCTTATGTTGAAATACATTATTGTGTTTATCATAATTGTTGATATTTACACTCTCGTCGACTGCGCAATAACTCCGCAAGAAAAAGTTAGAAGATTTCCAAAATGGGCTTGGCTATTAATAATCATATTTACTGGTATTTTTGGTGATATAGCTTGGTTTATCGCCGGAAGACCAAGGCGCCCGGGACAAAATCGTGGCGGTAAAGGCAGAATTATTCCCCCTGACGATAATCCTGACTTCTTAAGAAAGTTATAAACCTGAGTAAGTGTGTTTACCTGTTCCCCAAATATTTATATAAATATAGTTAAATAAGAATGTAGAGCCGGCTAGTAAGCAAAGCCATGCTGCTTTTCTTCCACGCCACCCGACAGTTACTCGAGCATGTAGATAAGCTGCATAAGCAACCCAAGTTATAAATGCCCAGGTTTCCTTTGGATCCCAACCCCAATATCTACCCCAAGCGGCCTCCGCCCAAATGGCTCCAGCTATAACTGAAAATGTCCATAACGGAAACACCAACGCAATCAATCGGTAAGAGAAATTATCTAAATCTTCAAGTGTTGGGAACTTAATGATCCACACTGGACGACCCTTATTTCTTTCAAAGTAATCCAAAATTAAATAAGTTCCGGCAATAAAATTAGCTAGTAAAAATACGCCTCCTGAAATAATTGCTGCTGACACATGAATAACAAGCCAAGTTGATTTTAAAGCAGGAACTAAAGGTGCACTTGGTCGGTAAAGTAAAGTCACGGCTGTTCCTAATGTGAGAAGTATTGCAAGGGCAGCTGGTAGTCCAAGCCAACGCATTTTGTATTTTTTAAGTGCATACAAATATGCGATTGAGAAGGTTAATGCTCCTGATATAGAAAATTCATACATATTGCCCCATGGGACTCTATTTGCAGAAATTCCTCGGAGTACTACACCGGCCGACAACAATATTGTTGCAAGTATCATAAACGCAGATCCCAATCTGCCAATTCGAGCAGTGCGGGAAAAATCCAATTTAGTTTTTTTGATAGCCTTTTCCGGGGTTTTAACTGACCAAGCAACTTCAACTGCGTGTGAAACTAATGCCAATGAATAAATAACCATGGCAGAGTAAATAAAATTGTTAGAAAGTAAAGCCGCTGCTCTATCGCTCACTTTAATAACTCCTTTACCAACTGATTTATCTCTTCCTCAAGGCCAGGAATTTCATTCTTAGAAAGACCAGCTATTTGAGTTAGCTTCCCTTGCTTAATCCAAATCCTTCGCTGCCTTGTGAACAAAGTCATCAGTAACCCCAAGATCGCAAGTATGGCACCAATAAATGAGAAATTCTTTCAATAGTTGTTCTTTTCTTATTGATTTCAATTTGTTGTAATCTGTAATTTTCTGTAAGTTGTGTTGTATCTTGCCCCGCATTTTCAGCCAATAATTTTAATTCTTCGTAGTTATTCTTTGCTTGTTGTAATTCCTTTTCACGAG
>OGVZ01000057.1_pt1 | contig 15071 bp, 15 predicted proteins | sample 1575881 | NCBI WGS metagenome assembly OGVZ01 (sample SAMN07581520, study PRJEB24739) | freshwater metagenome | place: Singapore | collected 2015-01
CCCGCGATCGCCGGGTTTAATCATGGTTAGTTGATGTACTCAGATAGTTCTTTGAGAAGCGCAGGCTTGGGACGTGCACCAACGATGCTCTTAACGACCTGGCCACCGACGAAAACGTTCATCGTTGGGATGGAGTTGATTCCATACTTCATCGCGATTGAGCCCTCTTCATCAGTATTGAGCTTCACAATCTTGATCTTCTCGCCATGCTCATTGGAGATTTCCTCCAAGATGGGGCCGACTGCGCGGCATGGACCGCACCATTCTGCCCAGAAATCGACCAATACTGGGGTGCTGCTCTTGAGCACAACATCAGCGAAATTAGCTGCAGTTACTTTTTCGGTTGCCATCTTTTCTCCTCTATTCGTATCGCGAACTCTAGTGACCTTGTAAAAATCTCTCAGCATCAAGAGCGGCTTGGCATCCTGAGCCTGCGGCGGTGATTGCTTGGCGATAGGTATGGTCGACGAGATCGCCACACGCAAATACCCCTGCAATATTGGTACGTGTCGAGCGGCCTTCTACTTCGACATAACCCTCGCTGTTGGTGGTGATCTGTCCAACGACAAGTTCGCTGCGAGGTAAATGTCCGATTGCAACAAAGAGTCCAGTGAAATCACGGACTGATTCATTGCCATCAACAGTATTACGAAGTTTCAACGCAGTGACTTTATCTTCACCAAGAACATCAATCACTTCGGTGTTGAAAAGGAATTCGATTTTTGGGTTTGCTTTTGCACGTTCTGCCATAATCTTTGAGGCGCGCAATGTGTCGCGGCGATGAATCAACACGACTTTACTTGCAAACTTAGTTAAGAAATTCGCTTCTTCCATCGCTGAATCTCCACCACCAACAACTGCAATGACTTGGTCGCGGAAGAAGAAACCATCGCATGTTGCACACCAAGAAACTCCACGACCTGAAAGTCGCTTCTCGTTCGTCAAACCAATCTCTTTATACGCAGATCCCATTGCAAGAATGACTGAACGGGCGCGAATAGTATTTCCAGAACCATCAACCAGAGTTTTTACATCACCATCAAGTTTCATCTCAGTGATGTCATCAGTTACTAATTGAGCTCCGAAACGAAGTGCTTGTTTACGCATCTGATCCATCAAATCTGGACCCATGATGCCGTGTTCAAATCCTGGGAAGTTTTCGACTTCAGTGGTGTTCATCAACGCACCACCGGCAGTCACGGAACCTTCATATAAAACTGGGGCGAGTTGGGCGCGCGCGGCATAAACACCTGCGGTGTATCCAGCAGGACCGGAACCAACAATCACTACTTCATGAATTTTCGAGTAATCAACGCTCACGAGCGCACCTTACCTTCGTAGTAGAACTTTGATCGTCTGGCCCACTTCTTCGATTCTCATGGCGCGAGCCACAAGGATGTAGATCAGAGAGGTAGAAATCAGAACGCCAATCAGGTCAGCAAAATTCCCCACCAAAGCTAATCGGTCAGCAACAAAAGCGACGCAGACCACAGCAATCGCGGCGGCCAACATAACCCTGAGATAAAAGAGCGCGATAGCAGCGATCTTGAGCGAGCCAGTAAACCTCTTCAATAAGAAGTACGTCACAATGATTCCGAACCAATAACTAGCGGTAAAAGCCAAAGCCAAACCCAATGTGACTGATCGCGCCTCCATATTCACATACGCAACAAGTGAAAGCACAACCGCAACTGTGTTAATCACAAGATTAGAAAGAACTTGATACTTGGTATTTTCGAAAGCATTCAACCCGCGGATGAAAACTAAATTAATTGAGAGAGGAATCAAACCGAGCGCCATCGCGGACAAGAGCCGCCCAATATAAATCGCGCTATCTTCAGAGATACCAAAGAAGAGCGCTTCAGCAACCCTCTCACCAAATAACAAAAAGAAAAAGGAAGCAGGAACCGTGACGATTCCGACATATCTAAGAGCGGTGGAGATTAAATGGCGTACTTCATCTAATTTCTTATCAAGTGCAAAGTTAGATAGCCGTGGCAATAAAGCAGTCACAATCGAAATCGTGACGATGGAATGTGGCAACAAGAGAATCAGATATGCATTTGCATAAGGCGTATAACCAACGCCGTAAGCAACGCCAGCTGCTACGCCAGCGCGCGTTGCAAGATTTACCGTGACAAGAAAACCAAGTTGAGAGATAAGAACAAAGAGGAACATCCAACTTGCCAGGCGGATCGCTTTATCGAGCCCGACACCTCTCCAATCGGTACGAAAACGCAATTTCAATCCCGATGATGCAATCGTTGGGATAAGGATGAGCGCTTGGATAGCAATTCCGATCGTGGTGCCGATACCCAGCAATCGGATCTGACCATCACTGATCGTCTGGAGCGAGATCTCATCAGTTACGCTCAAGAAATAAGAGAAGAGCGCGATAACGACCATATTGTTTGCGATGGGAGCCCACATCATCGGGCCAAACTTTTCCTTCGCATTCGCAACTTGGCCCAAGACGCCAAAGAGTCCATAGAAGAGGATTTGCGGGAGGCAATACAGCGCAAATGCAATGGTCACATCGCGTGATCGCCCCTCAAAACTTGGGGCGTAAACCGAGATAAATAGCGGCGCAATAACCATCGCAATTACCGTGATAAGCAGAAGTGCAGTAGTTAGTAGCGAAACCAAGCGACTTACATAGGCGCTTCCACCATCAGAATCTCGGAAAGACTTCACAATTTGTGGAACGAAGACAGCTGATAAAGCGCCACCAATCAACAAGTTATAGATGATGTTCGGTGTTGTGTTAGCGACGTTATATGCATCGCCCAAGATTCCTGTTCCTAAAGCTGCAACAAGAAGTAGATTGCGGATGAAACCAGTGACGCGCGAGAAGATTGTGCCAAGACCCATCAAGGATGAAGAGCGAATCAAACCAGCATCATCACTCATTACTCTTCCTCCGCTTCACACGTCGGACGCTCTGCACGATGGCAGCCAATAAAAGAATTATCGCCATCCCCGTGGTAAACCATGTGGTTACTGGCGAAATCACCGCGAGTCGCAACGGGATGCGCGTGCTCTCCCCAATCGCGCTTCCTTGAGGGGTTCGTATTTGTAGTCGAAGCGCAGTCTCCCCTGATGCAATCACTTGAATTGGAAGATTGATCTGGACCTGTGAGCGAGGTTGAAGAGTAATGCGCGGTACTTGTGAAACTAGTACGCGACTGTTGGTTGTGGTGATATCCAAATCGATGCTCACAAGTTGATCGAAATCGTTTATGAGCGTTACCGGTAAGTCATATTTGGCTGCCGTGATCGTGTAGTTACCCGGCGAGACTCGTAATCGTTTTTGGAATTCTGAAACTTCATTTTGATAACTACGAACCATGGCGAGAGCGTTTGCTTTGGAGAATCCAGGGTTTAAAGTCTTTGCCAATCCCAACCGTAGATCCTCAACATCTCTTGTTGTGACAAGTGAGTTGATGACCCGAATTGATTTTCGCAACGTGGAGTAAGAATTCTGGGCTGCCGCTGAAGGGTTTCCAGTACTGGCAACGCTCGACGGCGCGCTCACTTCTCGACCAAGGATTTCCGCAAGCCGAGTCTGCGAAAGTTTGTTGTAAGTCGCGAGCTCACCAGGCGCATATTTGCGCAAGTAACTCACGCTGGGATTTCCATATGTCATCGCAACGATTCGATCATTACGGGTGACGAAAGTGAAGAGCGATAACCATTGTTCAGCCGCGGGAAACTCATCAACCGTTACATCATTTCCTTCAGCATCAATATAGACATAACCATCGCCGAGATCCGCGATCTCTTCAAAGAGCGCTGGGTCAATGAGCCATGTGCGTGAACCGCGAATTGGTTTAGCTAAGACGGTATCCAACTCAGCATCGGTAGCAAGTAATGTCGCCAAATCATTATTGAGAAAGCGACCATCAGCCAACCTAAACGACGGTTTCGAGAGAGTGATCAATGTATCTGCTTGTGCAGGGGTAGGAACCGCAGCGACGAGAAAGAGAACTGCAATCAGTGAGCGAAAGATCTTCATTGGATCATCTCTTTAGAACGAGAGATCAACTTCTTCTCATCAGGATATGCGAGTTTTTCAACAATTTCTTCGAGTGGAAACCAGCGCACATCATCGACTTCACTTACTTGTGGTGAGATCTTTCCACCTGTCTCTTTAAATAAGAAGTGATGTACCGTCTTGTGGATTCGCTTTCCTCCAGCCATAAACCAGAAATCAATAACCCCTAAAGATTTATCAATCTGACTTTCGATTCCAGTCTCTTCGCGGACTTCACGGATCGCTGCTTCTTCAGGAGTTTCACCAGTTTCAATATGCCCTTTAGGAAGTGACCATAAGAGCCGCTCTCGCTTCGCATCTTTTGCATCGAGGCGGCCAATCAATAAACCTTTAGTGCCAGTGCTATCAATAACCAGACCACCAGCGCTTACTTCATCCACTCTTTTGGCATACGGCTTTTTCGGGCGATTTTGCGTTTGAGGATTCTTCGAGTGTGAGCGTTGTGAAGATTTAGAACGAGAGCGCCTGCGCTTTCGCTTCTTCTTAACTTCTTCGCCGCCCGCACTAGGTGCCGGGGTCATAGCGCAAGACTAGCGGGTGGCTCTCATCGGTAGCCTTAGGCTGATATGGAAACTCCTTTATCTGCAGCGAGCGAGATTGCAATCGCAACGCTACGTGAGCGCGCGCCTCAAGCTTTTGATCTTGCGGCGCAATTCAAGGCTGCCGGTTTCCGTCTCGCACTCGTGGGTGGCCCAGTTCGCGATTCGTTATTGGGGCGTTTAGGAAATGATTTGGATTTCACCACAAATGCGCGCCCAGAAGATACAAAGAAATTACTGAAGAAGTGGGCGACCGATGTATGGGATGTTGGTATCAAATTCGGAACGATTGGCGCAAAGAAAGATAACGTCACTTACGAAATTACAACATATCGCGCTGATTCTTACGAGAGCGATTCACGCAAACCAGAAGTGAACTTTGGTGATTCAATCGAAGGCGATTTAGTCCGTCGTGATTTCACCGTGAATGCGATGGCGATTGAATTAACAACCCAAACTCCAGAATTCATCGATCCACATAATGGCGTCACTGATCTACTAAAAAAGGTTTTGCGTACTCCAGGCACTCCAGAACTCTCGTTCTCTGACGACCCGCTACGAATGCTCCGCGCTGCACGATTTGCAGCGCAACTAGATTTTACGATCGACGATGATGTCCTCAACGCCATGAAAGAAATGGCAGATCGCCTCTCCATTATTTCTGCTGAACGAATCCGTGATGAGTTCATTAAAACCGTGATGTCCGATAATCCACGCCTAGGAATTACCATCTTGGTCGATACTGGATTGTGTGAGAAGTTCTTACCTGAGATTCCAAAGCTTCGACTAGAAATCGACGAACACCATCACCATAAAGATGTATACGAACACACTCTTACTGTGGTCGAACAATCTATGGCGCTAGAAGATCGTCTCGGAGGACCAAACCTTGTGGCTCGCCTTGCAGCGCTTATGCATGATGTTGGTAAACCTAAGACCCGCGCTCTCATCCCCGGTGGTGGTGTTTCGTTCCATCACCACGAAGTCGTTGGTTCACGCATGACAAAAGAGCGGTTAAAGAAGCTCCGTTTTGATCATGAAGTGGTTGAAGATGTATCGCAATTAGTCTTCTTACACCTACGTTTTCATGGCTACGGCGATGGTGCATGGACAGATTCGGCCGTCCGTCGCTATGTACGCGATGCCGGCGATTTACTCACCCATCTCCACGTTCTTACGCGCGCAGATTGCACGACTCGGAATAAGAAGAAAGCCGAGAATCTAGCGACGCACTACAACAGCCTTGAAGATCGCATCACCCAACTCATGGAAGAAGAAGAGTTATTGAAGATCCGGCCCGATCTTGATGGTCATGCAATTATGAAATTACTGGGAATTCCTGCCGGTCCAAAGATCGGTAAGGCGTATGACTACTTACTCGAACTGCGTCTTGAACATGGACCACTCGGTGAAGAGCGCGCTGAAGCTGAACTTCGTAAATGGTGGGCTGAGAACCAGAATTAAAAGTCGCTATTGAATCGTTGTGGACGCAACACGACGAGCGCCACAAGAACATAAGCAAGTGCAATGAGTGCTGGCAGTACTGAAGAAACCCCATCAGCTGGCAGAACAAATGCAGCGATGATTGCGCCAGAAACAATTCCCATATTCACCATAACGTCGTACACCGCAAATACGCGACCACGGAACTCATCAACAATCTTTGATTGCACTAACGCATCGTTTGTGACTTTCACACCTTGTCCCGCCATTCCAGCAAAGAATCCAGTCGCGACAAGGAAGAACTCGTTTTGATTGAAAGCAAGGAGAATAGGTAATACTGCGCTAGCAAAGAGTGAATATCTAATCCATGCATGACGACCAAATTTCTTGACCCCGAATGGCGCAATCACAGCGCCAATCGTGATTCCAACTCCCGCAATCGTGATGGCAAAGGCGAATCCAGCAAGACCTGCTTCAGGATTTGCCGGATCATTGAAGGTGTTGCGATTTAGCAACAGCGCCATAAGCGTGAGCGCTGTAAGGCCACCCCGTTGTACTGCCGTCGCACTAATACCTAGGAAGCAATCTTTAATTGTCCGTAAGAACTTATAGCCATCAACCATCTCTTGATATGCAGCAACCACGCTCTGTTTCTTTACTTCGTGCGGCAATGGACCTAATTCTTCACGTTTGATTCGAAGCGCCAACAACCCGGCAATAAAGAAGCAGGCCGCGCTTATAGACACCAAGATTCCATCAGCTTGGTTCGCGCTCATACTTCCCTCTAAGAGCCCACGGATCCCAATTCCAATTCCACCACCCAAGACAACAAAAACAGTTCCACCAGTCACAGTAGTTGCGTTAATGGAAACCAGAGTGTTGCGTCCTTCAGTTCCTGTTGTATCAAGAAGTAGAGGAAGTCCGGCTGATAAACCAGCCAAGATAAGTCGATTCACACCAAATGCAACAAGCACAAATATTGTGAGTTCAATTCCTGTGGCGCCATTGCGAATCAATCCAGCAATAAAGATAAGTGTGAATGCGCGAAATAGATTTGCAAAGAGAATAACTCGCTGTCGCGAAATGCGATCCAGAATTGTTCCGACAAAAGGTCCGACGAGAGAGTAAGGAAGCAAGACCACCGCAAATGCCACGGCTGCAGATTTCGCATCAGGTTGTCGCTCTGGTGAGAAAAGCAAAAACGAGGCGAGCGATGATTGGAATATTCCGTCAGTGAGTTGTCCCATCCACCGCACAGCCAAGAGACGTCCCACAGAAGTTTTTCGTAAAGCTTCCCGGAATCTCACAAGGAAAGCGTAGTTATGTTTTTCCCTTTATCCTTCACCCATGTGGTCCAAACGCGCGTATGTTGATTTCGCTCTGAAGAAGCGCGCCACAATCGCCAGCATTTATCGTGGCCTCAACACCACATCTGACGCATGTGACGCTGACCCATATCTACGTCGCGCTGCCAAACATCATGGCCAACTCACTGATCGCGATTGCCCGATGTGCCATAAAGATAAAGTCCACGAACTGCAATACACATTTGGTGACCAACTCGGACAATATTCAGGTCGCATTAAGACCAATGAAGAATTAGATGAGATGCAATCCGAATACGGAGAATTCCGTGTGTATGTTGTCGAAGTCTGTTTAGGTTGCGGTTGGAATCACCTCTCCGCCTCATATCTGCTTGGCGATGGCCAAGTCCGAAAGCCGCCACGTAAAGTTAAAACACTCTAGTTCGTTACTCTTAATCCATGAATTGGCTCCGCAAACGAGGCGCTCGATTCCTTATCCGCGCAGGCGGCTTCTTTTTCCTCATCGGCGCTACTGCTTTTGCGATTGCTTATTTCACAACCGATGTGCCAGATCCCAATGAATATGTAAATTCGCAGGCCACCGTCATTCAGTATGCCGATGGTGACGAAGTCGGACGTATCGGCGCCCAAAACCGAACCATCATTCCGCTAGCGCGCATTCCCGTTGATCTACGTCATGCAGTTTTAGCTGCAGAAGATAAGAGCTTCTATTCTCAAGGCGCTTTTAACCCCATTGCAATTTTGCGCGGTGCAATTAACACTGCTCTTGGTCGTGGATTACAAGGTGGATCCACCATTACCCAGCAATACGCCAAGACTGCATTTCTCACTCCGGATCGCACCATTCAAAGAAAGATCATCGAATTAATCATCGCGATTAAACTTGAAAACCAACTCAGTAAAGATCAGATCTTTGAAAACTATCTGAACACTATTTATTTCGGCCGCGGTGCATATGGCGTTGAGACTGGAGCGCAAGTTTATTTCGGTCGAAGCGCCGACCAGCTCACCGTCCCACAGGCCGCAGTTCTTGCTGCGATTTTGCGCTCACCGGGTTATTACGATCCTGACTATCGCGAAGGAAATAAAGAAAGATTAGAAGCGCGCTACAAATATGTCATCAACAACATGCTTGATGAAGGTTGGGTTGAAAAGGCAGATGCTGATCGATATCTCAAGCGAGTACCTGCGATCCGTCCTCGTCTTTCAACCGGACAACTTGCTGGAAATAAAGGCCACCTCATTGAAGCAGTGCGTAAAGAACTAAATACACTTGGTTTTCCCGACGAGCAACTCATGATTGGTGGCTTGATTGTTCGCACCACTCTTGAGAAAGATGCCCAAGTTGCGGCCGAAGCTGCCGTCTTCAATCAAGCGCCGAAGAAAGCACCTGACAATCTCCATATTGGTTTAGTTTCCATCCGACCAGGAACGGGCGAAATTGTTGCGATGTATGGCGGCAAGGATTATTTGGAGCGCCAGCTCAATGACGCTACCCAAGGAATCACGCAAGCCGGCTCAACCTTTAAACCTTTCGCGCTCATAGCCGCTCTTGAACAAGGCATCCCGCTGTCATCAATCTGGGATGGCGATGGCCCGAAAATTTTCGATGATGGAATCGGTCGACCATATGAAGTTTCAAACTATGGCGATAAATCATTTGGAAAGATCTCACTTCTCCAAGCGAGTGCAAGTTCCATCAATACTGTTTACGTTCCACTTGGAATGAAAGTTGGTACCGATAAAGTCATTGATGCCGCACGCCGTGCAGGAATACCTGAAAGCGTCGCTATGGTCTCAACTCCTTCTGTTGTATTGGGAGTTGCCAGCCCACGTGTCATCGATGTCGCTAATTCATTTGCCACATTTGCTGCCAACGGAGTTCGCGCAAAACCATTTATGGTGAAAGAGGTATTAGGCGCTAATAAAGGCGTGCTCTATCAATCTCGCATTGAAACCGAACAAGTCTTCGACGAAGCTGTTATGGCTGACCTCAATTACGCACTTGGTGAAGTTGTGCGCGCTGGAACCGCGACATCAGCGTTACGTAATTTTGGTAGACCTGCAGCTGGAAAAACTGGAACCTCACAATCCAACGCATCAGCCTGGTTTAGCGGTTACACACCACAACTTGCAACCTCCATCGCGTTCTATCGCGACGATGCAACGCAATCACTCAATGGAATTGGTGGACTTACATCTGTCACAGGTGGAAGTTTCCCCGCACGTATCTGGAATGCGTATATGAAAGCGGCGCTGAAAGGCCAACCGAAATTGGATTTCACTCCACCAACAAATATCGGTGGAACGGAGGCGATCACACTTCCTGATCCCGTGCCCACCATTGCACCAGCAACTGCTGCGGCTTGGTGCCAAACTGCAGATTTGGAAGGAACAAATAAAGATCTCAAAGACTTCTGTGAGAAGGCGTTGAAGAAGTACCTTCCCAACCAATGACCATCAATAAGAGTCTGCGTATTGCGCTAATCGTCACGCTCATCGCTTCATTCTTAGCCTTTGGAAAGTTCAACCATTGTCGTAGCGCTGGCTGGGGTAGCCCTGATGTCTATATCCATATGTGTTATTCCGATATCTCAGCTCTCTACGGCGCCCGCGAAATCAATACCGATCAATGGCCCTATGCCTCAGCTGATAACTCCGTGGAATATCCCGTGCTTACCGGCATCGTCATGTGGGCCACAGGATTAGTGATCGACGATCCTGAAGGCTACAAACCATATTTTGATCTCAACATCGCTCTCATCATTCTTCTGCTCTTTGCATCAGTATTAGTTTTATGGCGTCTCAAGCCCGAATTCACGCCACTTTTCCCCATCGCGCCAGCAGTCTTTGGTTCGCTCTTTATCAATTGGGATATCTACGCAGTCCTCTTTGCACTTCTATCTCTGTATTTCTTCCACGATAAAAAGTTTGATCTCTCCGCTCTCTTCATGGGAATCGCAATCTCCACAAAGTTTTATCCCGGCGTAATTCTCTTTGGGATCGCACTTATCTTCTGGAATCAGAAACAGATCGGAACACTACTTCGATATCTCGCAATCACAATCGGATCGTGGTTAGCAATCAACATTCCAATTGCAATAAATAATTACGATGGCTGGTTTAGATTCTTCAAACTCAACATTGATCGAGATAGCGATCTTGGCTCGATCTGGTACGCGATGGCTTTACTTAAACTTCCTGGCGGAAACATCAATAATCTCACTATCGTCATTTTCCTAATCGCACTGACTGCAATCGCACTCTTGTATTCGATGGTTGCGCAATCCCGTGATGATTTCTCAAACCTTGCCACCGTTGCATTCCTTACTGTCGCTGCCTTTGTGACTATCAGCAAGGTCTACTCACCCCAATACATTCTCTGGTTAACACCACTTGCCGTTCTTGCCATGACAAGAAAAGAAGAACGAAACGCGTTCTGGATCTGGCAAGGAACCGAAGCGCTCTATCACTTTGCAATCTGGCAGTACCTTGCGAGTTACACCGGCGCGAAATTCGGACTTACTGAAACGGTGTATGCCGCCACGATCTTCATCCGCATCGCAGGCCTGGCCTGGTTCTCGCGCACCCTGATTCAGGGCGCCTTGGCGGCTCGTTCCACAGCCACGCGTAATGCACAGGGCAACCCACTCGAATTTCTCCCTGACAGTACCCACGGCTAGGCTTTCCCTCCTTCACACGAAGCCCCATCTACGGGGATTTTCGAGTGAAATCGCAATGACCCTCCTGCTACGGAAAGACCGTAGCCGTATTAGTCCAGAGGAGGTGGGGTTAACGCATGCGTCGCTATGAATTAATGGTGATCCTAGATCCCGATCTAGAAGAACGCACAGTCGCACCAAGTCTTGAGACATATCTCAAGATCATCAAAGAATCCGGTGGTCGAGTCGACAAGCTCGATATCTGGGGCAAACGTCGAATGGCTTTCGAAATCCAAAAGAAGAGCGAAGGCATCTACGCCGTTGTTGATATGCACTGTGAACCAGCCGCAATCAAAGAGTTGGACCGCCAACTTAATTTGAACGAAGCAGTCCTTCGTACAAAAGTTGTCCGTCCCGAATAAATCCGCACATAAGTAGAGACCACATAAAGTAGATAGAGGATAAAAAATGGCAGCCGGAGATACACAAATCACTCTCGTTGGTAATTTAACTAACGATCCAGAACTTCGCTTCACACCCTCGGGTGCAGCAGTCGCAAAGTTCACCGTTGCATCAACACCGCGTTATATGGACCGCCAGACAAATGAATGGAAAGACGGAGACACTCTCTTTCTTAACTGTCAGATCTGGCGCCAAGCCGCAGAAAACGTCGCTGAATCTTTAACTCGCGGAATGCGCGTTATTGTTTCTGGTCGTTTGAAGCAGCGTTCATACGAAACCAAAGAGGGCGAAAAGCGCACCGTCTATGAAGTTGAAGTCGATGAAGTCGGTCCTTCACTTCGTAACGCAACCGCCAAAGTCACCAAGACAACGCGTCAAGGTGGAAACTCTGGTGGCTTCTCCGCACCAACAGAAAGCTCTGATGACCCATGGTCATCACCTGCAAACGTCAGCGGCGGCGGATGGACATCCACCACTGCAGACGACCAACCACCCTTTTAAAACCCCTTAAAAACAGACCATTCCGCCTTAAAAAAGCGGGCCCAGAACAAGGAGCACCACAATGGGAGCACGTTCCAACCGAACGCTGAAGCAGAAACCAAAAGTTTCTCCAGCGCTCAATAAGAAATTCAAGAAGAAGCCATGCAGCTTCTGCCGCGACAAGGTCACATACATCGACTACAAAGATGTCGCGACTCTTCGCAAGTACATCTCTGATCGCGGCAAGATCCGCGCTCGTCGTGTTACTGGCGCATGCACACAACACCAACGCCAAATTGCTGATGCCGTGAAGAACAGCCGCGAAGTTGCGCTTCTTCCTTACACATCAACAGCGCGATAAGGAGAATAGACAATGAAACTTATTCTCACTCGTGAAGTAGCAGGCCTCGGCCATGCTGGCGATGTTGTTACCGTCAAAGATGGTTACGCACGCAATTTCCTCCTTCCACGCGGTTCTGCAATCGCTTGGACAAAAGGTGGCGAAACTCAGATCGCAGGCATCCGTCGTGCACGCCAAGCTCGCGACATTCGCGACAAGGATCACGCAAACGAAATCAAGACAACCTTGGAAGCTGCAACTCTTGTTGTTAAAGCAAAAGTTGGCTCAACCGGTCGTCTCTTTGGTTCCGTTACTGAAAAAGACATCGCACTTGTAATCAAGAGCGCTACTGGTCTTGATATCGATCGTCACAAGATCAAACTCGTGAAGCATGTAAAGAACCTCGGCAAGCACACTGCAAAGGTCTCTCTCATGACTGGTGTTGCCGCAAACATCACCATCAGCGTTACTGAGTAATTAGCTCTACAACTAAAACGGCTCGCGCCACAAACGCGGGCCGTTTTTATTTTCTCGTTGAACAAGGTTTGCAAAATCTCACTTATTGAGAATTAGTAATAAATCTTTACCCACACCCTCACGCCTCACTCACCTGCGCTTTTCGCGAGAGCCACAGAGTTACCCACACTTCATCCACAATCTCCACACAGGAAAAGGGCTACTTACCCACAGATTTGCCCCCTCTACCCACACGCCTGCGCACAGCGTTTCTAGCTGGATTAGTCCATGTCAGTGCTGAGCCAGAAGATACGCACATGAGTCTGGCGGAGGTCCCTAACTACGACGATCGTCGTACGCCAGAATTCGATCGCACACCTCCCCAAGATTTAGTCGCCGAACAATCTGTTCTCGGCGGAATGTTGTTATCGAAAGATGCGATCGGTGAAGTCGTTGAAATTATCCGTCACCGCGACTTCTACCGTCCCGCACACGAATTAATTTTCGATGTCATTGTTGATCTTTATGGACGCGGCGAACCTGCTGATGCTGTCACTGTCTCCGCCGAACTCACAAAACGTGGCGAGATTGCGCGCGCAGGCGGAGCTCCCTATTTACACACTTTGATTTCTGCAGTTCCTACCGCTGCTAACGCTAGCTACTACGCAAAGATTGTTCGCGAACGTGCGATTGCTCGTCGTCTTGTCGAAGCTGGCACAAAGATTGTCCAACTTGGTTACGCCGCCGAAGGCGATGTTGATGGCATCGTCGATATGGCCGAACAAGAGGTCTACCAAGTCACCGAACGTCGCGCCGGCGAAGACTTTGTCCAACTCAATACTTTAATTCCCGCAGCTCTCGACCAGATTGAAAAGATGCAATCTGGTGATCTTGCTGAAGGCGTGAAGACTGGATTTAAAGATCTTGATGTTCTCACTAACGGTTTCCATCCTGGAAATATGATTGTTATCGCCGCTCGTCCTGCAGTCGGTAAATCAACTCTTGGTCTTGATATCGCGCGCCATGCATCAATTCATAATGGTGATTGCTCCGTCATCTTCTCTCTTGAAATGAGTCGCTCTGAAATCACTATGCGTATGCTCTCTGCCGAAGCGCGCGTTGCTTTAAATAACATCCGCTCCGGAACTTTGAGCGATGAAGAATGGGGCCGCTTGGCCCGTCGTATGGGCGAAATCAGCGAAGCGCCTTTATTTATTGATGATTCCCCCAACCTTTCGATGATGGAAATCCGCGCTAAAGCCCGCCGCTTGAAACAGCGCCACGACCTCAAACTCGTTGTGATCGATTATCTCCAGCTCATGACCTCAGGCAAGCGCGTAGAAAATCGCCAACAAGAAGTCTCCGAGTTCTCTCGCCAACTTAAATTGCTTGCTAAAGAACTCAATGTCCCTGTTGTTGCTATCTCCCAGCTCAACCGTTCACCTGAACAGCGCTCTGATAAGAAGCCAATGCTCTCCGATCTCCGCGAATCTGGTTCTATCGAGCAGGATGCTGACGTTGTTATCTTGTTACACCGCGATGATTTGTATGACTCCCAGAACCGATCTGGAGAAGCAGATTTAATTGTCGCTAAGCACCGTAACGGACCTACTCGCACTGTTACTGTTGCTTCACTTCTTCACTTTGCGAAGTTCGGCGATATCGCACCGAAGTTCTCTGCTCCTGAGAAGTTCGTTAAAGATAATTAGTTTTTTAACTAAACAATTCTCTCGAGCTTGCCGCTCTTCACATCAAAGATTGCTCCCACAACTTCTAAATCTTTTGGCAACAATGGATAAGTTTTAATCCTCACCACATCTTTCTCCAACGCAGCTTTCTGATCTGTGACTGTTCGAATCTCAATTGAACGAGTATCAACTCCAGAAGCATCAAAGATTGCCTGATGAACTTGTTCTTCAGTACCACTGGCCATCCTGCAATCGGTATGAGGCATCACCAAGACTCGCTTCACATTAAGCAAGTACGTCGCCAAGATCAATGTACGCAAAACGTCATCAGTCACGCGCGCACCGGCGTTACGAAGAATCTTTGCATCTCCAGCTTTCATCCCCACCACGCGTAGAGGATCAATACGCGAATCCATACATGTCACAATCGCAAGTCCCTGAGCAGCGCGACCGGTTAATTCGCTTGATTTATAAGCCTGTGCGTACTCTCCATTTGCTGTGAAGATCGCATCAAAATCTGCGCTCAATGTCCGCTCGCTCTCGCTCGTGTCCGATCAGCGATAAAGATACCGACAATCACCACTACACACCCGACGAGCTGAATTCCGTTGAGGCTCTCACT
>OGVZ01000058.1_pt1 | contig 15050 bp, 25 predicted proteins | sample 1575881 | NCBI WGS metagenome assembly OGVZ01 (sample SAMN07581520, study PRJEB24739) | freshwater metagenome | place: Singapore | collected 2015-01
AATGGCTGGGCTGCCAAGTGGTATCGTGGCAAAGGTGGCGGTTGGAGAAGCACCAATGAAGGGAAAGGTCCCTGTTGGGATGGGTATCGTCAAGCTGGCATGAAGATGAAAGGTGGCAAGATGGTGCCAAATTGTGTGCCTGTCACAGAAGAACTGGGCAAAGACAATGAGTGGGGAACACCTGAACTCACCAGAAAGATGTTGGCTGTGACACCAGGCCAAGAACACGCAGATATTCCAGCAGCCAAGGTGAAAAGTTTGAAGGAATTCTGGATGATGTGTGACACACTAGCCAAGTATGACAACACGTTGAAAGTGAACACTGGCATGGAAGAAATAGAAGATGACATGGAAGACATGGATGAAGCGGTGTTGGTGGAAAAGGGATTGACACCTGGTGGCAGAATCAAGAAGAAATTGTCTGCCATTCGTTCACGCCAGAAAAGAAAACTCGCCAAGAGCATGGCACTGGGCAGAACAGCATCTCCCCAAAGAATTGAAAAGCGTGCCAAACTGGCAGCTCGTCGTGTGATGTACAAGAGATTGCTTCGTGGTCGTTCCAGGAGCACATTGTCAGCTGCAGAACGTTCCAGTATTGAAGCTGTGTTGAAACGTGCACCCATTCAAGCCTCCATCAAACGTGCTGTGATTCGTATGAAACCCCAGTATCGTAGTTTGGAAACCAAACGTCTCGCTCGTCGGAGAAAATAATGTTAACATTCGAAGAATTCATTGCTGAAGCAGCACCTGCATGGCAAAGAAAAGAAGGCAAAAATCCTGAAGGTGGACTGAACAGAAAAGGCATTGCCTCCTATCGTCGTGCCAATCCTGGTAGTAAACTATCCATGGCAGTCACCACGAAACCTTCCAAACTGAAGGCGGGCAGCAAAGCCGCCAAACGTCGGAAATCCTTCTGTGCTCGTATGGGAGGCATGAAAAAGCGTCTGACTTCAGCCAAAACTGCCAACGATCCTGATTCACGCATCAATAAAGCCCTCCGTAAATGGAATTGTTAATGGTGTATTCTTATAAATAATAGGAACACCTTACCAAAAACATCATGGACACCAGAGAGAAGCAAATTGAGACTCTAGTTCGGTTAGGCTTGATGCCAGTACAATACCTACCATTTCTACAAATGGCACTTAATGGTATTGGATCTGACGCATTCTTGCCATTGAACCAACGCAGAGTGTTCTATGACTTCGTACAGAAGTTGATGAATTTGACTCTGAATGATGAAATGATGTACCGTCTATTACGCCAGAGAGTTGCCATGACAAAATTCGAAGAATTCAATCCCATTTCCGAAGAAGATATTGACTTGAAACGCACTCCAGAAGGTATGCTAGATAGCATGGCTAGCTCATTGAAGAGCAAGAAACGTGCTGGTGGTCATGTCTCAAAGGCAGAACAACGTTTGGCATCACGCGCCAAGACAGAACTTCGTCGCCGCCGTGATAACAAGAAAGGTCGGGAAGATTACAAGAGCATGAAGGAATCTGTCATCATGACAGAATCCTATGAGAAGGCTTTTGTTGAAGTGCTTGCCACATACAATGTCACAAGCGTTGCTGACCTTCCCAAAGAAAATGTAAAAGAATTTTTCAATAAAGTCGAACAACTCTACAAATCAGGAGAATAACTATGTCAGGATGGGGTATTAAAGACAGCAAGACTGCATCTGGTACAGTCGCCATCACCACAGGTGGCGCCGTAACTGGATCCAGCACATCATTCACCACACAAGCAGCTGTGGGTGACTTCCTTCGCTCAGGCGACCAAGAATTCATCATCACAGCTATTGCCAGCAACACAGCTTGCACAGTAATCAATGCCAACCCAGGTGCTTCTTGGACCACAATCAATGCTGGTGCTTCTTACTCATTGAGTGAAAAGCCCATCTCATTGCTGGGTGATGCCACCACAGTCACCACCAATGTGTATGGTGTGGACACCAATGAAATTCAAGCAGCTGCAGCCACCAAGGGTATTGCACACGTAGGTTGGGTTGCTGAAACCACACGTGGTTCACGCAAGACCTATGAAACACTAGTGGCACTTTCCAAGAACGGCGCATCACCAGCTAACATGGGTGACTACGAAGATACTGTGTTCCCAGATGCCGTTATCACCATCGTAACACAACCAACAGCCACCAAGTCAGCAGCTGCAGCTGCAGCCATCACCAACTTGGGTACCGTGGTTGCCTCAGTGGTGCCTTCAACAGCTACAATCACCTATCAATGGCAACACTCAACAAACGGTGGTTCATCATACAGCAACATCAACCCAGCTGGTGGTGTATTCACAGGCGCAGATACTGCAACACTTGGTGTGAACTCAGGTATGACTGATAGTTCATCAACATGGAATGCTGCCAAGTTCCGTTGCGTGTTGTCAGTAACTGGTGGCGCCAGCGTAACATCAGGCGTAGTAACACTCACCATCACCTAATAACATCTCATGGCAGATAGCAAAGTATCTGAATTGACCGCAGCCACGTCCGTCAACTCGGCGGACGTGATGTATCTGATTCAGTCCAGCACTGATAAGAAAATCAGCATGTCCACATTATTGGCCAATCTTCCTGCTACACTCACGAAGTTTTCAGGATTGATTGCGTTAAGTTTGAATAGTCCACAAACATTGGCTGGTTCTGGTACAGTGAATGCCACAACATTCATGACCACGATAAGTAATACAGCAGGAAGTTTTGCATTAACATTGGCAGATGGTACCTATGTAGGGCAATTGAAGCTCATCATGTGTACTTCTGCCAGTGGTACTTCAACCATCAGTAGTGGATTGAAAAGTTGTACAGCAGCCTTCACAGAAACTGGTCATACTTTGTTGATGGTGTGGTATGACAATGACTGGTGGCCAATTGGAGGCACAGCAACACTAACTTACTAAACCATGACCATTGAATTGACGCAGGATACATTTTTATTATACGCAGCGCAGAATTACAACAACACTTCTTGTACATCATTGAAGGAATTTGAAAGTGACTTGAAACGATTCAAGTACATTAAGCGATTACTGAAACGGTACAAGAAGAATCAAATGTTAAGTGAACGATTGATTCTGAATCATTTGATTCTATTACATAATGTGTTTGCTGACGCGTTGATTCCCATGCTGTTCATGAAGTTTGAACCAGAGTACTGGTCAGAAGTGAAAACATTCCTGGTGTTCTTGAATTATCTTCCAGAGCACTATCAAATAAATAAAAGCGTGAATGAAACAGATGTTCCACTAGATGGTGTCATCATTCAGAAGTTGAGAAAGATATGAAAACATTCCGACAATTTTCAGAAGAAATGGCAGCAAACAGTGTGGCAGCGGGTGGGGTGGACAATGTGGATCCCATTATGAAGTTCAAGATGTTTCGTCGTAAATCAAAAAAGAAATAAGGAGAAACTATGATTTGGTTAGCAATCGCAGTATTACTAGCAGGTGTGTTCTACTGGACCTTCTTCCGTGAAGAAGATGCTCCAGTCACCCTGAAGGCCATGACAGAAAAGGCCAAAGACATTGCCGATGTGAACAATGATGGCAAAGTGGACATGAAGGATGCCATGGCTGCTGTGGCTGAAGTGAAGAAGGAAGTGAAAAAGGTGAAGAAGAAGTACGGCGGTAAGGTCAAGAAGACCAAGTAATAGATGAATCTGGAAACAGAAGTGGCAGTATTAAAGAGTGATGTCAACAGAATGACATCGCTCTTTTCACGCTTGGATACCGCTATAGAAAAGATGGGCGATGTGTCCAACAACATTGCCAAGATGTTGGCTGTTCATGAAGAACGGTTATCCAAACAGGATGACATAGACGAGGAGTTGTTCTCATTGGTGGAAAAACGCCGGCAGGAAATACAGGGTGATATCAAAGAATTGCATTCTCGTATCACCACAGTCAGTCGTGAGTTGTCCGATGACATCACAGAAACAGAACAACGATTGATGACCGCCATGACCTATGGCACCTCAGAAATCAAAAAGTGCATCACAGAAGAAACCAAAGCCGTCACGGAACAACAGGCTGAACTGGAGAAGCGTGTGGCTGAACTGGAACGATGGAAGTGGCTCATCATGGGTGGCAGTGTGGTGTTAGGTGCCTTCACTCATGAAATTGTCGCTGAATTTCTGAAGTAAAATCTGTTCCAGAAATCTCTCTAAAAACTCATCCAGAAAAGTCTCTAGAATCTTCTCCTAAAAATTTGGTTTTTATAAATAAATTTGGTACTCCGCACCACTAAAAACTTGACAAATATGGTGTCATCGTGTATCTTCCAAGACAGGAGGAATACACGATGTCCTATTTTATAGACACAAAATATCTGAACATGATTGGTCACCGACTCCCCATGTTTGCCAAGAAAAAGGCAGACCTGTGGAATTGTCGTTGTGTGATTTGTGGAGATTCCAAGACCAACAAGAAAAAGGCGCGTGGCTATTTCTATCGGCAGAAGAATGATATGTACTACAAGTGTCATAACTGTGATGCCAGCCAACACTTTGGTACATTCTTGAAAAACTTTGATACTCACACCTATCAACAATATGTGTTTGAGAGATACAGCAAAGGTGAAAATGGGCCTAAGGCCCATAAAGATGCTGAGGAATTCATCACATTCGAGGCTCCAGTATTCAAACCCAAGTCGTTATTGGATGAAGTGGCTGTTCGATTGGACAAATGTGATGCTGACAATGAAGCGGTGAAATATTGTGTTGCCAGAAAAATTCCTGTTGACAAATATCCAGAATTGTATTACATTCCTTCTGTGAAGGACATTCAGAAGATTGCTCCTCAGTATGATAGCATCAGAACTGAGGAACCTCGGTTGTTGCTCCCGTTTTATGATGAAGCCGGTGAACTCACGGGAGTGACAATGCGAGGTCTTCGTGGTGAATCACTTCGATATATAATGATTAAGATGCAGGAAGATGCTCCTCTTATCTTTGGCATCAATAACATAGATAAAACCAAGCCCATCACGATTGTGGAAGGCCCGATTGACAGCCTGTTCTTGAACAACAGCCTAGCGTGTGCTGGCACAGGATTCAGCAAGATTGAATCTTTGAATCTACCTAAAAATCTTATCACCATTGTGTTTGACAATCAACCCAGAAACATCGAGGTATGTAAACTTGTTGAGAAGTACATCAATCTGGATTACAAGGTGGTTATCTGGCCTTGTGGTTACCGGGAAAAGGATATTAATGAATTTGTTGAGAGCGGAAGAAAAGTCCATGACCTTATTCGTGAAAACACATTTCAAGGACTTATGGCGAAACTGAAATTTACAGAATGGAGAAATTGTTAATGAAAGTACGTTTGATTTCACACACCATTGCCTGTGCCGAGGACATGGATAACGTGGCAGAAATGAATGACCTGGTGGCATTTTGTGCTCGGGTCAGCAATCCCAGCAATCAGTACAACACAGAAACGGCAGACAAACTCATCAGCTATCTTGTGAAGTGGAAACACTGGAGTCCCTTCGAGATGGTGAATGTGTGTTTGGAGATTGAAACCACCCGAGACATTGCTCGGCAGATTCTTCGGCATCGCAGTTTCAGCTTTCAGGAATTCAGTCAACGATATGCTGATCCTGTGAAGGATTTGTCGTTTGAATATCGTGAAGCTCGCCTTCAGGACCAGAAGAATCGGCAAAACAGCATTGAAACAGAAGACCGAGAACTTCAGAAGGAATGGGTTCGCATTCAACAAGATGTGATTCGAGCTTCCAAGAATGCCTACCAATGGGCCATCAATAACGGCATTGCCAAGGAAGTGGCACGTGCGGTTCTTCCTGAGGGATTAACCACATCCCGTATGTATATGAATGGCACTTTACGAAGTTGGATTCACTATATAGATATACGTTCCGACAAAGCAACACAGAAGGAACACCGAATGATTGCCTTGGAATGCGCCAAGGTCATCTCTGAAATTTTCCCATTGATAAATAACTTTTCACATTATGAGAATGACAATGCAAAGTGACGTAAGAATTTTTATGGAAGCCTGTGGTCAAGAAGTGAAAGATAGACCCAGTTTCACCGATGAGAATTACAAGCAAGCCGTCCTGTATTTAAATCTTATTCGAGAGGAGATGGAAGAATTAGAAGAAGGATTTGAAAACCAGGACATAGTAGAAACAGCAGATGCTTGTGGCGATTTAATTTGGGTGATTCTCGGTCTATGCAACTCATTAGGAATTCCTATGGGTCCTGTATGGCAAGAAATCACCACCTCGAACATGAGCAAAACTGTGGAAGGTAAAGTTGTTCGCCGAGATGATGGTAAGATTTTGAAGCCTGATACATATTTCCCACCCAACATTCACCGAGCCCTACAGCTCCAGGAACCCGCCCAATGAGTAAGATGGAACTCCCAGCAAAGATTTTGTCAGACATCACTGTGTTCATGAAGTATGCCAAGTTTGTACCTGAACTTGGTCGTCGTGAAAACTGGAAGGAACTTGTGGACAGAAACAAAAAGATGCACACAGAAAAGTATCCTGCCTTGAAGAAGGATATTGAAAGTGCCTATAAGTTTGTGTACGACAAGAAGATTCTTCCTTCAATGCGTTCATTACAATTCGCTGGCAAGCCTATTGCCATCAACAATGCTCGTTTGTACAACTGCTGTTTTCTTCCCATTGACCACGTGGATGCCTTCAGTGAAGTGATGTTCCTGCTATTGTCTGGCACAGGTGTGGGGTATTCTGTGCAACAGCATCATGTGGAGAAGTTGCCAGAAATCAACAAACCTATGAAGTCACGCCGCTATCTTGTAGGAGATAGCATTGAAGGGTGGGCTGATGCTGTCAAGGTGATGATGTCTGCCTATTTGAAGGGCAAGGCACTTCCTGTGTATGATTTTAGTGATATTCGACCCAAGGGCGCTGCACTCATCACATCAGGCGGCAAGGCACCTGGTCCTGAGCCTTTGAAGGATTGTCTCCACAATGTTCAGAAGATTCTGGATCGTAAACAGAACGGTGAATATCTTTCTTCATTAGAAGTGCATGACATTCTGTGTTATATCGCAGATGCTGTGTTGGCAGGTGGCATTCGTCGGTCAGCCATGATTTCATTGTTTGACATTGATGATGATGACATGCTGACCTGTAAGTTCGGCAACTGGTGGGAAACTGCTCCCCAACGTGGTCGCGCTAATAATTCTGCTGTGATTGTTCGTTCCAAGGTGGAAGAAGAAACATTCATGAATCTTTGGAAGAAGATTGAAGCCTCAGGCTCAGGTGAACCTGGCTTCTTCTTCACCAATGACAAGGATTGGGGTATGAATCCTTGTGCTGAAATCTCACTTCGTCCGTTCCAATTCTGTAATCTCACCACCATTCATGCGGGTGATGTTGTAGACCAAGACGATTTGAACGCACGTGCTAAGGCAGCAGCATTTATCGGCACACTACAAGCAAGTTATACAGATTTTCATTATTTGAGAGACATATGGAAGAGAACAACCGAGAAGGAAGCTCTTATTGGTGTGAGTATGACTGGTATCGCTTCAGGTTCTGTGCTCAAGTTGGACCTGAAGGAAGCCGCCAATCTAGTGAAGGAAGAAAATGCCAGAGTCGCTTCCTTGATTGGGACCAATCCTGCGGCCCGGTGTACTACAGTGAAGCCGGAAGGAACAAGTTCATTGGTACTTGGCACCTCATCAGGTATTCACGCCTGGCATAATGAACATTACATTCGTAGAATTCGTGTAGGTAAGAATGAAAGCATCTACAACTATCTGGTGACCAATCATCCTGAATTGGTGACCGACGAATATTTCAAGCCTAACATTCAAGCTGTCATTGAAGTGCCACAAAAGGCACCTGAAGGAGCTGTCACACGACAAGAATCTGCTTTGGATTTGTTGAAGCGTGTGAGCAAGGTCTGGAAGGAATGGGTGAAGCCAGGCCATCGTAAGGGTGCCAACAAGAACAATGTGTCCACAACTGTGACCATCAAGCCAGGTGAATGGGATGAAGTGGGTCAATGGATGTGGGACAATCGTGACAATTTCACAGCATTGTCTGTGTTGCCTTACAGTGACCACACCTACATTCAAGCACCATTTGAAGATATTGATGCCATGACCTATGAAGAAGCTGTCAAGACATTACACAACATCAATCTGGATGATGTGCGAGAAGTGAATGATGAAACCAATCTTCAAGGTGAAGCTGCCTGTTCAGCCAATGGGTGTGAAGTATCATGATGAAAAGTCTACACACCATTGCTGAGTTGGAACAAGCTATCACAGAACATGATGTTGTGGTGTTGGATCTATACGCCACGTGGTGTGTGCCTTGTCAACAGATGTTGCCTGTGGTCGGGGAACTGGCAGAAGCATCGTCAGTCCCCTTCTACAAGGTGGATATTGATGAAGTGCCTGAGGTGAAGGAGTTCACAGGCGCAAAAGCTGTTCCCATGCTCCTGATATATAAACAAGGAAAGAAGCGTGAATTTGCTTTCGGTATCAATGAAAAAACAAAAATTGAAAGTAAATTGAACCGTGTACTAAGGAGCTAACATGGCTAAACTAATTGATACAGATGAATCAGGTGGTGTATTCACTCTGACTGATTCATCTTTGAATGTGACAGTGCCAGTCACATTGGATTCCACATTGGCAGTTGATGGCGCACTCACAGCAGGAAACACCACGGTAGATGGCAATCTCATCACATCAGGCAATCTCACGGTGGGTGGAACTGCCACATGGGCAGCATCCATCGTGGGAACCACGAAGCTGTTTGATATTCCACATCCTCAAAAAGAAGATATGCGATTACGCCATGGATGCCTTGAAGGCCCTGAACTTGCTGTGTATGTTCGAGGCAAGACATCTGAAGGCATCATCCCTTTACCTGATTACTGGCAAGGATTGGTGGATGACAAGACCATCACAGTACAATTAACACCCACCAACATGGATCAAACTCTTGTGGTGAACAATGTGAATGGATTGACCATTCAAGTGCTTGGCAATCACCGTCTCCCATACTACTATCATGTGATGGCAGAACGTAAGGATGTACCAAGCCTGGAAGTTGAACAACATGCATAAAGTGATTGTATGTGCCTCATGTGAAGCTGAATTCATGATTAAACATGACATGGATGATGACCATTATCGGTTAGAATACTGTCCCTTCTGTGGTGAACAAATGGAAGATGATGAAGATTATGAATATGACATTGATGAGGATGAAGAATGATATGGGTGGCGATATTCTTTTCACAAATTGTTTTTAACATTCTGAAAGTACTGGAAATTCGGTACACCTATGAACAGAACATCCCGAAACTTCTGTTCAATAGCATCTGGATGGGATTGGCTTCATTAGCATCTATGTTCTGGTCATTGGATGAATTGTTGAAAGGTAATTGGTTTGTGGTTCCTGTTTATGTGTTTGGAAATCTTGTTGGTAAATATCTAGGAATGTGTGTGGACACAGATAAACGACATCCTTTTTCATTTCTGTCGGGAGAATAAATAGTTAAGTCTTTTTGAGGATTTAACTATGTGGATGTATGAAGATAAAGAGTTTACTGAAGTTCCTGACAACATCATTGGGTTTGTTTATAGAATCACCAACACCATCACAGGACGCCAGTACATTGGAAAGAAACTATTCTCATTTGCTCGAAGAAAATCCGTTAAAGGAAAACGAAAGCGAGTTCGAGTGGAATCAGACTGGCGCGACTACTATGGAAGCAACAAAGAGCTTCTTCACGATGTTGCTACCCATGGACCAGGAGCTTTCCAACGTGAGATACTTCATTTGTGTGGAAACAAAGGACAATGCAATTATCTTGAAGCGAAACTACAGTTCCTTCATGGTGTGTTAGAACACCCAGACAAGTTTTATAACGATTGGATCATGTGTAAGGTCCATAGAAAACACGTTAAATTATGACTCTCATCACATTCTTTTCAGCACTATTCATCAGCACCATCGCCGCGTGGTTTTCCATTGCGGGGTTGATTGCCATTTTCCCAGGTGCCCCTGTGGCTGTGGGATTGATGGGTGCTGCCTTGGAAATGGGCAAGCTGGTGTCTGCCAGTTGGATCTACCGATTCTGGAACAAGACCAACATTCTGATGAGAATGTATTTCATCGTGGCTGTGATGGTGTTGAGTCTCATCACCAGTGTAGGAATCTTTGGCTATTTGACCCGAGCCCACGTGGAAGGCACACAAGGTTTGGATGCCAACACAGAACAAATCACATTGTTGGATGAGCAAATCACCACAGAACGTGACAATGTTGCATCAGCACGTCAGGCATTACAACAGATGGATGCTGCTGTGAACAACATGGTGGGAGATGTGAATCGTGTGGAACGTGCTGTGCAAATCAGAAATAGTCAACGCCGTGAACGCACCAGCTTGACTGCCAGCATCGCAGAAAGCAACACCAAGATACAACAACTACAAAAGCAAAAAGCAGAATTGAATGTAGGTCAAAGAAAATTGGAAACAGAAGTCGGGCCCATCAAGTACGTGGCTCAATTGGTGTATGGCACAGATGATGCCACAACCTTAGATAAGGCCATTCGGTTGTTGACCTTGATGTTGATATTCGTGTTTGATCCTTTAGCCATCTTGTTGGCGATTGCCGCCAACCTGTCCATGAAAAAAGAAACACCTGTCACAGTGATTCCACCCACCAAGAACTTTGCAGATGCCTTGAACAAATCAGAACCTGCCACCCGAGTGGATAATACCACAAACATGGAAATGGATTGGAATCCTGGCAGTTGGTTCAAAATGGTGAAATCCCCGAAGCGTAAGTGATTGAAATACAAGCACTTAGCGGGACTTGACAAACACACTAAAAATCGTTATATTTCATACATACTCTAACACATGGAGGCAGTATGGTGATGGATGGTATCACGAAGGAAGGTATTCGTAACCTTCTCCGGCAGGCTGTGGTCACTGTGGTTTTCTCGAAAGGTGATGGTACTGTGCGTGAGATGAAGTGTACTCTGGCTGAACAATTTCTCCCAGCACAGGAAGTGAAGGAATCTCATCGCAAGTCCAGTCCTGATGCCTGTCCGGTCTGGGACATGGAGAAGCAGGCCTGGCGGTCGTTCCGTTGGGACAGCATCAGCAAGATTTCTCTCCTTGACCAAGAGGTGTATAACAATGGCTAATCTTCATCTGGTTCTTCCTCCGGCATCTGAATCTTCTTTGATTGCCGAGGAACCCACCTGGACGGGTGATGTGAAGAATTACAATTCCGAAATGCTTCGGGGTCTGAATTGGCATAACTATTGTGCCTCAGACAAGGATTATGCCAAGTACATGGAGCAATGGCTTCGTGAACATCGGCCCGCCACTGCCAAGCAGGACATTCAAGCCTGGCGGAATCTGGGAAGCATGAACACCACCATCTGTGCTTTGGCTCGCATGGCGCTTCAAGGTTTCCCATTGAAGCCTAATGATGCTCAGCGTATTCGTGATTATGTGATGAGCTTTGCCAATGTGAAGAAGCAGGTGAAGGCATCAGCTCCTGTCACCGCCAACAAGCCGAACATTCAGGACAGGATCCGTGCTCAGGTATCGGCTGTGTTGGCTGAGCTGGATGGCAAGATGGATGATGCCTTTGATGGTGACATCCCTGCTTCAGATGACCTGGTGGGATTCATTCTGACCAAGAATCTAAAGGGTCCACAGCTGAAGTTGGTTCAGCAGTATCTTCGCAAGCATATTGCCGAGTGGTATGCTGCCTACAATGGTGAGGATGAGCAGCTGGTGGAAGGTTATTCTTATGTGGGCAAGAGAAATTTCAAAAAGATTATTGACGCCTTCAGCACGGTCATGGACAACATCTCACAACAGCAGACCAAGGTGAAGAGCCTGCGTATTCGTAAGAAGAAGCCCATGGACAAGAAGAAGATGGCCAGCAAGATTCGGTTCAAGGCAGAACATGAGGGTATCAAGTCCTGTAATCCTGTGGACATCATTGGTGCTAACATGGTTTGGGTGTATGACACCAAGAAGCGCCGGCTGGGCTACTACGAAGCTGAGGTGAAGGACAGTTTGTATGTGAAGGGTCCCAAGATTTACGGCTTCAAGGTGACCTGTGAGAAGATTCTTCGTAAGCCTGAGGAGCAGTTGGCTGAGGTGATGAAGCTTCGTAAGAATCAAACTGTGAATTGGTTTGATGGCATCAAGGCGAAGTGCAAGACGTTGAAGGGACGCACCACTACTGACCTACTTATCGTGAGGATTGACTAATGGCTGATAGATTTGATTTTGAACAGCAAATCATGAATTGCTGGCGTGTGACTGATGACATTGATTTGGTGGCCACCATGATTAGCCAGTCCTACATGGGGCCAAAAGACCAAGACAAGTTCATGAATGTGTTGATTGGCATGAAGGAGTTGTACAATGCTCGTTTTGATGAATTGTTCAACACATTTGAAACTTTGGTCAGTGAAGGACAATTCAAGAACATGGCATGGAATCCTGGTGATTTTGAGGGATTGGATGATTTGTGGCCTGACCAAGACAAGGATGAGATGCCATAACTTTCACTATCATTTTGGTATTCACAGCAATATACCAGAATGTTGTGCCAGATACTATCAGGACCAGGTGGATGCAGGTGTGGAGAACATAGCATCCACTTGTCGTCCTGAGTATTTGGGGATTGACAAATACTTGCATATTCGTTATGTTTTATGTGATGAATGTGCAGTGTTAGAACGTCAAGGACAATTGATTACAAACATCTTACATCTGTGTCATCGGGAACCCAATGACGATTGTAAGAAATTCATAGAGGTATGACATGATTATCGTGGACTACTCACAAACAGCTATTAGCACTCTGATGGCGGAGCTTCGTGGCAGGACTGATGCAGAAATCAGCACGCCATTGATTCGCCACATGATTGTGAATGCTCTCAGGTCCTACAAGAACAAGTTTGGCAAAGAGTTTGGCCAGCTTGTGATTGCCTGTGACAACAAAAAGTATTGGCGTAAGAAGATGTTCCCTCATTACAAGGCGAACAGAAAGAAGGCGCGTGATGATTCTGGCTTTGATTGGCACGCCATTTTCGAGGCATTGAATCAAATCAAGTCAGAACTGGCTGAACATTTCCCGTATGCCGTGGTGGAAGTGGACACAGCCGAGGCTGATGACATCATCGCCGCCTTGGTGTTGTGGAGTCAGGAACATGATTTGGTTCAACAAGGATTGGAGGCAGAGCCTCAGCCTGTGTTGATTCTTTCTGGTGACCATGATTTCACACAGCTTCAGCGTTACAAGAATGTGAAGCAGTACAGCCCCATCCACAAGAAGTGGGTGAAGGCTACAGAAAGCATTGATGAGATTGTCATGGAACATATTCTGATGGGTGACAAGGGAGATGGTGTCCCCAACTTCATGTCACCTGATGATGTGTTCGTGTCTGGTGGTCGGCAGAAGCCCATCCGTAAGAAGGATCTGGAGCAGTGGAAGAAGCTGGATGTCAGTCATTGGGATGGCACGCCCCATGAAGCTGGTATAAAGCGTAACAAGCAAATGGTGGACCTCCGTATGATTCCTCAAGACATTGTGGAAAACATTATAAATAACTATACCCAGCAAAAGGATGTACGAGACAAGTCTCAACTGCTGAACTATTTCATCGCACACAAGATGAAGAATCTCATGGAGCACATCACGGAGTTTTGATATGAAGAATTTACACGTTAGCATGTTATTGCATGAAAAACTGGATTGGATTGCTCAAGGCACCACATTGGATGAACAAGTGGACAAGACCAAGCAAGTGGCCAAGATTGACACCACATTTGCTCCTTTGATGCGCATGGCTGTGTTGGACGCAGAAAAGTTACATGGTCTACCTACTGGTATGCCTGACACCTACAAGCCTGACACCTCATTGCCAGATGGTTTCGCCAACACGGATGTCAGAGCAGAATTTCGAAGAATTAAAAATTTTCAATCAGGTGGTAGCATGGAAAAGATTCCAGGCCACAAGAGAGAAACACTTTGGGTGCAAATGTTGGAAGGCATGCACTGGAAAGAAGCCAACATCATGGTTCATATCAAAGACCAAACCATGCTTCAGATTTACCCAAATATGCGAGAAGTATTGACACAACTAGGTGCCAAGATTACATTACCTGAAGTCACAGAAACAAAGAAAAAGAAAAAGCCCAAGAAGGTGTAAGTTGTTGATTTGGAAGGACTTACCCTGGGGCTTGACAAACGAGTCCCAGGGTGTTATATTTCAAGAGTGGGTGTTGATTGATAACTGATGTATTCATGCCGCGTTCTTCTATCGGCTAGGAAGCCGGACTTTCACTCCGGTAAGACGGGTTCGATTCCCGTACGCGGTATTATTGCCCTATCGTCCAATGGCAGGACAGCGGACTTTGGATCCGCGAATCTACGTTCGAGTCGTAGTGGGGCAATGCAGTGCGATTGTAGTATCACATTCAAAAAGGAGTAGATTATGCGTACCATGTTTGTAGCCGCTGTTGCTGTTCTGATGTTCGCTGCTTGTGCCAAGAAGGTGGATGAGAATCTTCAAGGTGAATCAGCTACCACTATCCAAGCTGACACCATTAAGGCTGAAGCAGATTCCACTGTTGTGAAGCCAGAAGTTGACAAGTCAGCCAGCCTCGCCAAGTAAGTTGTTAGACGTTTAAGGTGGATAGAGGGCCGACAATGTTGAGCAAATCGGTCGCCTACCTCAACTAGGAAAGCGGGAAAGAGTCCCGCCCACTTTAACGTCACTACGGGCCTGTAGCTCAGCTGGGAGAGCGCCTGATTTGCATTCAGGAGGTCATCGGTTCGATCCCGTTCAGGTCCATGTTATGTCGGTCATTGAGGGCGTAGTCATTCAGTCCTATGTCAGAGAAATCTGTTATGTCTGAACCTACGAGCGACCTGAGCCGACAAATGGGTGGTTAGCTCAGTTGGTAGAGCACCTGCTTTACACGCAGGCTGTCGGGGGTTCGAGTCCCTCACTACCCATGTGTTGTACTCT
>OGVZ01000059.1_pt1 | contig 15040 bp, 21 predicted proteins | sample 1575881 | NCBI WGS metagenome assembly OGVZ01 (sample SAMN07581520, study PRJEB24739) | freshwater metagenome | place: Singapore | collected 2015-01
ATAATAAAATGATTTATGAGTAGATCAACTTTCAATTCTCCACCTTTTACATACTTACGAAGTAATTTTTTAATATACTTGAATCTACTCAAATCTTCAAAGAAATCATCTTTAGTTACTGCTTGAGGATTATCATAATACTTAATCGCAAATAAGATATAATTATCCTCATTCAATTCATCAAACTTCATATATTATGGGGCAACTGTTAGGGTTGCAGAATCAGAAATCTTGGATGCTCCACCATCAGCAGTAATGGAAACTCTATACAGATATCCATCATTAGCAGTATTAGTATTAGCAATACTTACAGAGGAACTTGTTGCCCCACCAATGTTGGCAAATGTAGTTCCACCAGCAGTGGTAGATTTCTGCCACTGATAAGACAGTGAAGCAGAAGGTGTAGCAGCAGCAGTTACACTAAATGTAACAGTGGTTCCAACTCCAACAGATGCTGATTGAGGTTGAACACTAATTGTAATGAATCTATCTGGGAATTGTGTATCATCAAGTGCGCCACCAAATGATCCATATGCGGTTGTTCCAGTTGAAATTCCAGACATTGCGACTAGAGTTTCAGACTTTACACGAAGATTGCCGTGCATATCAGTGTAAGTATGAACTCCCACCCATCCAGCGGGAGCAACTTTGTACTGTGTATTGATTACAGATGCTACTTCGTTCTCATCAACACCATAGATAGCACTATCTACTGAAGTGTTGTAAGTATCAGAATAATTAGGATCTTCTAAAGTATAGACTGGTTTTTGTGACATTGTATATGCCACACCAGAAATTGCAGAACCACTAAGATATTGAGTTGTTGCAATTGAAATTTGAGTATCTGAAGTAATTCCAGAAATAACTGCTTGACCGAAAGTACCACCAGCTCCAATAGTGATAACACTACCAACAGTAGCAGCCGAAAATGAAGTCCCAGAACCAGTAATTACTTTAGTGGCATAATCCACAGAAACTGTGCCAGTTGAGTAAATACTATCTGCTTTTCCCCAAAGAGCCATGTGCTTTACCTGAATAATTTTTTTTCTTCTTAATTTATTTATAAAAAAGGGGGAATCAATATTCCCCCTGAAATTCTAATTTAGTTTATTAAATCAGCAACCTTTCATCAAGGCAGTTCTAACTGTTGCGGCAATAACATTATCAATATCATTATCAGTTGTCTCAACATATTTGTCGAGTAGATCGCATACGAGTTTCTTTGTATGACAGCTGCTAAGTGCTGCAAAGATGACTGGTTTTACTAGTTCTACGAGAAATCCCATAGTAACCTCCTAGGATACAGAGTATATATAATCACTCAAAAATATTGTATCTATTTTCAAGATAAGCAATTACAGACTCATTGGTTTGTCCAGATTGAGCCTTTGCTTTTGCCAATTGAACATCTGCTAATTCTTTACGAATCTGCATTTGTGCTGTTCTCTTTTTAGCAGAAGAATCAATGGTTTGAGTTTCTGCATCTCCTGCTGGAGCAACTGCTGAATTTGCTTCATCTAGATAGAATCTATACATATCTTCCCAAGTATATTCGGAAAGATCATAACCCTCTTCGAGAAGTTCTTCTACCCACAACTGAACTTCTTCAGGAATAGATGGTTTGGTGTCAATTTTATTTGACCCCTTCATTACATCAATCTTTTCACTCTTTTTTGATCTACTTTGGAGTTCTCTCTCCTCCTTCATCTTCATTGCCTTTTTGATGGCACGATCTTTTACTCCTGCATACTCATCAGTTTCATCTTCTACTTCACCATCACCATCATAGTCCTTAGACTTCTTACCAGACTTCTTGGTATATTTGTGCTCTTGATCTTCTCCAGCATCATCCTCATCGTCTTCCTCTTCCTTTTCTTTTTTACCTTCGGTCAAGGTATAAGGATCTTCAATGTTAAAAAATGGTTCTCTAATTTCTTTAAAAGAATCTGCCCAAATGTTAGTCATCTGTTTTTTTCTACTTTCCTTTATTTATTCGTTATTCTACTTCACATACATCCTTTATCCAGGACTTGAACATTATTCCATCATCAGTAACGCAAATTAAATGATTTGTTCCAGAACGGATAATATTTCCACGTAATCCAGTATTGCAATTTTCGACTAAAGAACCAACTTTAAATATTCTTTTTGTTACATAATTTTCACGAAGACCTTTCCAATCTAAATCTGGAGATATTTCCCAGAGATTATAATCTTCTTTAATATTCATAGACTCTCTTAAGTCCATAAAAAGTTGCTTAATTACAGACTCATCAACTTTTGATGGCATAGTTTTCTTAAATGCCAGATAATCCCCTTCTGCTGCTGCTTGTCTTGCCACGGAAGAAAGACCAGATTCTGCATCAGAATCTTTAGGACCAGATGAAACTACATTGATTGACTCATATTGATATGCTTGACCGTTTGCCTTTGCAGTTAAACTATCAAGTTCAGCAACTCTCTCTTCACCACATACAACATTTGCAGAAGTATATCCTTCTTGGTTCAAGAAAGTTAAGGCATCAAAAACAGTTTTAAACTCATCACTATCAATAATTCTGTCAGCATAGTCAGGAAACATTTCTCTCATATACTGAATTTTCAATTCAGGTTCCAAAGGATTTCTCTTTTTATCTTGAGTTCTGCTGGGGAAGATATAGAAATTTCCTCCAGAAGATGCTTGACGCATTGCTTTGAATAAATTTTCGTGTCCTTTAGTTGGAGGATTAAACTTACCAAAGGCAACTGTTACAATATCATCTCTTACGTTTTGTGCTGCCTGCTGACCATATCCAGCAGATGCTGCTGATACTGCTGATGCTCCAGCAGATGTTCTTTGAGATGCTGATTGTGGAGTCTTTCCTAATCTAACCTTTCCACCTTTATATGCAGATGGAGACTTTCCTGAAATGTTTGCTGGTTCTTGTCTCTGCTGGTCATCCTTTTCCTTTTTCTGGGATGCCTTTCCACTGAAAACTTTGAGTTGTCCCTTTACAGTTTTTGCAACTAACTTTCCTTTGGAATCAAACCAATCTCCGTGACCATCCCCAACAAGACCCATCCTCTTTGCTTGCGAAGAGGCTTGAGTTTCTACTGCTTCTTTGATAAAGGATAAGAATGTTTTCATTTATTGATTTGAGAATATATAAAATCTTGATTATCAAGAATATAGTTAAGACCTGATTTTTTCAATTGTAAGTATTTATCTTTCTTATCTTTTGGATCTTTATTAGATTCCATAAATGCAATGAAAAACCTGGAAAAATTTTCTATAGTTTTTCTTTTAAGTTGTTTGATTCTTACCTTTGTTTTATATATTGAGATAAGTTCTAAAAATAAATCTTTCATGACCACAAGATAGAATAAAGTGCTCTAACAAAACTTTCATCTTCTAAAGATACAGATGAAGTAGGTAATCCAGATATTTTAAATCTCAAAGTTGGTCTGAAGTAACCACCACTAGTGCTGGTCTTTCCACGCAAATTCAATTTAGCCTCCGATGGAGAAAATGATGGTATGTTAAATGGTAAATTTTTATCTCTAAATTTCGCATTTAAATTATTTTTATCTTCTCCCATAAAATAAAATCCTTTTCCTTTGACCTGCAAATAAAAGGTATTCAATGAATTATAATATTGTATAATTGAGGTCTTTACATCCCTCACCAAGGTCTTTTCCTTATATGGATCAAACCCCTTTTCTATTCTAATTAATTGACGTTCAAAATTAAGAGATTTATTTAATTCCTTTGTTTCTATCATATAAAGTAATGTTTTCACATCCATTCCTTTATTTTTTTTATTTGGCAAATCCCAAGCATCAACTATAGCATCGTGTAAGTTTAAACTAGAAAATATATCCTCATATAACTTGTCAATTTTCTTTGTAAAATTACTTCTCATTGAATATTCCTTTTTAACAGGAACCCATTTTCGAGTTTCCTCATCTATAGTAATTCCCTTTTGTCCAAAATCAGCACCAATAGTTGTTTTTGCTTCAATTCTAACCATTGATCTAAATTGATCTCTCACAAATATATCTGGATATAAACTACTTCCAGCAACAGATTGTGGGACATTTCCCTGACCAAATATAGGGGTTACTATATCAAGAAGATCTTGTTCATATTGTTTTCCAGATTGTTCAGGTGTTGCCATAAAAAATCCCGTTTCCTTTATTTAGAAACGGGATCCTATCAAATATCTCCTTCTTCTCGGTGCTCACTGTAGAACACATCAAATGCACCTTCTGGGTATCTCTTCATCAGTTTATCCATATTAGTTTGAATAACTTCATCAAAAGAAACTTCAAGAGCAATACAAGCTTGAGCAACATACCAGAGAGTATCACCAAGTTCTTTGATAAGATGAGTCCGAGTTTCGTCATTCCAAGATTTGCCTTGGAATACCATCTTCTTTACAATCTCCATAAATTCTCCACCTTCTGCATTGATACCAACAGCAGCAGTAAGGAGTCGTTCAATGTTTGCACCTTTACCATCCAACTCTACCATTCGGTCAGAAAGAGCAACAAAATCTTTAGATGCATCAGAAGTCACTGCATCTACAAAATTTTGGTATTTAGAAAAGTCAATTTTTTGTGTCATTAGAATTTCAAACTTGCGAATTTATTAGTCTTTTTAGAGTCTTCCTCATAATCATACTCTTCTTCTTTTCCAGAGTCAAGTATGTTCTCTTGAGCACTTTGCTCACAATCATACAATCTCATTTTTGCACGATCAATACCAATAACAAATCTCTTGTTAATTGTTGGGTCATTGTATCTATTCTTCAACTGCTTCACCATAATCTGACCCATCTGTTCGAGTTCCTCTGTGCTAATCAAAGCAAACATAAAGTCTGCTGTTGCAGGAAGACCGAATGATTCAGAAGTATCGGTCAGTTCCACATCAGAATTACCATAACCACTACGAGTAGTTTGAGTAGCACTGACGATAGGAACATTTGCTTCTACAGCAAGACCCCGAAGTTCTTCTGCAATTGCCTTTACATACGAGTATGAATTAACCGAGAAGTTTGATTTGTATCTGGAGGAACCACAAATGTTTAGATAGTCAATAAAAATAATATCAGGTTTAAATGATTTCTTCAGAGACAATTCATTTAAGAGTGCCTTGAAGTGCCCACTGTGAGCAGAAGCAGTTGGATACTCCTTAATAATCAACTTGCCTTGAGTCTTTTTATTCAGAGTATTAATCTTTGTCTCAAACATATTCTTTGAGAGGTCAGCAATATCTTTGATATTTACATTCAAGAGGTTTGAGTCAATTCTTTCAGCAATCCTGTTCTCAGCCATTTCAAGTGTAATGTAGAGAACATTGAGTCCTTGCAGGAGGACGGAGCTAGCCATATGGCACATGAATAAACTTTTGCCGACACCCGTGCCAGCAAGAGCGACGTTGAGAGTCTTATTAGGCAAACCACCTTTTGTGATTTTGTTAAAGTACTCCAGGTCGAATGGGATTTTGTCTTCCTTTTTGTGATAAGATTCATACCTTTCTAGATAATCCTGTAAATAATCGTGACCAATATGGTCATCAAAACTAACGGCAAGTGCAGATTGAAGAATTGATGGAATTGCATCTCGATTCTTCTTTTCATCCTGACCATCGGCAATTTTAATGCTTTCCATCAGGGCAAGATAGATTGCTCTATCTCTACACCACTTTTCAGTGGTATCAAGCAACCATTGTTCATCTGCATCAGAATCATCTAGATTCTTTACATAATCACAGATTACTTTGTAAGTATCTTCTGTAATGTCTGTTCTTTTTTCGGTTTCAATTAAAAGAACTTCCTTGGTTGCTAGATTATCATAATTTAAAATAAACTTACTAATTTCTTCAAATACTACTTTCTCGTGAATATTTTCAAAATACTCATTCTTAAGAAAAGGTAAAACTTTTCTACAGTAGTCATCATTGAAAATTAAGTTTCGAAGAATCGTAGTTTCAATCTTTTCCATCACCCTCCATACGAAAATTCTTTGTTTGCTGCTTCATCAAGTGCTTGCATAATATCTTCAGTAAAGTACTTCTCGGGATTCTCCATTATAGTTTTTCCATATTGAGAACCAAAAGGAGTTTCATATCGAGTTCCTACCTTCGAAAATATCTCATATTTCTCAGCCAAATCAAGAAGACCATAATGCTTATCAAGACCACGATCGTCATAATACAACCTCACCTCTACTGTTCTGTTTTCTTTACTAAGTCTGGATTTATGAGTTGTTGCTTTAATAATATTTCCAACAACCTCTGTTCCATCCTTTTCTTTTTTCTTAGAAAGATAGATGATAGTAGATGCTGCATATTTAAGACCACTACCACCACTCATTTCTTTAGTCGGAACATAAGAACCAACAACATCATAAGTATGATTAGTGACAATCATTGGGATATTTGCCTGACCCAACTTCAAGGTTAGCATTCGGAAAGCACCTTTGACAAGTTGCGATTTTGTCATATCACGAACTTGCTTTTCATTTAGGGCATCATCAATCTCTTTTTCAGTTGAAAGCATCCCCAAAGAGTCTAGCACAAACATACAAGGTTTTCGTTCTCCTTCTTTTTTCTTCAGATACAAATCAACTGCCTTAAGTGCCTTTGAACGAAACTCTTCAATCGTAACTACATTGACTACAACGATTCTACTCATATCTAATCCCCTACTCTGAAGTAGAGATTTATTTACAGCAGCTTCAGTATCAAAGTAGAGACAATACCCATCGGGATTATTATCGAGGAAATTCTTAACAACGGCGAGACTGAAGAAAGTTTTTCCAGTAGAAGACTCTCCAGCAATAGCAGTAATCTTATTCCCAGATACACCGCCAAATATGCTACCTGAAACCAGTGCATTAAAAATGTACGAACCTGTGTCAACATAAGTTTCTGTTTCGTCAATATCTGCTGCAAGTTGTGTATATTCCCCTCCGATTTCTTTTACAAGGTCTTTAAGAAAATCCATTTATTTCTCCTGTTGAATTTTAGAAAATTTAATTGCCCAAAGTTTATCGTATAATTTTTTATTTGAAGAAACCTTCAACTTATCCAAGATATATTCAAGTTCTTCTTTAGTAAAGGAAACTGTAATCAAGAGAATAATGCCTCCAAGGTATTGGTTTTTTCAATTCTCCATCCAATACATTGAATAATAATCTTCAATGGATCAAGGAAACCTTTTTCAAATTGAAGTTCATAATCAATATACTTAGACAGATTTAATTCCTTTGGAAATTGCTGAATAAAGGATATTACGTTTTCGTGAATTGGATTTGGTTTTTTTAAATAACAAAATTTAATCTTTTCTCCATTATTGATAATAGGATATTTATTATCAAGGTTGTTCTTTCTTATGTAATAATTATACAGCAAAGAACCTCGAATTTGGATTGGAGTTTTCTTTTCATAAATCGTAGAAATTGATTTATATTTTCCAATGTTATTTGCGGTCCTTGGGAATGAAATTTCCTCGGGAGGAAGTGAGAAGAATTTCTTTTTAGACTTATCCACATAATTAATCAAGTCATCCTCTGTCTTTGTCATAATGAGTTTAAGGGCATCCTTAATCATTTGCCTACAAGGAGCAGGAGTGGATGATTTAACTGCTTCAATACCCATAATTTTTAGTTTGGGTTCGGAATATCTAACCCCTTCAGAATCCCATACATTCAAGATGTATCGTTTCTTAGCAGTCCAGATTCCACGATCAGCAATGTTCTCTCGTTTCATCTGCATCTTCTGGTCATAAGCATTTACATACTCAGCCAGTTCTTGGTAGCAACTTTCAATATATTTTTCAAGTTCCACCTTACAGATCTTATCAAGGAACGTGACAATGCTTTCAGTAGTTTTCTCTCTTCCTTGGTATATACGTTCAACCAAAGGACCCATATTAAGGTAAATAGAATCAGTATCTGAAGCAATAACGTAATCAACATCTTTCGTTTTCAGCAATTTGTTCAAATAGATATTCATCTTATTTTCAATCCATCGGATTGAAACTTGTCCAGAAAGAGTAATTGCTTCTGCATTTTCAATCCTGAAATATCTAAAGTATTCATTTCCTACTGCACCATAGGCAGAGTTAAGTTGAATCTTTCTTGCCAATTGAATGTTATTGCAACGAGCAATTTCCTTTTCTAATTCTTTAGTTGGAGTCTTTTCATACTCTTGCTTCGCAGCAAGCATCTTCTTTTTATAGATGGTTCTTTCACTATAAATCTTATCCATTAGTTCTGGCAAAAATCCTCGAACATCTTTTCGATATTGAGCACCGTTTGCACATACTGAATAAGGATGATTTTCTGGAATTGTAATCTCTTCATTCAAGATTTTATTCACAGAAATTCCTAGGAATCTATCCTCAACCAAAGTCTCTGGACTTACATTGTATTGCATAATGAGGTGAGGATATAGAGAGTTAAGGTCAAAGGAGACAACCCAATCATACTTGCCTGGAATCGGTTCCTTTACATAAGCACCTTCATATCGTTCATCCTTTTTAGATTCTTTCTTGAAAGGAATTACTATATTTTTATTCAAAAGATAGTTGTAGATAATCGCATCCCACATTCTTACTTGGTAGAACACGTCATTAAAATTACTTTTAGCATCATATGCCATCGTAATTGCAAGTTCAATCAGACGCATTTTATCCTCAAGTTTATCAACGAGTTGAACGTCCTTGATGTTATATTCTACAAACTTTTGCCAGTCTTTTGTATAAAACTCTTTAAAGGTATCATACTCAGAGTGATCAAGTTTCTTTTGTCCCAATTCAACAAAAGCAATATGGTCAAGTCGATATGACTCTTGATTTGTATAAGTGAATTTTTTATACAAATCAAGATAGTCTAGGATTGTTGTTCCTGCAATATCATATCTAACTTGAGGTCTTCCATTAATGATTGCCTCGTTTTCTGTAACTATCCCCCAGGTTGAAAGTTGTTTAGCAACCTTTTCTCCAAGGACTTTACATATCCTTCGGTAAAGATATGGAATATCATAATACTCACAGTTCCATCCTGTAATTACCTCTGGACAGTTTTGCTCCCAGTAGAACATAAACTTATCAAGAAGGTCGTATTCACTATTGCATTGAATATACTTTACGTTTGGGTCATTGTTTTGGAAAGACTTAACTCCCCAAGTCACAACTTTCTTTGTAGTATAATCCTGAATAGAGATAGTTAATACTTCTTCTTGAGTGGATTGAACATCTGGGAATCCAATTTCAGAAGCAACCTCAATGTCAATCGTAATTAATTTGATTTTAGAGATGTCAAATTTAATTACTTCGTCTGTATAATTCTCTGTAATATATTGATTAATATATCTCGTATTTCCATAGAGTTGGAAATTATCAATTTTTTGATACTTGTCAATAAACTCTCTTGTCTCCCTAATAGTTCCTGGTTTAACTTCTTCTACATAACCACCTTCAAGAGTTTTGAATCTACTTTTTTTATTACTAGTTACATATAAAGTTGGATAGAACATTTCCCTGTTTTGGAAATGTTGTCCGTTTTTAAAACCTCTGGAAAGTATTTCATTTCCGACAAGAACTACGTTGGTATAAAAGTTCATTTAATAGTTTTCAAATAAAGTTCAATTTGATCTGGTTTTGGATCGACAATAGTAAAGATTGAATCTGAATGAATCTTGAGTTCTTTTTGGTCAGTAAATACTGGCCATTTCCTCATCTCGTATGTAGTTGAATTTGAAACAAACATTTGAACTGGATTAACCAATTTACAATCTGGTTCTCCTAAATCTGCTCCAGCAACTTCGTGAACTTCAGATACTAAAATACAATCATTCTTCAGAATCAGAATTTTCAGGTTTTGCATTTATTTTCTCCAAATAAGAATTTTTGATTTCGTCTCTTGGTTCGACAACTGAAACTACCCAGTCGCAAGGAATTGAGATTGAAGTATCTTTAGAAAGTGGAGCATAGGGATAGAATCCTACCTTATCACCATCTTGACTCAAAGAAACAACGTAAGGATTTTCAAAAACATAACCGATGACTTTATCACCAGAAATCATCTCCTTAAGATCTGTAATTACATCCTCCATCGACTTGAGGATAACAATTTTTACTGACATATTCCTATAACAAACAAATTTATTTTAACGCAAAAATGGGGAGGTGTCAACTGGATTTTGCCAGTTACCTCCCCATATTATGCCGACGATATTTGGGTGTCCCCAAAGATATTTATAGATACTCCCTTCGTTGATAATGGTCGGGAACTACCTTACCTAGTTTAATTGTGAGTAGTCCGTCTTCAAATTCGACTTCACGTACTTCTGTGTCATCGGATAAAGACCACGCTCGTTTAAAACTTCTGCTAGCCACTCCCTTGTGGATAAACGTCCTATCCGATTCGGAATCTGCCTTTTTCCCTTCGACAAAAAGTTTTCCATACTCCGTGAAAACATTGACCTCCTCCTTTTTGAATCCTGCTAATGCAATTTCTAGATGAGATTCAATATTATTTACCTGTATTAGGTTATATGGAGGATAGTTTGTTGAAGTTTCTTGAAGATTAAAAATACGGTCAAAGTATTCATCTAGACCAATACTATTACGAGTGAGTTTTTCCATTAAGGTAGGAAGATCATTCGCAGTATATCGAGTGAGACTGTTCATTATGGTAGCTCCTTATTGAAAGCGAGTTTGTGTTTTATGGACCCTTACGGCATCCATTATTAATTATACAAGAAACGAAAAAAAGAGGTATCGGTAAAACCGAACCTCTTTTTAGGGTGTTCCGACTTTCGTAGAGACCGCACGAAAAGTGTCTCAAGTTTATTTATTCTTCTACTCTCTTCTTCTTGGAACCAATGTTATATTTTGTTTCCAAAACCCACTCGTCCTTATCTTTATAAGAAAGAACTTTAATTTGATTCAGAGGAGCAATATCGGAGATTTGATCAACATTAACTACACTAATCAGTCCCCAATCAGCAAGAAGTTGGATGATTCTATTCCGACGTTGAATGTCATTTACGGTAATATTAGCGTGCTTACCATCAAGAGCAAATAATTCCTTGAAATGCACCAAATAATACTTCCCTTGTTTATGGAGGATGTGACAAGATTGATAAATCTTCTTTTCCTTCCGAGATGCTACACCAATTCGAGTTAAGGTTTCACGAACCTTGAGAAAGTCATCTGGTTCATTCAAAATAACTTCTATCATTTGCGAGGGAGTCCAATCCACTCTAGGTTCATTCACGATGCTCATTTTGTTCCTCCAGTTTCAAATTTCGATTTAATAAAATTAAGTTGCTCTTTTGTTAGGATGCTCAAAGCTTGCTTTGCCTTTTCATTACTATAACCATAGTATGATTTGACGTATTCAAGATCTTCGATTTTTTCTTTACGGATCCAAGGTGAGAACCTTTTCCGTTTCCTAACAATATTTATATAAAAGTCATATTGAAGTTTTTTATCCAAATCAAAATTGATATTTAATTGATTTGCATACATTATCGTATCAATATGTCCTGCCATACATTTATTAATAATAAATGGAGGATACTCCTTTTCTGCTGAATTATCTAAATCAATAATATTATTTTTGGTCGTATTGATCGAGTTCAACCAATCTTTCAGTTCTATCTTCATTATTATAAATTGGAGGGTGGAAATTACAATATTCATTAAATACAATCTTACATTCTTTATGAGTAAGATTACAATACTCTGCTGCTTTTGGGAGATTCCATTTGGCAGCAAAGAGCATTTCCATTGCCTTTCTAGTTTCTGGTCTCATTTAAAATTGCACTCCACCATAATTTCAGTTAATGCTGCCAAAAGATTAATTTCCTGGTCAGCAACAAAAGCAGATTGATATTGATACTTAGCAACAATCAAAACTGCAGCAGCAATACTAGGACCATCTAGTTTGCCGTAAAGTGCATCATAAACCTTTCTCAAGATTGTTGATGCATCATTGTCTAGGTTTAATGAAACCCATTTCCTGACTTCTGGGAAGTTCTTTTCCTTCAAGTCCTTAATTAAATCTGTTACTGTTACATCACTGAAGGATGTAAGAATTCCAGAATCAATTTCTCCACCAACAGAATATCTTTGACATTCATTTAGAACTCTTCTCCAATCAGGGAAGTGAGTATTGATTATTTGTGCAATAACCTTTTGATCATACTTGATGCTCTCTTCCTCAAGAATAGACCCGAGACGCTTGAAGAATTCTCCTGCAAGTTTTGCTTTTTCTTTTCCTTTGATTGAGAACTCAACAACTGCACATCTGGAATGGAGAGGTTCAATGATTTTGTTCTTGTAGTTGCAAGTAAAGATGAATCTACAGTTTTTATAGAACGTCTCAATATTTGCCCTAAGTAGGAGTTGTACATCTGTGGTGGTATTGTCTGCTTCGTCAATAATGATGACTTTATGTTTTCCAGTTGAAGAAAGTGATACGGTCGAAGCAAAGTTCTTTGCTTGATTCCTGACAGTATCGAGAAATCTCCCTTCATCCGATCCGTTGATGACATAATAATCTACTCCTAACTCTTCACATAATGCTTTTGCTACTGTGGTCTTTCCACATCCTGCAGGACCTGCAAGAAGTAGATTTGGGACTTCTCCCTTATCTACAAAATCTTGAAATGTTTTCTTGATTCCTACAGGCAAAATGCAATCTTCAATCTTCTTTGGACGGTATCTTTCACACCAAAGAAAGTCATTTCTATCTGTTTTCATATTATAAATAATTCAAAGGACGGTATTTTTCAACTACTTATGATTATATACAAAATAACCAATAAGATAAATGGTGACTTTTACATAGGACAAACAATTAAATCAAAAGAAGAAAGATTTCAAAGACACAAATATGATGTATCTTATAATTCAAAAACACATTTACATCGTGCTATGAGAAAATATGGGTTTGATAACTTTATCATAGAGGAGATAGAAAATCAAATACCACAAGAAAAATTAGATGAAAGAGAAATATTTTGGATTAAAGAGTTGAATCCCCCATACAATATGACTGACGGTGGAGAAGGTTGTAATCCATTAACATCACCAAATTTTGTAAATGCGATGAAAGAATATCATCAAAGAAAACCAAAAGAAGAATATGCTACTTATGGTATGAAGGGCAAAAAACAATCTCAAAAATTTCACGAAGCAATTAAAAAATCAAATTCAAATCCAGTAAGTATTGATGGAGTTGAGTATGAGAGTATTAAAAATGCGATGAAAATTCTTGGATGGACTGAAAAAAGAGTTAGATATAGAGTTGATAGTCCTAACTACCCAGATTGTTTTCGTTTAAGAGAAAAAACCAAAAGATAATTTATACCCAAGATGGTCGCCTTTCTGGGATGCGAAGATAGTTTTCTGCAACCCAAGGTTTAGATGCAACATATCTACGATATGCTTCAACTGTAGTAATACTAGTATCTTTTTTAAATTCGTCAGGCATTGCCCTAGTAAAAGTCTTTACATTTTGATAAATCTGAAGACTTTCTTGAGACCTTTCGAGAAAAATAACCTCTGCTTCCAAAAGACTATCAAAGCAAGAGTGGATTTTTCCATATCTGTGTCGATACTCGTTACATAGAGCATAACCGTGCCTAATCAACCAGGCAAGGTTTTCGTATTTTTCTGCTGCCCATTGTGTGCAGGGATGATTTCTAAATGCACCCTTTTCAGTACTGTAGGGAGTTCCATCTTTCTTGGGAATAGTTCCCCAGTTGTGATACCAGGGACTATAAATTACAGAAATCATCTGGCAGCATTCCAGAGGCATTTTAACAATATGCTTATCTGGAAGATGTGCAGCAGAAATGACTGGACATTCATCAATCACAAAAATATTCATAATATAAAAAAAAAGCAAATTAACCAAAAACAGAATCAGGTTCAAGTGCAATGAAATACGTTAGATTGTATTTCTCATTCATAAACTTTGCAGAAAGTTGTTTGGAGATAACAACATCATAACTACCAGGAATAATCTTGATATTCTCTTCCTTAAAGTTAAAAGTGAAAGTTTCATCAGTTTCACCCACTTCAAGAGAATACTCGTTAGAGGTGTCATTGTTCTTGTCTCGCACAAGCAGACGTATCGTACCACCTTCTCCGACCACTGACAAGTCAGGCAGTTTATAGACTGCTGCTGCCTTCTTCAGTTTATCAAGTTGTGAATGTTCAAGTTGGAAACAAATGTCTTGAGAGGGAAGTTCAATATCCTTATCGGGAGGACAAACAATTACTTCAGGGTCTGCATAAAAATACTTAACCCTTCGTTTCCCTTCTTTAATTGTCAGATAAGACTCTTGAGTAAAGTCAAGATCTGGATTTTGGTGAAGTGAGATTCCATTTAGGAATTCATTCAAATCATAAATTGCAAAATCCTTTGGAAACTTTTCAGTTACTGTTGCTTCAGCAAAAATATTTTTAAGGATAGAGATTGTCCTAATTTTAGAACCTTCTTTGATTAGGATGGATTGATTAATCGTAGAGAAATTTTTTAGGACTGTGATAGTATTTTCAGATAGATTCATTTATTTTCAATAAGATTGAGATGATTGATGAGAAGAATAGTATAGTGAAGAACCTTGAACAGGTCTGCTCTGGGAGTTCCTTTAGTATCGTACCGATCAATATACTTGGTTACATTACCAGCACAGAACCCTTCCCTACGATTGTACTTGATCTTGTCAAGGGTCTGCTCCTTTCCTCCACCAACTCGATCGACGTAATGTTGATTGTATGTTCCTTTAATATATTCTTCTAGTTGTTTAAGAATTTTGTCTTCATTATACTTCCAAAAGTTATTTGTATTATCCTTAATATTAAATTGATTGTCTGTAATCAAAATAAAATCATCGTTCATCATAAAATCTTGCAGTAATCGTTCTCGCCTACAACCGGTTTGTTTACAGGGACCCTGAATCCGGAAAGTGTTTCAACCAACTTGCTTTTGGTATCGTGACTGGGAAACAGATCGGAAGAGCGTCGGTGTAGGG
>OGVZ01000060.1_pt1 | contig 14882 bp, 26 predicted proteins | sample 1575881 | NCBI WGS metagenome assembly OGVZ01 (sample SAMN07581520, study PRJEB24739) | freshwater metagenome | place: Singapore | collected 2015-01
GAAGGAAATTATATGACCTTTGCAGATGGTCTAATGACTTCTTATGAAATATCAATGCAGTTCCAAGAACTTGAACCAATCTTTAATGATGATTATGGAAACCTTGACGGAAAATCAATAGATACAAATATAGGGTACTAAAAATGGCAAACGAGTACTTTAGAAAAGTTCCAGATTTTGAATATGTAAATAGACTTCCAAATTCTAAGATTGGAGACTATATTCAAGTCAAGAATTTTTTTAAGAGAGGAAAAATTAGACCAGATATTTTTCAAAATCTAATGTTCTTCGAAAAATATAAAATATCTGGTGATGATAGACCAGATAATGTTGCATATAAAGTTTATGAAGACTCTAAATTTGATTGGATAGTTCTTCTTTCAAACAACATTGTAAATATTCAAACAGAATGGCCATTAACTCAAGAATCTTTTGATACTTACCTAAGAGAAAAGTATGGAAATGGATTGAATACAGAAGAAGAAATTTATAATAATATCTACAATGGAGTCCATCATTATGAAACCGAAGAAGTTAAAAACAGTCAAGGAGTAACTATTGTTCCTGCAGGACTTCAAGTTGATTCGGAATTTTCTACTAGTTATTATGATTTCTTTATAGACTCACAAGTAGATACTGGAAATATATCAATTCCAATCACAAACTACGAATATGAAGAAAAAATTGAAAATAATAAAAGAAATATATTTGTACTCAAACCAAGATACTTAACTATTATTCTTGATGATATGTCTAATTTAATGGCATATAAAGAAGGGTCCAGTCAATATAAGACTGAGACCCATAAGCGTGCTGATAATATCAGACTTTATTCTTGATCAATCGTTTGACAGTTTAGAGAAGTATGCAAGTGCATCATCCTCATCTTCATCATCCTGAGTAATCTTAGGAAGTGAAGGAGACTTAGAACGAGCATAGGACTGTTCCAGTTCTTCCACAACGCGATCTTGTGCAGAAGGAGAAGAAGAGAATCCTTCAAGATCGTCTTCTTGCTCAACAACAGCGCGAGAGCGAGTTGGAGAAGCAGTTTTCAGACCCAGAACCATATTCATACGACGCTCAAGTTCTTCATAAGACTTGAACTGATCGGGAGCAGTGATAGCAGTCAGTGAATACTCTTTCTTCCAGAGGGCTTCCAGAGCATCGTCATCATCCAGTAGTGGTTCAACAGAACCAAATTCTGACTTGTCGTAATTCCAATACCCATCTTTCTTTACGATCTTGAGTTTGAAATTCGCACCCTGCCAGAAGTCAAAAGGATTGATAGGAGTTTCATCCTCAAACTCAGGTTGCATTGCTTCCATAATCTTATCAAAGATTTTCTTACCATACTTGTAAAGAAAAACTTTACCTTCGTTCTGAGGATTTGCAGGATCTTTTACAACGTAGATATTGCTGTAGTAGGAAAGTTTACGCTTTTGCTTACGAACAATTTCTTTGTTAGTTTCAGAACCAGTATTCCAAAGTTCGCGGTTGTATTCGCCAAGAGGATCTTTCTGACCAATCGTAGTCAGAGAGTTTTCAATATACCAACCACCAGGACCTTGGAAAGCATGAGAATACATTTTTGCCCAAGGAAGTTCTTCACCTTCAGGGGCAGGAAGGAAACGAATAACAGCAAAACCGTTTCCAGTTTTGTCCATCTCAGGTTTCCAGAGACGATCATCTTCTCCAGTGCTTGCGGTACTCATCTTTTCAACTTCTTTTACCAGTTTAGAAGTCAGAGAACCCAGTTTGGATTGCTTTTTAAGTGCTTCAAAAGACATTCGGATTACCTCGTATTAGTAGGATTTGGCCTTTGTGTACTTCGTTATTCTACAGGTCTGAACCTGTTTTGTCAATCTGTTCCTTCATCACCTCAAGCATTCGAGTCATATTGTTAAATATGACATTCATATCAGTGTTAGGAGGCATACCCATCATAATTGCAGAACTCACAATACGCTCCTTCATCTCTCTTGCTTCTGGATCATCAGATAAACTCATTCTTGTATAAAGAACTTTTTGTTTATCCAAGAGTCTTTCAAGAACTTCAACGTGCTCAAGTTTTTCTTCTTTAGTCATTGTTGGAAATTTAAAAATATTTCCATAGATTTGTTCTTGAAGTTCTGCAATCTCAGTCATCTCTGCACGGACGACTTCGGAACTAAAAAAACTCATTGATCCTCCAAAACAATCTCTTTTAAAATCTTACGAATAAGAAATACATCAGTATTTAGAAAGGGGTTATATTTCTTAATTCTACGACTGACGGTTTCCCACACTGGATCCTGAAGTTTTTTGTCAAAATTCTTTGAATATGCAAACACTTTGTCAAATAAAACCATTGTTTCTAGTGATATTTGACCACTTAAATGTTTTTTCAAAAGAACAGGGTGCCCTTTTGTGCATTTAAAGACATCTTCAAATTTAGTTTCTTCAAACAAAGATTGACTTTCTTCTTTAAAAAAATATGAAAGAGATTGAATCTTCTTTTGCCAATGTTGATATCTTCCTTCACCCTCTTTGATCATTTCACCAATCCATAAAGATTCTGGATCTGGACAAGATACAAAGTTAGCAACAAAAAAATCTATAACTTCTTGATCTGATTTTTGTCTTGCTATCTTTTCAAACCACATTCTATCTTTTCTTTTATAAAAAGATTGTACTGTTGCTCTAGACTTGCCACAGTACTTAAAATAATCATAGTTATCTTTAGTGAAGTGATTCTTCAAAGACAAATAACATTTATAGGCATCAAATGGCATCATTCAAAAAAGTAATATAAGGGATTTTTGCCGGAAAATTTTTCTCTTAAAAATGAATTAAAAGACCAATTTTGCTCTAGAAGTCTTCTTAAGAAAATTAAGTTCCATTGCTTCATACTTAATCTTCTCTTTAAGAGGTTTTGAAATCAGTTTAGGAACCGATTCCAAATCAATGTTATTTTGTTCACAGAAATGAATAATGGCATCAATATAATTCATTTCTACATTAATTTGCACAAGATTTTCAATTTCTTGTGCAAAACGTGATGGACAAAAGAACTTATTCTCTAATGCTTTCTCTAATTCATTCTCCATCTGACCCAGTATTGTGATGTACAAATTCTTTAATATAACGAACTAGTAGTTTAATATAATCCCCTTTGTTTCTTTTGTCAAATACCTTGACTTCTCCACCAGGAGTGACCATTAAAGTAATGAGTTTCTTAACAACTTTTCCCGTGAGTTCATAATAAGCAGCAGCGTAAAATGTTTCTTGAACAAAGTAGTTTTCGATCCACTGTTCTGGTTTGATTTTTTCTGAAGTTTTAAAGTCAATAACTGCCAACTCCCCTTCATATTCAGCAATACAATCAACTCGTCCTGCAAGTCCAAGGTATTCGGAATAGAGAGTTCTTTCAATCGCGTGAATATTATTTATCTTATCAAGATAAGGTTTCGCGTGATGAAACATATGCTTTGTCAGGAGTTGATAATCATCCCAGACAAGTTCTTTGTTCTCAAGATAGTCCTGACAGACTTGGTGAAAATCTGTACCTCTTGCTGTTGCTTTTTTTGTAATACGATTTGCTTCTTCAAGTCCTACACGCTTTCTCCAATCAATAAAAATCTGACGATTGTAGAATGAAGTGACTGAAGTAATTGAAGGCACCCACTGCCCATCAGGAAGATGGTACAAGCGGATGCCATTTTGTTCTTTCTTTTCTAGTTCAAGATCACCTAAAAAATTACAATGAATAAAACTCATACACCAACTTCCATTTTCGCAAGGATATATTCTTTCACTAATCCAGAGCGAACAATATCATCAACTCCAAATTCAATAATATCAATTGAAGGCATAATACGAAGAACCTTCATAAAATCAATAATACCATTCCTCTCATTTGTTTTAATCAAATCAGTTTGAGTGGCATCACCACAGAACATAATTTTACTGTTCTCACCTACACGAGTAATTATACTATCAAGTTCATGATAGTTCAAGTTTTGAAACTCATCTACGATAATGATAGAATTGTCCAAAGTAGTTCCGCGAATAAAAGAAGTACTCCAAAAACTAATCGTTCCTTGAGTTTTGAGGTTTCCATAGAGCATCTCAAAGTCTGCATCTGTGGGCATTGAGAACATGTACTTAACCATGTTCTTATATGGGATCTGGTAGAGAGAAGACTTGTCTTCATGATCACCAGGAAGAAATCCAATTTCACGAGTTGCAACAAGAGACCTTACAATGTAAATCTTTTCGTAAGGACTTCTTTCATCTAAAACATCTTGAAGAGCATTATAAAGAGTGATAAAGGTTTTACCTGTTCCTGCACAACCATAAGCAACAATGTTTTGATTTTTTTCGTATGCTTCATACAACAGTTTTTGATTATCTGTGAGAGGTTCAATATCTCTCATCAAATCAGAACCAATTGGTTTCTTACGCTTCATTTGTTTAGCAGTCATTCCAACACCAATTGGTTGATCTTCTACCCTTTTTCTTCTTGCCATATAAAAAAATTAAACTGGTTTTACTTTTGATCCTGGAACTTTTGATGCTCTATGAAGAACATCGTTCCATCCTGGATGAGATTTCTTAAGTCGATCATAAACTTCACCAACTTCACCGGCAGCAGGACAAGTTGATGGGTCTGACCAATCTCTATCCCACTCTGGATTGTCTTTTTTCCACTGGTCCCAATCGTGAACACTCATGCTCACTTCTTTTTGTTCGCCAGTTTTTTTATGAATAACGGGGTAAGTTGCCATTTCAATTATAAGTGTAAAAGTTCAAGTAATTTATTTATGTTGATATCAATATATTCTGTTTGATTATTTCCATAATTAGGAACCATATAATAATCCAATTCAAGAGAACTTGCAATATTGTAAAGACTATACATCTTATCAATAAAAGTATATTCTATAAATTTTGTTCCTTTTGGTGAAAAAATAATATGATAATTTGCTCCTCCATGAGGACCAACTATTGTATGAGCGTTTCTAAAAATAGATGCCCTTTCTTCAATAGAATAATTTTCAGATTCAAATACTATCAAATTTAGATTATTGTTTTCTGCATATTTTGATAAACAATCAACAACTTCTAATTCATTATTAAATCTACGAGATAGGTTAGAATTACGCTTTAAATAAATTAAATTACTTTTAGATGATTCTTCTTCTCCTTTCCACAATACATCTGAAATGTTTTTATAAAAAAAATTATTCCACCAAAAAACTGGAGTTTGAACATTACTCTCAAAATTGTAAAGTTCATTACATTTTGCAGAGTATTCTGCTTTATTCAAATAATATCTGAAAGGATACTCAATGACTGGGTTTTTAATATCAAACTTATTAAAAAAATAATCTCTAATATCTTTTGGAGTATTGTAGCAGAGAATGTAAATATCTGAATTTTGAATTAAAAATTCTCTTGCAAAAGATAATATTGGCAAATTATCTTGAACAAAATGTTGCCAACTTCCTCCACCATAATTTACTAAAGGAAAAACTTTGTCAAGTTCATGAACATGTGGATACCAATCTGCACACAATTCAATTCTGTCTCCTTCATCATTATAAGGAAGTTCTTGAGCTCTTAATTTAAATTTTATGTCCTCATATTTTCTGATTGTATATTCATTTTGAGGTAATTTAATTTTTTGTCCCCTCCAAAACTTAGGGTGTTCTATTTGTTTTTTTCCAAAAGAAATTAATCCTGTAGTTTTTGATTGATCAAGAAAAACACTATCATTTTCATCATAAACTTTAATAGGATAAGAATAATACTTTTCTTCTTCTAGTAATATCTTTTGCTTTATTACAGTCATTAATCTATACGAATAGAAGGTTGAATACTTTCACAATCATCACAATTATCACGAGACCAACCAAGAGCAATAGACACTGCTGGGAATTTACAAGTAAAAATACAACGAATTGCCTCAGCAATATCCATATGTTCCTTTTGAGTTCCATGAGCTGAACGAAGATCAATATAGTGAATCCATGACCTTACAGAACCGGTCATATAGAGTCTTGTGGGCGTTGCTAGGGGCAATACAAACCTTGCGCACTCCTTTGCCACTCCCTTGTCCAGAAGACGGTTATAGAGTCTCTGAGCGTGCTCAAAATGCATTCTAATATCTTCTAGCAGAGTCAGTTTCAAATAGTCAGGAAGATCATCAATGCTGTTCTGACGATTCTTATCATCCTGACGACGAAGTTCTGGAAGAGGAATAGTCTGATTCAGAAGATTTGTATCTGCATATCGTTGAGAAAACTCTTGAAATGTGAATGACCTATGACGAAGAATCTGTGCAGCAATACCTCTTGTTGTATTAATCTCTACGGTCATCGTTGCTTGCTCAAAGATACTCCAGTGTTGATGTTTAATACAATACTTAAGGAGTCCTTCAAAACTTTCATTATCTTGATTCTTTGGATTTGAAACCCTTGCACAGTAAGCCATATGCTTCTCTGCATCTGGTGTTACTGATACAAGTTTAACTTCTGGTTTCATAAATTGAAATTCTTCAAGCATTTCCTTCACAGTCCATCTCCATCATCGTCATTAGTTAGTTTGTATTTTTTATTTACTTTTACTGGTCCATAGATTTCATCTTCTTCTTCTTCTTCATCATAAAATACCTCATCATAATCGTCAATATAAGGAGCAATGTCTTCATATTGAGGTTCTGGTTTATATGAATCTACATCAGAGTAGACTTCTGATTTAAGGCATTCGACAAGAGACTCTAGGTTTCTTATGATGAGTTTAATCTTTTCTTTATCCATGTTTATCAACCCTCACAAAGGTAATTATACATAAAAAAAGAGGGGAGTCAAGTCCCCTCTAAATTATTTTGCTGCTACCAGAGTAGCAAGAGATGCTTTATGGCGCCTCTCTTCTTTTTGTTTTTGTTCTTTAATCAGTTGAAGAAAGTTGAGTTTTTTCATCACTTGTGTCCCTCCTTTACAAACTTAACACCACGATAGGTTTCGTTGTATTGTTGGGGTTGTTGCATCATTTGTTGTTGATACTCAAGACGCTTTTGAGTATCATATTCGACACCACGATATACTACTTTTGACATTAGGGTTCTCCTTAATTTTGAGGTTAAAGAGCGTTCCTTCAGTCGGCGTTTGCGTTCGCTATTTGCGAATAGCGAATGAACGATCCGTTCCGCGTCAACTTACTTCCGTCCCAAAGGGATGAACGTATAATATATTAGATTTTTATTTTGTAACTTTTGTTACCGTTCTATGTAACTCAAAGTATGACTTTGAGCAAAGAGTTGATGAATGATCATATCACATCCAATCTTTGGATTACAATCTCCACAGGTATATACATCCACTGCTGCCTTACCTTCCTCTGGCCAAGTATGAATGCTAATATGACTTTCAGAAAGCAAACAAATCACAGTAACTCCTTGTGGATCAAACTTTTTTGAAATAGTCTGAACCACAGTTGCACCGCTTGCTATTGCTGCACACTCTAATAAGTCTATAAGACAACGCTCGTCGTCCAAAAGGACAAACGAGCATCCATACAAGTTAAGTAGATAATGCTTCCCCATTTTACAGTGGATTTTCCTCCGCTTCCTTAATCAATGAACTCACAATCTCTTCTGTGCCGTCCATTGTTTTGATAGCATACAGAGATGACTTTTGATATTTTTTAATTTTTTTATATTGCTTTAAGACGATATCTATATTATCTAAATCAATAGTAATATTAGCATCTTTACCAATTCTATTTTCTTTTCCTTGTCCACCAAATCCTGCACTCATTTTCTTTTCTTTTTTTCAGGTTGTTTTGCTCCCCAAAGTCTGGGATTAGTTCTTCCATATCCAAAATCAATTTTTTGAACTGACCCAGGACCATACTTATCATAATACATGTCAAATAGATTAACTCTCTTATGACAACGTGTTAAATCTAAATGTTGTTTTCCATCAACAATATACCAGATTAAATATGCATCATTTGGAAATGAAGTATCTTTTGCTTTATCTAGAGTAGTTTTTTCCAAAAGAACTTGACATCCATATTCATGAGGCAGAATTTGTTTTTCGTTTTTATTTGATTCTGCCATCTTCTTTTTTTCTCCCACTACTACTGTCATGAACGTCCACCCCATCGAATATCGGGGTAAGCCTCACCAACGATCTCTTTAGTTATTTTATATTTAGTTTGAAGCTTTTTATCCTTAACTAGAACCAAAATTTCTGCTTCTTTTGGATGAAGTCCTTCTAGAATATTAATAAACATTGTTTCTCTACGAAGAGAACTCAAACTATCATTACCACCTTTTACAAAATTATAAAACATAGTATATTCTTTTCGGATTGAAGACCTTCCTTGGTCCATAGACCCTAGAGAATTGGAACTAAGTTCATCCATTTTAGATACTGCGTCATCAATTTTTGAACTTAGAGTTCCACTATAAGAAGTTTGCTCTCCAGCACTGGCATATGGAACATCACCCTCTGGGAGCAAAGAAATTACCGTTTCATCAAAATTCCAAATAAAAATTGTCTTAAGTGAATCGTGTTGGTACTCTTTCAAAACTTCTACTTTCTTAGCATTTGTTCTTTGTTTAGAAGTAAGATCTAAGATTTCAAAAATAAAAGGATTTGTAGGAAGTTTTTTAATACTTTCTTCAGTCGTCTTCCTCGTCTTCGTAGTCGTCATAATCGTAATCGCTATTTTCAAATGTTACTGCAACTATTTCGTCAGGTATCACCTGCCCATTTTCATCAAAGAACTCTGGATGCAAATAAGGAGGTCTATTTTCTAGTAGGTGCCTATATGTCAACCAACCTATTATACCCCCAACCATAAAAAAGAGCAACGTGAACATTACTGAGAATGTTATTACATATGCTGTTTCCATTTTTTTCTTTCTCCAGAGAGTTTATTTTTTCCTTATATCAAAGTGAAATTCTATAAAAAAATGAAACTCTCTACGGAATAGAGAAATCATTTTACCAAACTTCACTTGAAAAGTCTTTGGTTGTAATGATTTTCTCCTCCTATTCCTAAGTAATAACTCAACACCTCTATTAATTTGAGGTTCTGACTTATTTAGTTTTCTTTTTTTTCCTTCCTGGTCTTCTGTCATTATCATATCTCCAGGCATCTTCAAGAATATTATACAAATAATTTCTTATTTTTCTTGCTTGTGGTTTAGGAATATATCCATATGCTTCACGAAGTTGTTTATGTATTTCATCAGCTCCACCTTCAAGATATTCATCCAAATCCATTACAAGTTCGCTTATTTCATTAGCTGTTGAACTTTCAATAAATTCTTTAACTTCTAATCTTTTTGTCCCACGATCTTTCAAATAATCATAAAAACTTAAAACAAATTTTCCATTAAAAGCAAAATCAATTGCTTTTTCAACATCGTTATAAACTTCGTGAAATGTACTTTCCATTAAACTAAATTTTGCTCCTTAAGATATTGAACTGTGTCGGTACAACCACCAATATGTTTATCATCTACAATCACTTGAGGAAAAGTAGATCCTTGTCCAAATTCTGCGTAAAATTCTTCTCTTGTGAAGTCTTCATTCAGTTTATAAACCACATGCTGTAGTTCCGCTAACTGCAGCACTTGCTCTACCTTTGAGCAGTAAGGACAACCATCTTTCGAATAAACTGTAAATTTCATAATTTGAAATGAAGTATTAACTTATTTTATATATTAAAACAAAAAAATGGAGAGGATTTCTCCTCCCCATCTTAACACCCAAACAATCAAAAGTCAAAAAGTCACATATCTAAACCATGATGATCTTGATAATCGTGCTGGTCATGATAAAAATCATTAGTATGCGAAAAGTCAATATTCTCAGGAAAATCAGTAGTGTGTTCTGGATAATCTACATAATGATCATTATGATTCCAATCATGTTCTGTCTGATGATTATCTGATGGATGATCTTTTAAGAATTTATCTATGAGATCTGAAGTATTTCCATCAGGAGTTTCATCATTTTCTGCGTTGTTATGAGGGCCTGAACCACCTGGAGCATCCTGGTCTCCATTTCCCCACCCATTATTGCCTTTACTATCTGAGTTTCCTCCACCTCCTCCATTATTACTATTATCTTGATGAGAGTTACCTTGCTCTCCTGGAGTTTGGTCATTTTCTGCGTTGTTATGAGGGCCTGAACCACCTGGAGAATCCTGATCTCCATTACCAAATCCATTATTTTCGTGCTTTGAATCACCAGGATCTTCGGGATCCTCAGGGTCCTCTGGATCTTCTGGATCCTCTGGATCTTCAGGGTCTTCTGGATCCTCTGGATCTTCTGGATCCTCAGGATCTTCTGGATCAACAGGAGGATCTACTGGAGGATCTACGGGTGGATCTACGGGTGGATCAACAGGAGGGTCCACAGGAGGGTCCACAGGAGGATCAACAGGTGGATCAACAGGAGGGTCCACAGGAGGATCTACTGGAGGATCTACAGGTGGAACAGGGGGATTTATAGGAGGTTCTGGAGTAGGAATTACAGGTTCTTGTGGAACTTGTCTATCAGGAACCTCAGGACTATTGCTGACACTGACAGGGATATTAGCAATGTCAGGTAAGTTATTAGCATTGTCATTCGGTGGCCTTGATGGATCGTTGAATGGAACTTCTGAGTTAATATTATTTTGATTGGGAACTCTTTCATTCAAAGCAAAATCACTTCCACCAGAAGCAAGATCCTGTGGATTATTAATACCAAGATCAGAGTTTATTTCGGCAGTTGCTTCAACTTCACCAACACGAACAGGATTTACTTGTTCTACTGGAGTATTATCTCTTCCCTCTCCCACTGGAGTATAACCTTCTGCAAAACGATCAGCAGCATTAGGATCATATGGAATAATATCCTGTGCTTGCTGATTCGTTCTTTGAGTTTCTTCAAGTTGCAGTTCTTCCATTACCAAAATCTCCAATTACATCTAAGTATTATTTAGTTTTCTGAGTTGATTTATTAACTTTTGCTGGAGGTCTATAAAGACCTGGCCAAGTATCACGAATGATCTCGGCCAGTTTATAAGGTGTCTCAGTTGTAATCATCGAACGTGGTGTCCTCCAAACATATATCTCATACCATTTAGAATCTTGGCAGCGAAAGTGCCCAGATTGCGTGAATTAAATCTTTCATAAAGAGCAGTTGTGATGACAGGAGCGGGAACCCCCAGATCCACAGCAGCATTAACCGTCCACCTACCTTCACCGCTGTCGGATACGCCTCCAGAGAACTTAGAAAGCTCTGGGCTGCCGCGCAACACAGAAGCAGTAAGGTCAAGTAACCAGCTACTAACAACGCTACCGCGACGCCATAACTCAGCCACTTCAGCAACGTCAATATCATAGCAGTAACTTTCTGGGTCTGCCATTGGTGCGACCTCTGCATCTCCTTCTCTGACGTATTGTGCTCCATTGTTTGCACTCTTTAGAATGTTAAAACCTTCGGCATATGCCTGCATCATACCATACTCGATGCCATTATGCACCATCTTCACAAAATGTCCTGCTCCTGGACCACCACAATGCAACCAACCATGCTCTGCAGAAGTTACGTTGTCGCAGGAGTCAGTCCTTGGGGCAGAGTGAATATCTGGGGAGAGGGCATCAAAAATGCTTTTACAAGTGGCGACTGCAGTATTTCCACCGCCAACCATAAGACAGTATCCACGATCCAGACCGTAAACACCACCGCTAGTGCCACAATCAATATATTGGATACCCATCTTTGCCAGACGTTCTGCTCTCTTCCGACTGTCTTTAAAATTGCTATTGCCATGATCAATAATAATATCTCCTTCACCACAAAATCGTAGTAGCTCATTGATAGTTTCCTCTACTGTTTCTGCTGGCACCACCATTTGGAAGATACCTGGTTGATTTCCACCTTGTTTTACAATCTTAACAAGATTTTCGATGGTTGTAGCAACTCCATTCACATAACCTTTTTCATATGCTTCACTTGCTTTTTCATAGTTTCTCCTATAACCCCAGACCTCAAGGCCCGCTTTCATCATGCGACGGGACATTCCTTCTCCCATTCGTCCGAGTCCAATTAATCCAACTTTCATAACTCTCTCCTAAACAAGTTTGAGTGGGTAATCCCACTTAGTAATACTTTGTATTTTTTTCTCTGGACCCCAAGTTCCAGAATAATTATAAGGTCTCGTGTTTACAGGGCAAGAATCCCCAACACAAAGAAGTTCATCAACGATTCTCCAAGACTCTAACACTTCTTCAGAATGAACAAAATGTGATTGATCTTGATTGATAGCATCATAAAAAAGTTTTACATAACCATCTATCGCACCCTCTGGATAATTGTGAGTTAAAATTGCAGTTTCAACTTTATCATCCAGTCCAGGTGCTTTAATGTCAATTTGAATATCAAAATGAGGATCTGGTTGGAATCTCATTACAATACGATCATTATATTGATGTCCATCAAACAAACGAACTGGTGGTGCCTTCAATTTAATCACAACCTCAACACAAGATACTGGAAGTTTCTTACCCGTCATAAAGTAAAAAGGAACACCCTGCCATCTCCAGTTGTCAATGTAAATATCACCAGCAACAAAGGTAGGAGTCTGCGATTCAGATCCCACACCTTGCTCTGTTTTATATCCAGCATACTGACCACAAACCAACTTATCACCTAATCTTGCCGCAGAAAGAACCTTAACTTTCTCTCTACGGATTTCCTTTGCATTATTTTTACAAGGTGCTTCCATCGCAATCAGAGCAAGTAACTGAAGCATATGGTTCTGTAACATATCTCTTACAGCACCAGCAGTTTCATAATACTGTGCCCGTCCTTCACAACCGATTGTTTCAGTTGCAAAGATTTGAACTTCCTCAACATAATCACGATTCCACAGAGGTTCAAGAAGAATGTTACTGAACCTTGTGGCAAGAATATTATTCACCGTATCTTTTCCAAGATAATGGTCGATACGGTAAACCTGATTTTCGCGGAGGTTTTCTGCAACAATTTTTTGCAGTTCCTCTGCAGATTGAAAATCATAACCAAAAGGTTTCTCAATAATCACACGACTGGTTCTTGGATCATCCACAAAACCAGTTGATTTCAAACTGAGAACTGCATCCCCATATCTCTCAGGGGGAACTGAAAGGAAGAATGTTACATCCTCTCCTGGATTTAATTTCTTTAAACTTTCAGCATCAGAAAGATCACAAATCACATAGTTTAAACGATTGACAAAATCTTCTGGATAAGATCCAAGTGTATGTAACCAACTTTGCTTACTGTGCTGTGTTCTGGATGCTCCAGTAATCACATAGTCTTTAGGAAGCAAATTTTTCTTATGAAGTTCAAAAAGAGCAGGAATGAGTTTCCTACGGCACAAATCTCCTGTTGCACCAAAGATGACTATATTTTTCATTCACCCTTACTCTTCAGAACTTCCTCCCAATCTTTTTGGAATAACTCCAATCCTTTTTCAGTCATAATGTTCTTATACATTCCCCAGAATACTACTGGAGGAATTGTAACCACATCTGCACCATATAGTGCAGATTGTTCGACTTGCCTAACATCACGAAGAGATGCTGCAAGAATTTGTGTTGTTGTTCCCGAATGATTAAATACCTTACGGATATTTTTAATCAGTTCAATTCCATCCACAGAGTTATCCATCCAACGACCAACAAATGGTGAAATGAATGTTGCTCCTGCTTTGGATGCAAGAATTGCTTGTGCGACTGAGAACACCAAAGTCACATTTGTTTTAATTCCTAACTTAGAAAGAAACTTACACGCCTTCAATCCTTCTACCGTACAAGGTACTTTAATTGTGACTGCTGGAGAAATTGAGTAATATTTTTCTGCCTGTGATAGCATTTCCTCTGCTGTATCAGCAACTACTTCTGCCGAAATGCTTTCTAACTCTGGAAATATTGTTGCGATTTCTTGAATAACTTCTTGAAGTTGTCTACCGCTTTTAAGGATTAATGAGGGATTTGTAGTGACACCATCCAATAATCCTGTATCGTATGCTGGTCCGATGAGTGAAACGTCTGCTGTATCTAAAAAGATCTTCATATAAGTAAAAGAACTCCTTAGTAATTATAAGGAGTTCTTTTTAAGTGTCTATAAATTGTTATGGATTGAACATATTATTCCCAATACATCATCGAAAGAGTAAATATAACAAAAATAATAACTGTAAACATCATAATGCCCATGCCCGCCCAGAATACCCAAGGTTCCATGGGTTCGTGTTGATTATTATGAGACATAAAAAGAGGGTTGTTACACCCTCTAATTATATCAGTTATTCAGTTGTTATCAATTTTCTCTTGCTCTTTGAAGTGCTCTCCTAATAACAGAAGCTCTTGTAGTTTTCTTTCCACCAGTATCTTTTGAGTTTTTAGTGAGATTATCTGATTGAGGAATTACTCTTCTATTATCCGAAGCATCACCTGGATGTATTCTATGCCACCTGTCAGAGTTTTGTTTTCTGTTTGCTTGTGCTTGAATATGATCTACATCGTGCTGTTTTCCAGTTTCTTTTGATTTACTTTGTGCTTCTGATCTTTGGTCTTTTTTTCTTTGTCTTTCAATTTTTAGAGCCTTGTTTGCTGTTTTTGAAGGACTTGGATGAAGATTTCTTTTAGCGTGGTCTTCAAGTTCTTTTTTGCTGATTGCTTTTAAGTTCTGAGACCTTCTTTCACCCTGCCCTTGTATTGCTGATTTTCTTTTAGTGGTCCATTTTCCACCACCAGTATTTCTAACACGCCACTCATCAGGATTATCTTTTGCAAGACGCTTTTTCTCTGCTTCCTCTCTACTTGCTTCTAAAATAAACTCTCTAAA
>OGVZ01000061.1_pt1 | contig 14874 bp, 30 predicted proteins | sample 1575881 | NCBI WGS metagenome assembly OGVZ01 (sample SAMN07581520, study PRJEB24739) | freshwater metagenome | place: Singapore | collected 2015-01
GTTTCCCAGTCACGATAGGACAGTCGCTAACCGTAAGGTTAAGAAAGCGTGGTTAACAAAGCGGATTAACGACAGAGTCGTTTATCTTACTTACTTAAAGCAAGCATCAACCGAAGGTTGGAAGCATTTTTATGGACAGCCTATTCATCAGAAGTTTGTAGAACTTCAGATGTCTACTCTTCTATCTATGATAGATGTTCGTTTAAGACTTTCTCCTGAAGGAGAACGAGAGGCACTTTATGATTCTTTTGTAAGTCCTTTAACTAAAGTTCAACCAAAGGTTGTTCAGAAGCCCCAAGCCAAAGTTCAACCAAAGGTTGTCAAGGAAGTTCCTCAACCAAAGGTTGCTAAGGTAGTCAAGACTACCACGCCACAACCAAAGGTTGCTGAGCAAGACCAAATGACAAGAGTCATTGACCTTCTTGGCGAAATGACCAAACAAGTTACAACTTGTCTCAACAAGTTGGTTGAACACAGCAATGCAATTGCTGAATTGCAAAAGGCTGTCAACCAACCAAAGGTTGTCAATCAACCAAAGGTTGTAGAGAAGCCTAAGGCAGTTAATCAACCAAAGGTTGTAACCAAGGGACCAAAGTTGACTGAGTTGCTTAGCAAAGACAAGTCAAGCAAACAACCAAAGGTTGCTAAGGCTGAGCCAACAACTCCTAAAGGAGTCAAGGCTAAGAAACAACCAAAGGTTGGTCCTGTAGTAAGCATCATGGAGGCTTTTTGGAAATCTGTTGCACCAAAGCAAGACAAGAAATCTAAGATTTCCCATGACGATGCCTTCCAACATCGTTCCGATGTAGAAAAAGGTAAGTACAAGAAGTTTCGCATGGAGGTTTTTTAACCTCCATGTTTTACAAAAGTTTCACCAATCAAAGAAAAAATCTAATCAAATAAGACTATGTTATTCTCAGATTACAGTTCACTTTACACAACGGCTTTCGTAGAATTTAACCAAAGGTTACCTTTCGCTAAAAGTAATTTTATGTATCATAAAATTAGCAAACATGAAACATTTTTCAGAGGTTTTGTCATGGATATCTTTGCTCTTCGCAAAATCTATGCTAAAACTTATGCAGAAGATATGCATACTGAAATCCTACAACCAAAGGTTGAAATCATCTATGATTTGTTGCAAAATGACACTGAAAGTGTCAGAAATGGCTCTTCATTAGTTGCTAAACTAATTGAAGAAATGTTCTCCTACTGCGAATCAGTTCAAACCCACTAATCAAAGAAAAAATAAAACTAAATCTATGAAAAAAGACTCACAAATCATCGTCCTCATTCTATTTGCATTGGCTTTCTACACAAACGCAGTTTGGTCTGCTTTTTCTAATGACTTGCCTGCTCTCGTAATCAGTGGCATTATGTGCCTACTATTCGCTGGGATTGCCGTATTTTCATCACTTAAAACCAACTAATCTACGATTATGGAAAACAATATGTTAAACAACTTTCAACAAATTGACAAAGTCAAACTCTACTATGTAGAAACTTACATTCATGGCGATCAACTAGAAGTTGAAACCTTTGTCAAAGAATTAAACACTCTTGCCAAACAAACAAAGTTTGAATACGAATTGACTGAAGCAGTCCCATCGTTAGATGGAGAGGAAATTGACCCTAATCAACCTGTCTATCTTGTGTATGGTATAGTCACAGAAAAAGATATCAAAGACTTGAACTTGCATTTGGACTTTCTCATCAGCGACTACCAACAATCAAAATACTAATGTTCTTTACTCTCTCTTCTTTTGTATATACCCTGAGTTCTTACGAAGGGTTATACAAAAGATTAGAGAGAGTTAATAAGGCTCTGAGACCCCAACCAAAACCACAAACCAAACCACACATCAAAGAAAAATCATGTCTGCCAACTTCGTTTACCTCGTATTTCAAGTAATGCCATTTGACGACTATCGCCATGAATTTGAAGGTGCTTTCAGCACTGAAGAATTGGCTGAAAACTACAAGCAATATCTTATTGCCTTAGAATCGCAGAAATGCGATGACTTTGACCCTCAAGACTTCTATGTAACTAAAGTTACACTTGACAGAACTAAATCACACTAACCACAAAATAATCACAGAATAATCATGAAAAAGAAAACATCATCATCCATCCTCATCAACGGAATCAAAGATTTACATCCAATGTACCAAGGTTATCTTATAGATAGACTGAAACACGACATTGAACACATCAAAGATGCATTGCCCGATATCTATGAACAAGATAAAATAGATACTGCCAATGGCAAAATCAGTATGTTTCACCCCAATTTCTATGTTACTTATGTAAATCAAGTCACCGACATCATTGATGCAATTGATAGGAACTATCATGACAATTGGAAATCTGACGAACCATTTACACCAACACCAAAAGTTCCTTACTTTGAAAATTAATCACAGAAAAAACTATGTTGTTATTTATTGAATCCAAGTTTACACTTGAAATTAGACCATGCTATCATTGTACCTCGATTTATCGGGGTACAATTAACAAACTCTACGCCATCAGTCTCAAAGATCAAAGATCAAAGAAAGAACTGACTCACCGACTTGTTCATGAACATGAAATCTTGCATCATATTGATGAAATACTACCCAACTATTGTAATCAAATCACCAACCAAATCAAAGCAGAATTTAATCTAATCTAATCATGAAAGTACAAACCATTACCTCCGGTAACATCACTGTTGAACTCTATCTTGACGATAGTCCCGAAAATCCAAGAATGAACGGCACTGAAACTCAGTTCGTTATGTTCCATAAACTTTACAATCTGCCAAACGAAACAGGTATTCCAAATTACTCTAAGTTATTTAACTCATGGGAAGAAATGCAACTTGACTTGCAGTCAAAGTTTAAGTATGTCACTTCGGTTTATATGTTGCACCATGGCTCTATTCACTTTTCTTTGAGTGATTTCAGAGATGAATGGGATTCGGGAAAAGTTGGATTCATCGTATCTAATAATGGAACATTAGACCAATTCCGAATGTATGCTCAAATTGAACTCATGGAGTATGGCTATTATGCTAATGGAGATTGCTTCGGCTTCACAGTCAATGAGTCAGAGATAGAAGATACAGAATCAGCATGGAACTTCCTTGGTGGTGACCACTACGAAAGTGGATTGGTAGATTCTTTAAGCAATACTTTGCAGTATAGTTTTAATCAGAGCCCCGAGACTATTCACGAAATCATCAAACAATTAAACTAATCACAAAAAAATAAATCACAGAAATTATGGGACGCTATTATTCAGGAGACATTGAAGGCAAATTTTGGTTTGCTTTACAATCATCAGATTGTGCCGACAGATTCGGCAGAACTGGGCAAACGCCAAATTACATTGAGTACTATTTTGAAGCAGAAGACTTAGCCGAAGTTGAAGCAGAAATCCAAAGGATTGAAACTACACTTGGAGAGTTCAAAGAAAAAATAGATAAATTCTTTGAGGTCAACAATGGTTGGAACGACAAAATGCTTGCCGATAACGGCATTTCAAGATATCTTTTGTCTGAGTACGCTGACTTGTACCTTGGCTACAAGATACGGGATGCAATCAAGGAAAACGGGAGTTGCCAATTTACCGCTGAATGGTAACAAAAACCACTTAAATTACCTTATCCCTCTCATATAACTCTGAGTTTATGAAGAGTTATCTGAGAGGTAGATAAGGTAAACTAAACTAATCCAATCAACAAAGAAAACACCATGAAAACACAAATTGAATTCACAGTACCTGCACATCTTTTGTCTGATGGCAAAAGTAATGCAAAAACCAAGAAAAACCATCGCCCTACCAAGATTTTATATCTTGCTCCTGCGGAACAAAATGCCCTTGGCGTTAATCTATGTCCCTTTGCATCCAAAGGATGTACTAAATCTTGCTTGTTTACTGCAGGAATGGGGGTGTATGCCAATGTCAAGCAATCACGAATGAACCGAACTCACTACTATCTACAAGATAGGTTCAACTTTCTTAATCAAATGGCTCACGAAATTACCAATACCGCAAAGCGGTTGCAAAAACTCGATAAGCCTTTGGCTGTTCGTCTTAATGGTACTTCAGATATCAAGTTGGTTGAGCAACTTGTTGCTTCTTATGGAAACGATATTCCATCCAATGTTATCTTCTACGACTACACCAAAATCCCGAAAAAGGCTGGTGAGTATACACTCAAAAGTGGTCACCGCTATGTTGTCACATTCAGTTTATCGGAAGATAATTGGGAAAACTTTGAGTGGCTTGTAGGTAACAAGTTAGCAGTCGGTGCGGCAGTCTTCGCAGTCAAGAAAGATCAACCTTTGCCTGAGTTTTACAAAGGTATGCCTGTCGTTGATGGCGACTCTCGAGATGACTTGATGCTTGATGTACCTAAAGGTACTATTTTGGGACTCAGAGCCAAAGGCAAAGCCTTAAAAGACCAATCAGGATTTGTTATACAAAACTTTTAATCACAACAACTATGATACTTCAAAAAGAATTAACCGAAGAAACACTCGTAAATGCAAGAGAATGGTTTGAATCACTTGGCTACTCAGTCGACATCTCTTATGGTACTTTGTACCTTGAACTTGACTGCTGTTCAGTTGAACTCTCACAATCAGAGATTGAATGCCGAGCAGAATTGTGGATAAATCACCTCAATCGTAAAGACTAATCACAGAAAAACATGGAAAATTTAGAAAAAGCATTCCTTTGGTTCAAAGAAAATGGTCATGAAGTGACCATGGATGACAACACTTTGTTCATTGTAGTATGGAATACTACTTTGGAAGAATCAATCGATGTGCAAGTCAGCACTGCGGAAATTGACTACCGAGCAGAACTATGGCAAAGCCAACACACCAATCAAAACTAATCACAGAAAAATTATGGATTTAAATCAAAAATCATCAGCAGACCACATCATCGAGCATTTAATTGCCATCGATGTAGACGGAGAAACTATGCACTACATCATTGAAAAAACAGGTTTGAGTTATCAAATGCTTCATCAACTAATCATGTTGGCAGGTGACAATGAACTCAACTATGTTCTTTCAGAACGAAACGAAATCCACGACCAAGGAAAAAACACACATTTATGATAACAAAAACGAAAGCACTCGAAATCATTGACTCAGGCAAGTTCTTTTCTTGCAAGTTTGTAAAACAAAACGGAGAGGTTAGAACTCTCCGTGGCAGAACTGGTGTACGAAAGTACACTGACAAAAACGGCAACTGCCAAACCATTAAAAATGTCGGCATGAAATATAAGCCAAAAGACATGGGCTATCGTGTGGTTTTGGATCTTGACAAGAGAGAATACCGCATGATAAACACCATCACAATTGTAGAATTCAACAACCAACCAATCGGAAATTTTAACCTATCAAAATCAATCTAAGACATGAAAGCACCTGCAGGACACTACCGCAAACTAATCAGCAATCCTCACATCAGAATTGCCTTTACTCACACCCCAATTTATGGCTGTATCAAAGTTAATAGTGATTCAGTCATAGAAGAACTTAAACAAAGTAACGATGAGTATGCTCAGTATTACATAGATGGTCTTACAAGTGGTAACATGGTTACCATTGTAGAACAATCAGTTGAACACTACTATCGTAACAACGGAGAACTTTTCTTTACAACTTAATCTATGATAAAAGTATATTTTCAATCAGAGATTGGTAGCCACTCGGAGTTAGTGGCTACCTTTCAATCGGACGAAATGTATCAACACTTCATCCCAATGCTTGAGCATCTTGCCTCTAAACAACGCTGTTTTGTCACTGAGACTATGTCTGAGTTTGACATTGCAGAAGTAATCCCCAATCAACTAACGCAAGTATTAAACTCACTTGAGACAGGTGATTTCAATGGGGCAACAATGGAACTTGAAGATTTAATCGACCGCCTAAAATAAACTATGAAACTATATAGATTCAACGAACAAATCAACCATGAGGTTGGTATTATTTTCTCCAGACTTTTTAATAGTCTCAACACAAAACTCAAAGAAGCAGGTTTAAAAGACGATGAAATCGAATCCTTTACTATCTTCGATAGAGTTCGAGAAGATATTGAAACAGAATTAGTAAAACTAAGTCTTACTACTCCGTACTACAAGGATGCTTTTGTCCACAACGACTCGTTACAATTCGATCCTACGGAAATCAACATAGTCAGAGATAAAATCTATGACAAGTATAAGTTCATGTGTAGTCCAAGAACAGAGTTCTTTGCAAGGCAGTGCGACTTTACAGGAGAGTTGATGAACGCAGGATGGGTAGTCGATGACAACACATACATCGCTTCAGAGTTAGTCTTGACTAATTTTCTAAGACAGATTTCTGACGAACCGGAGGTTGATAAAGAACTGCCCGATGTGGAACTCAGAGAAAAATACTATGAGAATGATACATTCTTTTACACTGAGTGGAATCATTGTACTGATATCATGTTTGCAAAATTTGAGGGAAACACCTATCGACTCACTATCTAAAACCTACTATATTATCTATGTCATCTTTGAGTACACCCCATATTTATGGGGGGTATACTCAAAGAGACAATAGATAAAACCAACAAAAATTATGAATAAAACACAACAAATCGAACACAGAATGGCTATGATTTTGGATGACCTCCGAGTTATTAGACAACACATTTACACCGAAAACCTCGGGGAATCTTTTGAAAAGCCTACACCTATGGCTGATGAATGTTGGACTCACTTCAACAACATCGAGATTGCTTGCGACTTGAACTCTGAAGAGAGTTTATCTTGGACATTGTTTGACCATTCAAAGAAAAAATAATCATGACACAATTAGATTTACAATCACTGGACCGCCATTACTTTTGGAGTGAACGACCCAAAGCAGTTCTACAAGAGTTATCTAACAACTTTAATAAAGTTGAAGATGGTACCTATCTTAATGACACTTGTCCCTCATTAGTAATCAACGATTACATTCGTTTGTTTCTACCAAATTCCATTTTTGACAATGGCGAAACAAGCACCAACAAATATGCTGTGGTTATTGATGAGATACACACTTTTGCAGGATCTAAGTTTTACACCTTTGATGAATTACATCATGCCGTTGAAAAGATCGATGAGTTATTGCTTGAAAAACCATCACGATCACCCGTGTATGAAGTGGGTATCGACAGGGGTGAATCAGGTACCGAAACTCTTGCTAAATTCCGTACCTATTACGATGCTGATACATTTGTGTATGGCTACCGAATGGCAGATGCCAATGCAAAATTATTTATCGATACGATAACTTTTGATTATGTTTCAACTTTAAATAAATAACACTATGAATTTACTTCACTTATCTAATCTACTTGACGATGGCACTATCTATAAGTCTGAAGCCGCAGCAAAACTTCGTTTTAAATACTTACTGAAGCAAATCAATAAAATCTATGACGAACTTGAAGAAAGTGGTGGAAGTGAAGAGCAGTATGCTCTTGGCGATGTAATGAATATGCTTTACCATTTAAGTAAAGACAGTAAAAATTTACCTAACTTAGATTCTATGAAAATAGACTATGAACAATACTTATTCAGCCAACTTTGGGCTCAAAAAGATAACAGCTTTGCTGAGTTGCCGTATGATGAACAATGGGATATGATCCCTGAACGCTGGCGACAATTCGAGAAAAGCAACTACAATGTAGGTGACAAGCCATTGTACGATTGTATTTTAGCATTCTTTGAATCGGAGGAACTTCTATGAAAAAATATAAGATATATCGAAACCTCCATCGTAACTGCTTTAGTGTACTAAAGTACAATCCTGAAAAGAAAGGCTATCGGTTGCACGAATACATTACACATGGTATCTTGCATGATGTTGTAGCAAAAGTTTCTGAGGCTGGTCGACAAAGAGTCATCAAAGAAAAACAAAAGAATGTACATGCATATCTTCTCTGTGAAAACTATGATAAAATCGATCAATTTTACTTTGACTCATTGGATTTCCATGAAATCTCTTATAACCCTTACATACATGATTCCTTTGTAGTCGGTCTCACCAAAACCTTTACATCAGCCACCAAAGTCGGATTAACTATTGATAGTTATACCGCCAAAGCATTACTCTTAGAAAAATAAATTTTGAAATTACACAAACATCCTTTTTATTTGCAAAACCAATCAACAAACTTTACACAACTTAAACCAAAACAAATTATGAAAAACACAAATCAAATCAACAACGAATTCACAATGAACACACCTGCCTTGTCTATCGAAAACTTTGAGAAGACTATGAATCTTCTTGAAAGTACTGGCCTTAACTGGGAAGTTAAGAAAGAACAATTCTCACATCCTTCGGGATTGACCACTCCATTCTATGGTATCTTCCGATACGATCAGCATGCTAACACCCCAAGTCAATGTTTGGGATCTGTAAAAGAAAGGTATACACCTTTCCAAAACTGGGAACTTGCTGACACTATTGTTCGTGCTACTGAGGGAATTGGTATTACTACCAACCGGGGCGGTCAACTTAACAACGGCAACAAGGTTTACCTTCAAGCACAATTGCCCGATGAATATGTGGGTAAGTCTGACATCAAACGCTGGGTTACAGTCTTGAACTCACACGATGGTTCATCATCAATTGGCTTTGGTTCTACCAATACTGTGGTTGTATGTCAAAATACTTTCCACCGAGCCTTCAAAGAAACTGATAAGTTTCGCCACACGGCCAGTGCAAAAGAGCGTATTGAAATTGCCATCCGTCAGTTCCAAGACACGATCAATGCAGACAAGAATCTATTCGATTCCTTCAAGCGTATGGCAGAACTTAAACCTGATGAGAGTTTGGTACAAGCGGTCATAAACAAAATGTTTAAGGTTGATGTAGTCAAGAACTCACAAGAAGATATTTCTACTCGTAGAATGAATCAAATCCAATCGTTTGCACAAGCCTACAACATTGAGCGTGACCTTGAGGGTGACAATGTTTGGGGATTGTTCAATGCCGTAACGCGTTACACCAACCACATGGCTGCTCCTTCGGAGCAAGCACGTAAGACTAACTATCTTATGACAGGTGGTGGTTACGACATTAACAACACAGCTTATGATACAATCATGGGCTGGCTTGAAGAACGCACTGCTAAGACTGTGTTTTCGTTTTCATAATTATCAATTGTTGGTCGCCCCTCACCAATGGGTGGGGGGCTTTTTAAAAACATTACTATGGCTAAAAAAATAAACAAAGAAGTATCATTAGAAAAATCTTTTAAGGACATGGATGACATGGAGCGTAGAATCTTTTTGACTTATGTCTCCGAACACCTACTGCATTACGATACCCATTTTAAAGAAATGGTAGATATACTTACTAAATGGGAAACCACAAACCCTATACCATCAAGACTTGAATACACTATCCACGAAACACTTAATTAATTCTATGAAAAAATCTAAACGCACTCTTGTAATTCATCCTAAGGATGTCACAACCGATTTCTTAATTCCTATTTATAAATCACTGAACCCCAATACTACCACCATCCTCACTACTTACGAAGAAGTAGAAAAGAATTCACTTGCCACCCAAATCAAAAAGCATGATCGCATTATCATGCTGGGTCACGGATTCCCCGGGGGTCTTTGGGGTTTCGATCGACTGCTGATAAACGACTCAAACGCAGAATTACTTCGTAACAAAGAATTAGTTGGTATTTGGTGCCATGCCAATCAGTTCTTTGAAAAACATGGTTTACTTGGAATCTACTCTGGCATGATAATATCGGAGCCACTAGAAGCTATATTCTATAGTGTTCCTTACACAGATAGCATGATTCATGAGTCAAACACTTTGTTTACCAAAGCCGTAACAGAGTCAATTACTTCGACCACGCCAATTGAAATCTTTCGTGACATGTATCGAAGTGAAAGCAATCCAGTTATGATTTACAATCAAGACAATTTCTTTCATGCTTATGAAGTACATCAATTAGAAGACAATGAGCAAGCAATGGTTGACTACAATGCGATGGAGGAGGAATGGGAAATGGATAACTATAACGAAATAGCACATGAGCAACAATAAACAAAGTATGAGAAACTTCATTATTGTACTATCGACAATCCTTAGTGGATTGCTTTATGGATGGTGCATTGTGCACTATCCCATCACTGCACAGATCATCGCTGGAGGGATGGGGCTATCTTTTTTATTTATAGCAATGATTGCTTTATACTCACTCAAAAACAAAAAAGAAAATGACTAATAACAATTTACAACTGAACCTATTCGATGGTATCGAGAACAAAGATTTCTTGGAATACCACAAGACCAATCCACACCTTTACGAAGCATTTAAAGCGGTAGCTTTTGATGCAATGAAAATGGGCTTTAAAACTTATGGTGCCAACGGCATCTTTGAAATCATTCGCTGGAAGCGTGCTGAGCGTGGCGATGGAGAGTTTAAAATCAACAATAACTTTGCTCCGCTTTTTGCTCGACTCTTTGCCAATGAGTTTCCTCAGTACTCTAGTTTTTTCAGATACCGCAAGTCAAAGTTTTCTGAGTATCTGAAATCACTGCCAATGCAAGAGAAAAAGAATCATGAATTAGTTTTTCCTTACGAGAATGCCCTGATCGTACTGAACATCACCCCTGCGGAAGATGATTGGTGGACTACCGTAAATGTAACTGATCCATCTGGTCGAACTTTTTTCTTTGATGTCCACTATTGTGAAGACTACAACGAAATCTGCGTTTATCCTTACAACGGCAAACACACCACAGAAAGTTATATCAAAGCAATTTATACTCAAAAGATCATATGAACATAGCATATCGGTTTGCCATTCCTACAGATTACTGCCTTTATCAAGGCAATGTAACACTACCAATACGAATTAAATATGTTTACAATTTTGCGGTATATCTTCAGGAATAAACCTCACAAGGAGTTTCTTGTCCTTGAGACTGCTATGATTATTTATTATGCTCTCTGGGCTATAGGCATTTATGTGATCTACAGATTAATTCTATGACTCAACTGAAGATTAGAAAAAAGAATGTTGAAGTAATCAACATTGTCTTGAGCAGTGAGCAGTACACAAAGTTAAAGAAGCTGGCTGATGAGAATGGTTTTTCATCGCCAGCTAATTTAATTGATGATATCGTTCACTCTTATTTTAATAAACACCGAACTAGAATTCGCAAAACTGTGGAGGAGTATGAAAAAGCCATTAAGATGCCAGTACAGATATCACAGAATAACTGGCACATGCTGTCACGTTACTCTGAATCCACCAAAATATCAAAGGGAACCTTTATACATTTAATACTAAGAGAGATAATTAAAAAAATACCAAAATGAAACGAGCCGTATTTTATACACGTGTGAGCCACGATAATCAGGTCGAAGATGGATCATCATTAGAAAACCAAAAAGATCGCATAGAAGCGTTCTGTAAATTGAATAACTACTCTATAGTAGCATCATTCTCTGACCCCGGAGTCTCTGGGCGTAAGTTTGAAAATAGACCAGAGTTTATGAAGATGATGAAACTCGTAGAGAAAAAACAAATCGATGTAATTGTAGTATATAGTCTATCTCGTTTCGGCAGAAACCTAAAGGATACTTTAAAATGGATCTCTTTTTTAGAGAGTAAGGGCGTTTCGTTCTTTACATTAGACTTTCAAATAGATACATCTACTTCTCATGGCAAACTCATGCTTCAAATGATGGGAGCCTTTGCTGAATTTGAAAGCAATCAGCGTGGTGAATTGATTTCATCTGTGATGAAGTACCTGAAAAAAGAACAGAAAGTTTATTGCGGTCCTACACCTTTAGGCTTTAATAAGAAAAATGGATCTTTGATTGTGGATGAAGAAGAAATGAAAATAGTTAAAACTATCTTCAGCTGGAAGAATACTATGCCACATTCTACAATCGCAAGAATGTGTAATGACATGGGGTTTCAGACCAAGAAAGGCAAGAAATTCTATCACACCACCATTGATAAAATCGTAAACAATAATATCTATGAACAACATCTCTGAGATTTATGATGCTCGTATTGTACAAGGAGTTACAAACGACAAACGAGATTATCGTTTGTATGTAAATCAAACTTTAATTGATAAGCATAGTACCGTAGCAGATGCCATTAAACAACTTTATCAAATTCAAGAACAGATCAATGAAAAAAGAAACGATAAGAATATATTCAACTTCCGGTTTTGTTTTTGACATTAGTTATCAATGGGTAATGGAACATATGGGCATAAAAGACCATAGCAAAACAAAAACTCTCGAGGTAATTGAATATCTTCGCAGACTCTCTTGGTATGAAATTTTGCCAGTTATTAAACTGATAGCAGTTATCGAGGAGGATTGTGCCGATACGCTCAATACTTGTGTATTCGATGTTGTTGAAGACCCATTCAATTACCCACTCACCAAAAAGAAAGCACTGCAATTAAAACTAAACTCATGAATGACGATCAAATTTTACTCTACACAATCGCTGAAATTTTACTAGAAGTAAACTTATCAGAAGAAAAGAAACAACGCATACGAGATGTGATGTGCGGTGTATACGCACGTACGCCTGAACCGCAACCAAAAACCAAAAGGTTTGAAGTACCAGCCATCTCCGATGTCAAAGCCCACATGGAAAGTCTACAAATCGTAAATGCTGAAAAGCATTCTGCTGAGTTCTGGCATTTCTACGAATCCAAAGGATGGATGGTTGGTAAAAACAAAATGAAAAACTGGAAGTCAGCCGCCAGTAGATGGTGTATTGAGTTGCCGAGAAGCTCTGGAGATAGTCAAAAGAAAAGGATTGTGGTATGAGTTATGCTTCAGAGTTTAGCAGATTAAATATTGATTTAAAAGGTAGATTCTCGGGGGTTCTGAAAACCCAATGCCCAAAATGTTCATCTACTAGAAAGAAGGCCGGAGACCCATCGTTGTCAGTCAACATCGATGAAGGGTTGTACAAATGCCACCACTGTCAGTGGAAGGGAACTGTCGTGGAGCAAAAGTATAACCGCCCCGAAAAGGTTGGAGATAAAGTCGATGAAAGCATTTACAAATACTTCTTGGACCGTGGCTTAAGCCAAGCAACAGTCGACCATTTCAAAGTCACTCAGAGCATTGAGAAGATGGCTGATGGTAAACAGCACAAAGTAATTAACTTTAATTATTTTGATGGTTCCATTCTAGTGAATGTGAAGTACAAGAGTAGAGACAAACAATTTAAAATGGTACAGGGAGCAAAGAAGATCCCTTACAATCTTAATTCCATTAAAGAATCGCCACAAATTATTATTTGCGAAGGTGAGGAAGAGGCTATGGTATGGCATGAAGCAGGCTATCCTTTTGCGGTCAGCTGTCCTGCTGGAGCCAATGTTGGTAACAACAACTTAGAATGGCTCGACAACACTTACAGTTTCTTTGAGAACAAAAAGATTTATCTAGCCACTGACAACGACACGCCCGGGAAGAAACTCAAGGAAGATTTGTCAAGACGGTTTGATGCAGACAATGTTTACATCATTGAGTTTGGTGAGGTGAAAGATGCCAACGATTATTTGAAAGCGTACGGTAAGGAATCTTTGATTCTTATATTTGAAAATGCAAAACCACTACCCATCCCAGAGATATCTACTGTTGACAATTTCATGGATGAACTCATCAGTATATACGACAATGGTTATCCAGTCGGAGACTCTGTTGGTTATCCTGAGTTTGATGATCTTTTAACTTGGAAACGAGGTCAGTTTGTAGTTGTATCGGGAGTCCCCGGCTCAGGAAAATCTACATTTGTAGATCAAGTATGCATTCGTTTAGCCTTGCGGAAAAACTGGAAGTTTGCAATGTTTTCCCCAGAGAACGATAACGTACTGAAAAGTATACGCATGGCTGAACAAATTGTGGGTAAGCCTATCGCAGGTGACATACAACGCAGGATGTCTAAGGACATATACATGCGTGCTCTCACCTATATAAATCGTCACTTTTCTTTCTATGATACTGCCAACTTGGATGATTTTAAAATCGACAACTTATTACGCATTGCTAAATCTTTGATCAGACAAAAAGGTGTCGATGCCATCATTCTTGACCCATTCAATTACATTGAGCAAGACTCGAATAATGATATCATGAATGAAAAGATTGGTCGCATGCTGGTGAAAATGAAAAAGTTTGCCTTGACTAACAAAGTTCTAGTTTTACTAGTGGCTCACCCAAAGAAGATGCAGAAGAATAAAAACAATGGGCAGTATGAAATACCACGACTCTATGACATTAGCGGATCGCATCACTTCTTTAATGTTACTGACAATGGATTTGTAGTACATCGTGACTTTGACACCGGACTTGTAGATGTCTATGTGCAGAAAGTTAAGCATTACTTTATGGGTAAACTTGGCTACGCAACTTTTGATTTTGATCCGCAGACAGGCAGATACAAAGAACAAACACAGTATTGGGAAAACGAATTAGAAAACAATGATCAAGCCGAATTCTTTACTGGCCTTACTTAAACATCTAGTAAAGCAGAAATACGACATAGATCACATAAATGTGAATCCAGTTCTGATGCCCAAGATTCAAGTACTCTTTCAGCGTATCAAAGCGTACGAGGTTCGCTCTTTCAAAGACTATGTGATTATTTATATTGATGCAAAAACCTATCGTGACTGGGAAACAATAAACGGGCATAAGTATATTACCGAAGCTCTAGACGCCAGCAATGGCGTGGTAGGGGAGCATTCTAGCAAGCTGCGAAGGAGTTCCGTAAGGACTACTGGAGCGACTAGAAAAGCAAATGAAGGCAATTATCGTGACTGGGAAAC
>OGVZ01000062.1_pt1 | contig 14802 bp, 15 predicted proteins | sample 1575881 | NCBI WGS metagenome assembly OGVZ01 (sample SAMN07581520, study PRJEB24739) | freshwater metagenome | place: Singapore | collected 2015-01
TGTAAAGGTGCAACCGACAAAAACACCAACAGGATACACGTCGGTTTCGGTGGTTACAGTAGAACGAATACATTGTCCGTTTGTGTCAACTTGAACCAAGTCGCCAAAAAAGATGTTCGTATTGTATGCAGAGTCAATCTGCAGTTGGCGTGTAGCGCCAGCATACGGTAGACCATCAATTCTGTTGATTGGTTTTAACCCATACGGAGCGGAAACGGTTGGATAAGCCATTTATAACTCCTAAAAATTAATTTCCTTTTCCAAAGCTATGTGAAGATTTCCTCTCTTTAAAGATTGGCATCCTCGGATCGCTTTGACGCATTAAATTGTTGTCCACAGCTTCTGTTTGAGCCAATGTTTGATCCTTATAATACTTGGATCTTTGGTCAATGAACTCTTCAGGTGTCTTGCATAACAACAACCCGCCGATCTCTATATTGTCGTTAAAACGACTGTTGGGATCGACTAGCAGCTTGAATTTTGGTTGCTCTTCAACGCGTACAGGTTCCCATCCTTCTCGGATTTTGGTCGATAGGTTTCTTGGGTCTGCTTGATTATACGTTGAGACGCGTATCCAACGATAAGCAAACCCAGCTTCTTTGTCAGGCTCAGGGAGCATTTCAGGGGGCATCCACTGCTTAGGACGCTCACTCATCGCTCTGGTTGTTAGCAGACAAGTAAGTTGGCAATACAGCCTCATAAGATTTTTGCGCCTGACTAAGTGAGATTCTATCTTGCGGTCGCTTTGGACCAGCAATCGACGGTACAACCGTGGATAAATCTAATTCCAATTGTTCAGAAAATCTAGGTGAAGCCTTTGGATCATGCCACAATCCATTTATTTTTGCATACTTTTCAACTAGCTCTAGTTGCTCATTATTTCTACCCGTAAATTTCAAGTACCTAATTGTTTCTTCATCAATAGGGAAAATTGCACAAGTAGATCCATACTCAGGAGACATATTTCCAATCGTTGCACGATTTGCCATTGGCAATGCGGTAACTCCAGGTCCAAAAAATTCAACAAACTTTACTACAGGCACACATATTTTGCATGGACAGGGTTTTGGAGATAATAATACTTGGCAATACGCTAATTATTTTTCTGGATCTGAACTTGGTGGCGTTGCTAGAGATGGATTTGTTTTATTTACTAGTTCTGGTACAATGAGTGGTACTGTTCGTGTTTATGGTTATCGTAATTCGTGAGGTAGATAATGTTTGGTAGTAACGTGCAGCCTAAGCGCCGCATTAAAGAGGCTCGAAAAGAACCGTGGTATTGTCATACGTGCGATCTAGAACATCCCGCGTATTATTCTAAATGTCCTAAGTGTGGGGATCATCGGCCTCATTAAGGAGTCCTAGTGGGAAACTATACGTATAATGATGAGAAACTAAGCGCCAAAGCCCTAGAAAACACTATTCTAGAGTATCCTGAGAAGATGGGCTGGTTCTTATCAAAGGGTTATGCGCCTCATTATTATCAAGTATTGTTCCATTGTGATAAGAATGGTGCTAAACTGACTCGTTTCAGGCACTTGGTAGCGGGGCGACGTGGCGGAAAAACACTCTCCGCTGCTTGGGAAGTACTTTTTTATTGTTTGCATCCAGAACAATTCCATATGGATGCACATGGACGCAAGAGCGACCAGCCTCTCTGGGTGTGGGCGCTATCCGCCTCGTATAAGGTGGGTCGTCCATCGTATTTGACGTTCCGTGATACGTGTATCAAGGCGGGACTTACGATTGGTAAAGAAGTAAAAGAGAATAAAGGTGGTCTTCGTTTCGAATTTGAGAATGGAAGCCTTGTAGAATTTAAATCTGCTGAGGATCCACAGTCTCTTCGTGGTGCTGGACTTGATATTCTCTGGATGGACGAGGCCGCATTCATCAAAAATGATGAATCATGGGGCGTTATTCGACCAAGCCTCTCAGATAAACAAGGTTTACTCATCACAACGACCACTCCAAACCAGAAAAACTGGTTTTATGAAGAGTTTTTTAGTGATGATTCTCGCAATGATGAGAATAATAGTCGTGTAGAGTATAGAAGTATTGATAATCCTTACTTCCGCAAAGAAGAGTGGGAGTATGTGAAGTCACGGTATCATCCGCTGCTTTTCGCACAAGAGTATATGGCGAGTTTTGACAGCATGGCAGGCAAAGACCTAGCCGGAGACTGGCTTCACTATTATGATAGTACAGATTTACTAGATAATGAGGGCAAACCGCTAAAATTGCGTAAATACATGGGAGTAGACCCGGCTATTAGCCTCGCTGCTAATGCTGACCGATTCGTAATCACGATTATCGGGGTTGCTGACTCCAACGAAGTGTTTCTACTAGAGCAATACGCGGCGCGAATCCCATTCGCAGAGCAACTTATCAAAATTGAAGAGTATTATCTTAAATATAAGCCTGAGATTATTGGTATTGAGTCTAATGCTTATCAGGCTGCGCTTGTGCAGCAGACTGAGCGGCTTACTAGTATGCCTCCTGTTGTGCCTATGTTTGCTAAGGGTAAGAAGTGGGAACGTATTCTGGCTATGTCGCCCTTGTTTAGGATTGGTAAGGTTAAGATTAAGAAGGATCATGCTGATTTTATTCAGGAGTGGGTTGATTATGATTCTAGTTTTCGCGCTCCTAAGGATGACTGTTTGGATAGTATGGAGATTGCTTTGCGTACTGCTGGCGCGTTGTTGGGAGAGTTTGTTGTTGAGCAGCCGGGGACTAGTAATATGCCGGATTGGGTGCTTGCTGATTTGCCTTCTTCAAAGAAGGAAGACCGTTTTGTTGATGAGATGATGGGGAGTTTTTGGTAATGTCTTTTATTGTGGTTAATTCTAATTTTGCTGATGTTGTGTCTGGTGAGCGTATTTTTCCGGGCGAGCGCGTTTTTGATACTGGGTTTTCTAATCGTAAGGTTCCTTATTATGGTAATGGGAAGACTCGGCTTATTAAGGAGGAGACTATTGTTGAGTTGGCGGAAGCGGCAGGATATGTTGTTACTAAGCGTGATGGAGTCAATTCTGGAGAATCAGCGCGTGTGGACGGAGAGGATGTTGGCGTTGGAGGAGGAGAGGCTTCGGTTGGAAAGGCTCCGACTGGAGGGAAGTCAGCCTCTAAGCGGCGTTCCGGTGGGGCATCTAAGGGTTAGTGAGGATGAGCAGGATGCGGATTGGGCATTGAAGACGGGGATTATTACTCCGGCTGAGTATGCTGATTTATTGTCTGATGCGGGTCTTGCGTCTAGTGATTTAGAGTTTGTTTAATTATTGAGGGGGGTTGGTTTTGGAGGAGTCTAATAATAATGTAGAGGTTCCTACTGGTTTTGCTCCTGCTACCAGTCTCGTTAAGCGTGTTGATGAGTTGCAGCGTCAGAGGGAGTCTTTGGAGCGTCAATGGAAGATTAATTTGGCGTTTTATAAGGGTAAGCAGTATGTGTTTTATAATCGTAAGTCGCGCCGTATTGAGTCGTTGCCTACGGATGATGGTGATAAGCCTCGTTATCGTGTGAGGCTTGTGTCAAATCAGATTGCTCCTAATGTGCAGTCTTTGTTGTCACGGCTTGTTAAGTCTAAGCCACAGTTTTTTGCTGCGCCGGGGCAGGCTTCGTATGAGGCTCAGAAGGCTGCGCAGGTGGCTGAGAATCTTCTTGATTATTGGTGGGATGCGTTTCATCTTACGGAGAAGCGTGAAGAGGCGATGATGTGGAGCATTATTGCTGGTAATGGTTTTTGGAAGATTACTTGGGATGATCAGGCTGGTCCGGGGATGAAGGTTATGATGAGTCCTGATGGTGAGCCGATTGTGGATCCGATGGTTAAGTATTATTTTGAGAAGAATCTTGAAGAGATGGGTGTTGATTCTGAGGAGTTTGAGCGTCGGATTTATCAGGGCGATATTCGTGTTGATGTGTTGTCTCCGTTTGATGTGTTGTTGGATGATTCGGCTCAGGTGTTTGAGGATTGTAAGTATGCGTTTTGTGTGCATCCTATGAGTCCTGATGATATTTTTGAGCGTTATGGTGTTCGTCTTTCGGCTAATGCTATTAATCGGTATCCTGATGAAACTCTTCCGGGTACGTTTAGTAGTTTGGAGTCTAAGACTGAGCAGAATGTTCGTGTTGTGTATTATGGGTATTTCTTGCCGGGGGCTAAGTATCCTGAGGGTCGTTTTGTGGTGTTTACGAAGAATCCTTCGATTGTGTTGTATGATGCTCCGTGGCCTTATCCTTTTGAGAAGTTGCCGCTTGTGAAGTTTCCGGGTATTCGTGTGCCGGGACAATTGTGGGATGGTAGTGTTGTTGAGAATGCTATTCCGTTGCAGAAGGAACTTAATCGTTCGTTGTCGCAGATTATTGAGTATAAGAATCTTACGTTGAAGCCGCAGATGTTGGCTCCGGTTGGTTCTTTGCGTCAGCGTATTACGGATGAGCCGGGTGCTATTTTTGAGTATAATCCTGTGGCTGGTAAGGTGCCTGAGGCTATTCCGGTGCCTAGTATGCCGTCGTATGTGTTTGAGCATTTGCAGGATCTTGGGGCGCGTTTGAAGGATACGTTTGGTTTGAATGAGATTATGGAAGGTAGTGTTCCTCCTAATGTTGAGGCTGGGGTGGCGATTGATTTGCTTCAGGAGGCTGCTACGGATCGTTTGGCTCCGCAGATTATGCTTATGGAGAAGGCGTTGGAGCGGGCTGGTAATATGATGCTTGAGTTGGCTCAGAAGTATTATCAGGAGCCGCGTACGATGATTATTACTGGTTCTGGTTCTAAGCCTAAGGTTGAGCGTTTTGAGGATGCTGATCTTATTCAGGGTGTTACTGTTAAGGTTGAGGCTGGTTCTGGTTTGCCGCGTACTCGTGCTGGTCGTCAGGCTCGTGTGTTGCAGATGCTTCAGATGGGTATTTTGTCGCCTACGAAGGCGTATAAGTATCTTGATATGGCTGATTTTAAGGGTGTGCAGATGCAGTTTGAGGCTGATGAGGAGCAGGCTATGCGTGAGCATGATCGTTTGTTGGATGGTCAGCCTGTGAATGAGCAGGCGGCTAAGCAGGCGCAGGATGCTCTTATGATGCAGATGCTTCAGGATCCTCAGGCTCCTATTGATCCGCAGATGCTTCAGCAGAGTGTTGAGGCTGGTTTGCAGCCGCTTGCGTATGAGAATAAGCCGGTGCATTTGGAAGCGCATGGTGCGTATATGAAGAGTGCTGAGTTTGAGTCTTTGCCGTTTGAGGTGAAGGAGCAGTTTTATAAGCATTATGAGTTGACGCAGCAGGCTATTCAGGCTGAGTCGCAGCCGCAGGGTGACGCTCCGAAGGTTAGTCTTCAGTTGCGTGGTGCTGTTGGTCCGACGGTTGGGTCTAAGATGCTTAATCAGTCTGGTGTTAAGGATGTTACTCCGCAAGAGTTGTTGGAGCCGCCGCTTGATACGGTGGTTATTGATAATAAGGATAAGCCTAATTCTGAGGGTGGTGCTGGTGGTCAGATGGATCAGTATCAGATGGAGTTGTTGCAGAAGTTGCAGGGTAATCAGGCGCTTGCGGATCAGAAGATGGCGAATACGTTGGCTGAGAAAGCGGTGAGTGATGCATAAGAGTCGCACGGAGTGGTCTGATGAGGATCGCGCTGCGGTGTATGTGGCTTGGATTAGTAATGATAAGAATATTCGGGCTACGGCTCGCCAATGTGGTATGAATCATACTACTGTTGCTTATTGGGTTAAGCAATGGGAGAAGGATGGTCCTCCTGAGAATCTTGATGATAAGATTCGTGCTAATGCGTACGAGTTTGTGCATCATGCTTCTAGTGTTCGTGAGAAGGCTATGAGGAAGTTGGAGGAGTTGATTCCTGAGGCTGAGGTTAAACAATTGTCGGCTATTGCGACAGTTGTAGGTATTATGGATGATAAGATTAGGCTTGCTCAGGGTCTTGCTACTAAACGTACTGAGACTGTGCATACTCTTCCTACTCGGGAGGAGATGAAAGAGTTGATGAGTGGGTTTGCTGATAGTCTTGTGGTTGCGGCTGAGGATCGTGCGTCTGAGGTTGTGGTTATTGAGGCTAGTAGTGTTGAGGTTAATGATTAGCGACCAACCAGAATAGGCTGGAGTCGTTTATTGTAAGGAGTCACGATGAGTGATATTGATATGGATGGCGCACTTGATGCGTTGTCGGCTGATCTTCCTGATGAGGGTTTTGAGGCTGTTGAGGCGGATACTACGCTGGTTGAGGACAATCCTGATTCGGAATCCTTTACTGGTTTTGATCCGTCTACTCTTCCTGAGGATATGCAAGCAGTATATCGGTCTATGCAGGCTGATTATACTCGTAAGACTCAGGAGATTGCGGAGCAGCGTCGTCAATACGAGGCTTTTTCGCAGAACGGAATTGATCCGAACGAGGCGTTGGAGGCTGTTAGTCTGTTGCAGAGGATGAATACGGATCCTGAGTTTGCTTTTGGGCTTAGTCAGGAGATTCAGAGTCGCTTACAGGAACTTGGTTATGCTAATGATCCTATTGTTGAGGACACTCCGATTGATAATAGTTACGATGGGCTTCCGCCTGAGGTTGCTAAAGAGTTGCAAGAGATGCGACAGTTCCGCGAGGAAATGTTATTGCAACAGGAGCAGCAGCAGGTGTTACAAGAGATTGAGGCTGCTGAGCAGACTATTCGTACGATGAATCCGGATTATTCGGATAATGATATGGATGCGATTTATTCGCTTGCGTATTCTACGAATGGTGATTTGATGGCTGCACAAGAGATGTATCATCAGATTCAGCAGAATCTTCTTGGCTCGTATTTGCAGGCGAAGACGGTACCGCATGGTGCTACGCCTGCTCCGGGTGGGCCGTCTAGTGTTCCTTCTAAGGGTTTTAATAATCTTGATGAGGCGCATAAGGCTGCTATGGAGCGTGTTCGTAACATTTCCTAATAAAATTAATTTGGAGGTGTTAGTAGATGGCTGCTAATCTTACTACGCTTAGTGACATTCTCAAGGAGTATTACCTTGGGCCGGTTGCTGAGCAGTTGAATAATGAGGTTCTTCTGTTGTCTCGTCTTGAGACGAAGAGTGAGGATCTGGTCGGTAAGCGCGCTTATGTGCCGCTTCATCATGGTCGTTCGGGTGGTATTGGTGCTCGCGCTGAGGGCATTGAACTGCCTGCGGCTGGTCAGCAGGACTACGAGAAGGCTGTGTACGATCTGAAGTACCTGTATGGTCGTGTTGAGGTGACTGGTCCTTCGATGGCTAAGACGAAGAATGAGGCGGGTGCGTTCCTTCAGGCTCTTAAGAGCGAGTTGGATGGTATTCGTAATGATTTGACGAAGGATCTTGCTCGTCAGATTTATGGTGATGGTACTGGTGCTGTTGGTACCGTTGCTGCTGATGCTTCGAATAGCACGACGGTTGCTTATGTTGGTACTGAGGTGATTCGTAAGGGTCAGTTGTATCCGGGTTTTAAGGCGACGATTTATGATGCGTCTGCTACGGCTGATCTGGCTGGTACTCATACGGTTGATTCTGTTGATCTTTCGGCTGGTACGGTGACGTTCTCGGCTGCTGTTGGTGCTACGTTTGCGGCTGGCGATAAGATTCGTCGCGCTGGTGTTGCAACGTATTCTGCGGCTGAGGGCAATACGTATAAGTTGTCGGATGAGGTTGATGGTATTAAGCGTATTGTTGGTTCTACGGCTACGGCTCTTGGTGGTATTACTCCGACGGGTGCTAATGCTTGGTGGGATAATCAGCGTGTCGCTGTTTCGGGCGCTCTTAGCCTTGAGGCTATTCAGAAGGGTCTGAATCTTGCGCGTATTGCTGGTGGTATGCCTACTTCGGTCATCACTTCGCTGGGTATTCAGCGCGAGTTCTATGATCTGTTGGATCAGGCTGTGCAGTACGTGAATCCTGAGTCGCTGAATTATGCGGCTGGTTTCAAGACGCTGTCGTATAATGGTATGCCGATTATTGCGGATATTGATGCTCCGTATGGTACGATGTACATCCTTGACGAGTCTACTCTTAAGGTGTTCTCGGATCAGGATTGGCATTTCCTTGATGCTGATGGTATGACGCTTCGTCAGGTGACGGGCTACGACAAGTTTGAGGCTGTCATGGCGCGTTATATGAATATTGGTGCGACTCGTCGTAACAATCAGGTTGTTCTTACCGGTATTACGGTGGACGGCAATACTGACGCTGGTTTCTAATAATGATTTGGGTGGGGGGCTTCGGCTCTCCACCCATTCTTTTGCAAAGGGGTATAATGCCTAAGAAGGTTGAAGAGATTGTTTCTGCGTTAGAGCGTGATCATCCTGACTGGTCTAAGTCTAAGGTTTATGCTATTGCTAATGCGGCTTATAACAAGATGAAAAAAAAGAAGAAGCGGGGGTAGGTTATGTCGGAGGCGTGGACTCGTAAAGAGGGTAAAAATCCTGAGGGTGGTTTGAATGCTAAGGGTCGCGCTTCGTATAATCGGGCGCATGGTGGTAATTTGAAGGCTCCTGTTAGTGCTAAGGAGGCGGCTAGGTCGCCTAAGAGTGCTGCTCGGCGTAAGAGTTTTTGTGCGCGTATGATGGGTATGAAGCGGCGTAATACGTCGGCTAAGACGGCTAATGATCCTAATAGTCGTATTAATAAGGCTTTGCGAAAGTGGGATTGTTGATGAAGTTGTGGTTGCCTGAGGGTACTAATTATGCTGCGTATCGTGTTGATCGTGCTGTTAAAGAGTATGATGAGCGGCTTATGTTTGCGCGTAATGAGGATACGGGTGATTGGTGTGTTTTTGTGCGTATGCCTGCTCCTCAGGATCCTTTTCCTTTGATGGGTTTTGGGGAGGATATTCCTGATCCTGTTGATGTTGTTGCGCGTGTGCAGGAGGGGCATCTTGTTAAGCATAAGGAGCGTATTTGGAAGGATATGATTGCTTCTCAGGAGAAGTATCGTGCTGATTTGAAGTATGGCGGTGATCAGGCGCGTGATGAGAGTGTTGAGGTTGTTGAGCATATGATGCGTAAGGAGGGTAAGTCTCCTATTATTAAAAGTTTGCCGAAGGGGGTGAGTAATGACTCTTGATGAGATGTATGATGAGTTGGATTTGTATGGGTTTGATGATTTTGAGGATTCTCAGAAGTTGACGCTTCTTAATGAGGCGTATTTTGATATTGTTACTCGTGAGCCTTGGCCTTTTATGGAGAAGGTTACTCCGATTACTGTTAGTAGTGGTGTTTCGCAGATTACGAATAATGCTAGTGTGTCTCCTCAGATTACTGATTTGGGTAGTGTTTTATCGTTTATTGATACTACGAATGATGTTGTTATGATGCCTGAGCGTGGGGATGTGATTGAGAAGAATTATCGTGTTAATGATACTTCGTCTTATCCTGATCGTTATTATTTTGTGGGTAATGAGTTGTTTGTGTATCCTGCTACGATTGGTTCTACGTCGTATCGGTTGTTTTATACGCGCACTCCTAGTGCTGCGACTACGACTAGTGATACGTTTCTTATTCCTAGTAGGCATCATAGTATTATTGTGTATGGTGCGCTTGTTAAGTCTTTTCTTGTTAATGATGATCCGCAGGCTGCGGCTTTTCAGAATATGTTTGAGCAGCGTTATCAGCAGATGCGTAATGATGTTTGGATTAAGCAGTATGATCGTACTGATCGTATTCATGTTTTGACGGATTCTTACGATTGGAATTATTAAAGGGGGTGATCCGGTGGCGGGTTTGACTTTTGTTAATCAGGTTGGTGCTGTTGAGGGTATGAATCAGGCTGCTCCGGGTACGCTTATTCCTGAGTCGTTTGTGCGGTGGTCGCAGGATGTGTTGTTTGATCGTGCTGGACTTATGCGTCGTCGTGGTCCTTTTGAAAAGTTTAAGATGTATAATAATAATGGTACTGAGAATACTGATGGTTTGTTTACTCATGCTATTAGTGGTGTGGATGATGAGCGTGTTCTTGCTGTGTTGTCTACGTATGATCCTACTGGTGCTGAGCGTATTGGTATGGTTGTGGATTCGTATGATCGTGCTACTAATACTCGTGAGAGTATTCTTCGCGTTTTTGATAATACGTTTAAGTATCTTGGTTATGAGGTTCTTCCGTTTGATATTACGCCGCTTAGTATTGTTAGTGCTAAACCTGCGCTTGGTGGTGGTTTGTGGGTTAGTTTTGTTGATGATCCTAGTGATGCGGATACGCATTATCAGTTTTTTTGGCGTGGTGGTTACTCTTTTAAAACGAGTAGTATTACGGGTACTTTTACTACTGAGGCTGTTACTAATGTTTCTAGTGAGCATGTGGGACTTAGTAGGAATATTACTGTAAGTACTACTAATAATCTTAGTGTTGGTCAGTTTGTTTATGCTACTTATTCTGGTAATGATTATTATATTGGTACTGTTAAAAGTATTACTGGTAGTGTTGTAGAGTTAGAGAAGCGCCCGTTTATTTGGGAATCAAATATTACTAATAATCATGGTGCTTTTGCTGTTAATACTATTGCTACTAGTGGTGGCGGTGGCGCTGTTGCATGGGATAGTGGTACTAAAGTTTGTACTATTACTACTGTTAATGCTATGTTATATGAAGTTGGTGATAGGGTTAAGATTACGGTTACTAGTGGTAGTACTGTATTAAATGGTAATACTTATGATGTTACTGCTATTAATACTACTCCTGCGGTTGGCTCGCAAACTTTTTCTTTTATTTCGCCTACTAATCCGGGTAATCCGCTTGGTACGGTTGATATGGATGAGAGTCTTGATGTTATTGATTTGACTAGTGTGCCTTTAAAGTTTATTAGTGTTCGTCCGTATACTCATGTACATGGGCGCGGTTTGTTAACTATTGATGATGCTGATAATCATACTATTCTTAGTGGTACTGTTGGTACGAGTGCGGATGGTCATTGGCAGGCTGCTGCTGTAACGGGTTATAATTTGTATCGTGCTTCTGATAATTTTTATCTTGGTAAGGTTAGAACGGTTACTAGTAATGATGGTGCTACGCTTTGGTCGGATACTGGTATTAAGTTAGAAGGCGAAGAGTATGTTATGCGTTCTAATGATGCTACTGATCTTACTAATGATTATTGTGTTGGTAGTAGTACTAATACGCCTTATAATTTTGCGGGCTTGTATACGGCTGTGTATGCTGGTTATCAATGGTTTGGTAATTTTGGTCAAGATGATGAGAATACTAATCGTGTGGTGTTTAGTGCTGCGCATGATCGTGAAGCAGTTGACTTGTCTCGTGATGCGGCGGATAGTATTATTTTTCCGGGTAAGAGTAAGTTCCGTGGTCTTGGAGCATCATCGGCTGGTCTTCTAGTGTTTCTTGAAGATCGTACGTATATTCTGCGTGGTAATGATCGTACTAATTTTTCGGTTGAGCAACTTGTTCCCGAAGGTTGTTTGTGCGCGTCTAGTATTGTAGAGTATGGTGGCGGCGTGTTCTGGGCGGGTAAGAGCGGTATTATGTTCTTTGATGGGGCTAGTATTCGTAATCTTACAAAAGATAATCTGGGCTTGTATTATACTGATGCTCTTGATGCGTTTAATCCTGATCAGGATCGTGTACTTGGTTTTATGCATAAGAATAATCTTATTATGCATTATACTAGTTGGAAGTCTCCGTTTGATCCGGTTCGTTACGAGCCTATTTATGCTGCTGATTGGCAGAATACTGATGGTATTGCTGATCGTGCTTGGGACGAGTTTGATCCTGATTTTGATTATGATGATTTTTTTACGGAGAATAATACTCCTATTTTTTGGGACCGTAAGATTCTTAATAATCCTGAGGAGTCGGCTAGTACTGGTCAAGGCTTTAAGTGGAATGATGGTACTAATTGGGAAACTACTTCTAATATTAATAAGTGGGGTCCACTCCGTAAAAACACTAGCATCTTATTCTCTATCTACATGCCTACAAACGCTATTACCACGCTTAGTAATCTTGATTTTCGTGGTGTGACAAGTATCGAAACACTCTATGGTCTTAAAACTATTGTTGGTGTTAATAGTGTTGAGACTATTAGTAATGATACTAAGTATCGTGCTAGGCTTATTGATATTCATCCAGTATTTGATACGAATACTAATGGTGATGATGCGCTTCTTGTAGAGAAGATTAATATTCCTACTGCGGATCTTGTACTTGGTCCTGATTTTTATTTGCAGACAAAGCATTTTACTGTTGGTGATCCTATTCTTCGCAAGTGGTTCCAGCGTATTATGCTTAGTATGCTTTTGTATGATGGGGCTATTCGTATGGATCTTGTAGATGATGATGATAATGATTCGGTTGATATTAATAAGAAGAAGCATAAGTATTGGGAGATTTTTACTGAGAAGGGTTATGATTGGGCGTATCTTACGGATATCCAATTACCTAAACTTGTGTCTCCTAATAAGGCTAGTTGGTTTAATGTTGAGGGTACGGTTACGGATTGGGACGAGTTGTTTACGGCTGATTTTAATAGGTATTCTAAGCGTATTAGTTGGCGTAAACCTAGTGTTGGGTTTAGATTATACCAGTTAAATAATTATAAGAAGCCTTATAATGGTGTTGTTACTCGTCCGTATCGTGTTGAGATGCAAGGGTTTAGTATTGGCTTTAAGCCTCTGCGACAGGGGAGGGTCTAGTGGAACAAATGCCTAGTTTTGATTTGAATACTCCTCAGGGTAAGCAGGAGTTTCAGTCTTGGGTTACTAATGTTATTCGTAAAGAAGTGAATTCGTATGTTCGTCAGGTTATTGGTTTGGCGAATACGGGTGAGACTACTGCTGGTGGTCGGATTATTGTTAAGCAATAGAAAGGGGGTAGGGTATGGCTGATTTGAAGGATTATACGCCTATTTATAGTTTTCCGTATCCTCTTGCTGGGGATAGTGTGCAGAATACGTATTTGCGTATTAGGGAGTTGGCTGAGCGTGTTGAGGCTACTTATACTATTCTTGGTATTAATTTGGCTTCTGCTACGGCGCTTATGCAGGTTGGTGATGATGCTGGTGGTGCGTTGACTGGTTCGTATCCTAATCCTACGCTTGATCCTAGTGTGCCTCTTCCTAATGGTATGATGGCTACTACGCAGGCTCAGTCTGATAATTCTACTAAGGTTGCTACTACGGCGTATGTGGATGCTTATATTGCTGGTAGTGTGCCTGATGGTGCTATTGGTACTGCTGAGTTGGCGGATGGGGCTGTTACTAATGCTAAAGTTAATGCGGCTGCGGGTATTAGTTATTCTAAACTTAATCTTGCTAATAGTATTCTTAATGCTGATATTGCTAGTAGTGCTGCTATTTCGTATTCTAAGTTGAATCTTGCTGGTAGTATTCTTGAGTCTGATTTGGCTTTTAGTATTGCTACGCAGGCCGAGTTAGATACTCATGCGGGGCTTACTACGAGTGTGCATGGTATTTCTAATACGGCTAATCTTGTGTATACTAGTGATTCTAGGTTGTCTGATTCTCGTACGCCTACTGGTAGTGCGGGTGGTGTGCTTAGTGGTTCGTATCCTAATCCGGGATTTGCGGTGGATATGGCTACTCAAGGAGAGTTGGATACTCATACTAGTGCTTCTACTAGTGTACATGGTATTACAAATACTGCTAATCTTGTTTATACGAGTGATTCTCGTCTTAGTGATTCTAGGACTCCTACGGGCGCTGCTGGCGGTGATCTGACCGGGACTTATCCTAATCCTACTCTTGCGGCGACGGGGACGAGCGGTACGTATACGAAGGTTACAACGGACTCTAAGGGTCGTGTGACTGCGGGTACTACGCTTAGTGCTACGGATATTCCTACGATTACTCTTAGTAAGATTAGTGATGCTGGTACGGCTGCGGCTAAGAGTGTGGCTGTTAGTGGTGATGCTAGTACTTCTCAGGTTGTTATGGGTAATGATACGCGACTTACGAATAGTCGTACTCCGACTGCTCACGCGGCTAGTCATGCTAGTGGTGGTGGTGATGCTCTTACTCTTTCTAATACTCAGATTAGTGGTCTTGGTACTAGTTCTACTTATAATGTGCCTACTACTGGTGATGCTAGTAGTACTGAGGTTGTTAAGGGTGATGATACTCGTTTGACGGATAATCGTGTTCCTTCTGATAATACGGTTACTCCGGAGAAGATGGCGCTTGGGAGTTCTAGTGTTACTACTAGTACTCAGGGTGCTTTGTGGTTTGATACTAATGATAATCAGTTGAAGGTTTATGATGGTAGTGCTTGGCAGCCGAGTGGGGTTATTGTTACGGCTAGTGCTCCTAGTACTGCTACGGCTCCTGAAGGCTCATTAGCGTATGATACTACGGCGGATACGTTGTATGTGTATGATGGTACTACGTGGGTTACTACTGGTGGTGGCGGTGGGGCTAGTATTACTGTGAGTGATACGGCTCCGGCTAGTCCTACGACTGGTGCTATGTGGTTTGATTCTACTACTGGTAAGACGTTCTTGTGGTATGAAGATGGTACGTCTAATCAATGGGTTGAGATTGGTGAGGCTAGTCAGTTGAGTATTCCTACGCATGGTTCTAGTCATGTGCGTGGTGGTAGTGATGTTATTGATGGTGATCGTTTGACTGTTGATTATGTTCCTTCTCGTTATTCTCGTAATGCTGCGGCTAGTGGTGCTGGTGATGTTACTGATCTTACTGATACTCAGATTAGTGGTCTTGGTACTAGTTCTACTTATAATGTGCCTACTACTGGTGATGCTAGTAGTACTGAGGTTGTTAAGGGTGATGATACTCGTTTGACGGATAATCGTGTTCCTTCTGATAA
>OGVZ01000063.1_pt1 | contig 14730 bp, 18 predicted proteins | sample 1575881 | NCBI WGS metagenome assembly OGVZ01 (sample SAMN07581520, study PRJEB24739) | freshwater metagenome | place: Singapore | collected 2015-01
CAATTGGCTTGGAAACATGCAGCTTCCAAACAACCGTTGCTTCCAATGTAACACCTCACTCCGTCATAAGATAAGCCTGCCATGACAATCGAGGAATTCAAATTGAAGTTGGAACAGGCATTGGCTGAAATCAAGGCCAATGATGTACCGCTTCGACTGGCTTCCTATGGTGCCTTGGCGGAGATTTCCAAGAGGGTGTTCACCGATGGCCTCAACTCCGATGGAGGTGCGATTGGTCAATACAATTCAACAGACCCGATTTACATCAACCCCAAAAAGGCTTTCGGTGGCTCCAAGCTCGGAACGCCCAGAGGCAAGAATGGGGATACCAAGTTTAAGGATGGTCGCTCACATGTGAGCGTCTACCTTGATTCTTACAAGGACTATAAATCCATCCTGGGCAAGCCATCGGGTGGAGGTTTTGTCAACCTTGAACTGTCAGGGGACTTAAAGTCAGACTTTGAGAACAACATGGCTCCAAGGCAAATCAACACCCATGAATACATCATCGGTTTGAAACGGCCTATCAATATAGATAAACGCAAAGGACTTGAAGCCAAATATGGCCGCATCTTCTTCATGACTCAGAAGGAAATCGATGAGTTCATAGCTGATGTGAAATTCGAGTTCGCCAAAATATTCGGGAACATAGCATGATAAACCAACTCTTCTGCGACATAGCGGACAAACTGAAGCTTACCGGGTATTTCGATTCGGTCTATGAATACACCGAAATCATCAAGCGTACCGATGGAACCTTGCGCCCGATGTATTACAAAGGCTTCAAGGCTGGCTATGTCGATGTGCAGAACTTCGACAAGAACGGTTCAGCCTACATCCGTAAGCGCGGAAACGTATCGGTTCAGGTCAATAGCACGGCTCCGAGGGTTACCAGCTGTTCCGATACTAACAAGATGATTACAGCTACCTTTCCGCTTCGATTGGTGGTGGCTGTTCCCAAGTCGCAGCTGGAGGATTCGCCATTGGTGGATGATATCCTGGCAGCCGACCTTATTGGGGTGCTTCAGAGCGATATGCAAGCCACCGCCACGGCCATGGATGCTTTCAGCTTGGACTGTTTGGTTACAGGCTATGACACTGATTCCGTTACGATTTGGGAAGCCGAGAACAAAGGAGTGGCTTTGGATGAGACTAAAGTTTACCGATTCGCCTACCTGGCAATCGATTTTATTTGCGAACTTAGAGGGGATGTCACATGCCTCCAAAACTGTCTGAAAAATGCGTATTGATTGTTGCGTCAGCTACTTCCAGAAACAACTGATAGGATTGCTTCCAAATCAATCGGACTGCTTGTTCTATTATGCTCCCGATACAAACATTGATTTTTGGTCAATTGATAGTTATACATGGGATGAGGTAGATGCTTTGAATACCTTTTTAAATCCTTATGGGATTTATTATAATATTTATACCACCAATAATATTGCAGAGCCAAGATTTATATTGACTTATGTTGGTACTGAACCTCCAACATATAAGCCAACCATAAACGATCCAAATGCAAATCCAGTAACATGGGATTGGACAAATTGTTGTAACAAGGTATGTTTGGAAGCAACATTAAATAGTGGAGATCGTGCTTTATTTCAAAGTGGATATTTTACTGAAGCTCTGCAAAATTCATTTGAATTTTATGATTCTAATATTATTGAATTTATAAAGTACTTATACGGTCAGCAGACATCTTATACCTATACCGATAACGGAGATGGTACTTTTTATATCAAGATAGACAATGCATTTGTCTGCAATTTACCATTGTCATGGTCTGCTGACAATGTGACCTATACCGACATGGTGCCTTGTGCAACTCCAGCTCCATATTGCTATTATCATGGATATATTGATTTTTTATCGGAGGACATTACTCAATACTATTTAGATGCTGGAGCTTTTCTACAATTAAGGAATGACATTTACGGCAATGGAAATTTGAGAAATTATTTCAATGCTCTTGGTGGTGATATTTATTGGTTCATGCTGGATAATGATGCATTCACTTTCCAAGGGACATGGTTGTATTATTATGGAAATGCTCCGATGAATCTTGATATTTATGATTCAAGTGGCAATATTTTCACAACTATTTATTTCCAAGAAGGTTCGGCAAGTGGAGTTTCATGTGATTCAAATAATAATTATGAAATGACATTTGATAAGGGATATAATAGGTTTTCAAGATTCGGTTTTGAAAGTATAAATAATATAAATGCTCAAATACCAACTTCAACACCATATACCTCTGATTATACTGATTTAACCCTTATGCAAAACCTTATTACTTGGACATTCGGTAACGGTGCCAGTTATAATTTGATTGATAATGGTGCTACATATACAATGCAAATAAGGAATGCCATATATTGGAATGGTTATCCAAGATGGGAACTATATGATGGGGGAGGAAATACGATACAATTAACAATGACACCATTTTAACGAAATGACAACTAAGGGGAATCACGATATACAGAATTGGTCAAGCAAGGTGGTGACATGGGCCTTGCTCGGAATAGCTGCATACCAATTCAGCTCATTGACCGGAAAGGTCGATAAAGTTCATGAACTGGTCATCAAGCATGATGCCAAGCTCGATAACCACAAAGAAGAGATAGACCGACTGCGCGAGGCTGTTGAACTGAACCGCACCCAGCTTTCACAAAAGCAGTGACATGGAACTGTGGCTCACTCGGCAGCGCAATGGGATGTACATGCTTACATACTACAAGCCCATCATATCCGAGGTCGATGGCCGAGGTTACATGGATGCCTATGTGCCGCCCGGTGATCCTGTGGGGATTCGGAACTTTTGCGATTTGATTTTAAAAGTCGTAAATTTAGAAGGACAATTGCCGAGATTGGAATCGGTGAAAATTTATCTAACTGGTAATATCATACTCAAATGACAAAAAATTGGTGGGAATCAAAAGCGGTTTGGGCAGGTCTTGGACTCATAGGCCTCGGCTTACTGCACTATTACAAAACAGGTGACTTGTCCAAAGCCACCGAACTTATCCTGACAGCCCTTGGAATCATCGGCATCAGGGTGGGTGAAAAACAAATCAAATAGGTTTTATTGGTTAAACCTGCCGCCTCCAGACTATCGGGGGCGGCTTCATTTTATGAAACTACGCGAAATCATACTTGCCCTGTTCCTGATTGCCTTGGTCGGCATCTATATCGACCTTCGCAGATCTGGAGTGTTAAGTTTCAACCAGACCAATGTCAGCTCGGACACGGTCATCGTAAACCTACCGCCTCAGACCATCAACTTTCCTCCCGGTCAGCCTGTGACCATCATCAACCAGCCTGTACCAACCCAAGTGGACACAGGAGCCGTTCTAAGGGCTTTTTTCAGCGAGGTGACATACTTGGACTCCATCGACACAGATACGCTTAAAATAGTATTAAAAGAGGTAATAAGCCAAAACAAGATAGTGTCTCGTGAGCTGACCCATCGGCTAAAGATTCCAATAACCACCGTGACCAATGTCTATCACCGCCCATCGATGCTGATGGTGGGTGGTTCTGTGACAAAAACTGACCAAGTGAGCTTGGTAGGCTCGGTAGGATATCTGACCAAGAAGGATTTGTTGATTTACGGAAGCTTTGACCCATCGACACGGCAATGGGGAGTCGGAGCGATGGTGCCTATAAGAAGGTCAAAAGGTGCTTTTTCACCTCCTGCCAATAGGTAGCATTGGTGTAATCATTGATAATCTTCTTATCAATCTCATCCAAAGCCTTGCTACGACTCTGTTCAGCAAGCTTCGAATAGGTCTCGAACCAATGCAGAAAAAATATCTCCTGCGCCTTATGCTTAGGGTCGCTCATCCTATCCTGATAACTTCGTGGCGGTTGCCTCTTTTGACATAACTCACATGAACCCAGGCTGGATTTAACTCATCACCGAACTCCCATATCAGTTGGTCGAAATCGGCACGCTTCAGAAACCAATCGAATATCATTTTGTTGGTGATACCATTATGATACATGTCAGCATCAATATCCTCGGAATCTTGCGTGACTCATATTGCCGTTCGATTGGTATCGAATACATGTACATTGATTCACCAGAAGAACGTAAGTGGATTCAAAGCCAGGTTGAAGTTGGATCTCCATTCTTCCCACGCGAAGAGCAACTCCGAATTCTTCGTAAACTCAATTCTGCAGAAGCTTTTGAGACATTCCTTCACACAAAATTCGTGGGTCAAAAACGTTTTTCCCTCGAAGGCGGAGAATCAGTTATCCCACTGCTGGATGCAATCGCTCGATACGCGGCAAAAGCTCAACTCGATGAAGTATGCATTGGAATGCCACATCGTGGACGTCTCAACGTTCTTGCCAATGTTGCAGGGAAGAATTATGGTCAAATTTTCCAAGAGTTCGAAGGACACTATCAAGAGAACGAAGTTCAGGGCTCCGGAGATGTTAAGTATCACTTAGGTACATACGGAGATTTCGTCACCGAAGCAGGCGAAAAGACCAAGATCTACCTCGCAGCAAACCCTTCACATCTCGAAGCAGTTAACCCTGTCCTTGAAGGAATTGTTCGAGCCAAACAAGATAAGAAGAATGTGAAGAACGCGTTCTCGGTCCTGCCAATCTTGATCCACGGTGACGCCGCGTTCGCTGGTCAAGGCGTAGTTGCCGAAACACTCAATATGTCTCAACTTCGTGGATACAGAACTGGTGGAACAATCCACGTCGTTATCAATAACCAAGTTGGCTTCACTACTTCTCCAGAATCAGCGCGTTCATCACGCTACTCCACAGACATTGCCAAATTAATCCAAGCTCCTGTTTTCCACGTTAATGGTGATGATCCCGAAGCTTGCGTGCGCGTCGCTCGCGTTGCATTCGAATACCGTCAAACATTCAATAAAGATGTGGTGATAGACATGGTTTGCTATCGCCGCCGCGGACATAACGAAGGTGACGAGCCAAGTTTCACTCAGCCACGGATGTATAAGTTAATTGATGCAAAACGCACAACACGTGTTCTTTATTCAGAAGCACTTGTCGGACGTGGCGATATTACGCAAGAAGAATCAGATGAAATCGCACGTGAATTCCAGGCCCAACTCGAGGGAATTTTCAATGCAGTACATGACAAACTCCCTGAAAAGCCAGCATTCACGAAACTTGAGACCTTAGATCCTCGTCAGACCAACACCACAATTTCTGAAGAGATCGCACGCAAGATTGCAGCCACACAAGTTGCAGTCCCTGAAAACTTCAAAGTCCATCCGAAATTAACTCCTCAACTTCAACGCCGCGTCACAATGCTTGATGACGGCACGATTGATTGGTCTGGCGGCGAGATGTTGGCTTTCGGTTCTTTATTACTTGAGGGCCACCCCGTCCGACTAGCCGGTCAAGATGTTGGGCGTGGAACCTTCTCAAATCGCCACGCTGTCATTCGTGATCACGAAGATGGAAGTGAGTGGATTCCTTTACGAGAGCTCATTACTGACGACAATCAATTCTTTGTCGTGGATTCCCTTCTCTCTGAATATGCAGCAATGGGATTTGAGTACGGCTACTCAGTGGAAAGAGATAACGCACTAGTCCTCTGGGAAGGACAATTCGGTGACTTTGCGAATGGCGCCCAGACAATCATCGATGAATTCATCTCTTCATCTCTACAGAAATGGGGTGAACGCTCTTCCGTTGTTCTCCTTCTTCCTCATGGATATGAGGGGCAAGGACCCGACCACTCATCTGGTCGCATCGAAAGATTCCTAACGTTGTGCGCCGAGAACAATATGACTGTTGCACAACCAACATCGGCAGCTTCTTACTTCCACTTGTTGCGTTGGCATGCGAAGAATCCGGCGCGACGTCCACTCATTGTTTTCGAACCAAAGTCGATGCTCCGTTTGAAGGCAGCTGCTTCCAAACTCAGTGACTTCACCTCAGGAAATTTCCAACCATTGATTGGCGATGCAAGTATTTCAAATGCCCAACGCATCATCATGTGCAGCGGAAAGATCTATTGGGAGCTTGTTGCTGAACGTGCCAAGCAATCGGATAACACCACAGCAATCGTTAGAGTCGAACAACTTTATCCATTGCCGATAAATGACATCGTTGCCGAAATCAACAAGCATCCGAGCGCGGAATTGATCTGGGTTCAAGATGAACCTGCTAACCAAGGTCCATGGCCTTTTGTCTCAGCGAATCTTGTAGAGCACCTAGGTGGCAGAACACTTCGTCGAGTTTCGCGTCGCGCCGCTGCAAGTCCAGCAACTGGAAGCATCTATGTGCATGAAGAGGAACAGAAAGCGCTGATTGCTGAGGCTTTTGCCCGCTAGTTCTTCTTCAGTCTCAGCAATACTTTCGCACGAATCTCAGACGCTGCAATGTAGCCCCACGTTCGCGAATCATTCACACGTTTTTCGATCTCTGGATCGCGGTTATCGCCTTCCACCCAATACGCACCACTATGAGATTTCTGGATTCTTTTGATGAAGAAGACTCCAGGCATCTCTTCTCGTTCGATTACAACAACAGTCGCGAGCGGCACATCAGCCGGTACAGAGTTAAACCACTTCACAAGCAGGATGTCGCCATCACGATAAGTCGGCGCCATAGAATCCCCAGCTACTTTCACGCGGCGCAGTCCGAAAAAGCCAAAATCCGCCATGACGGGTAGTCTTCCACTAACACCCACGACTTACTAAGTGAGGATTCTTATGCTGACAGTTCATGCACATTGCGATCTACCTTGTGGCGTATATGACCCTGCCCAAGCAAAAATCGAAGCTCAGTCCGTAAAAGCCTGTATGGAGAAATACGCAGCTTCTTCTGATCCAGATTTCAAAGCTCGCGCCGTTTCAATCAAGGAAGCGCGATCAAATATGGTCAAGGAGCATCTCTGGGTCCTATGGACGGATTACTTCAAGCCAAACCATTTCGAAGCTCATCCCCAGCTCCATGGTCTCTTCAATGAGGCAACCAAGCTTGCAGGTGCTGCGGGAACAAAGGGAACAGTTGATGTTGCTGTTGCAGATAAGTTGATCGCCAAGATCGATGAAATCGCAGAAATTTTCTGGGCGACGAAGAAGTAATTACTCGCTCTCTTGTTGAGACATTAAAGTAAAAGCGGCGGTTCGCGCTAGGAATGTAACTCGCTCGACGAGATTACGTCGCATCGACGATGCGGCCACCAAGCGCGGGCCGTCGTGTACTTCACAGACAAAAGTTAGAACGCCCTCTTCAAAGGAAACACAGGTTGCGGCGCCTTGAATTTCTGAACCGATACCGACTGATTCGTGCACTTCCATTTCGATATCTGAAAGATAGGTTGACTCGCCATTTTCGAGAAACTCTGCAATCGCTGAATTGCATGCGCTCTCCATCAAAGTAATCAGAAAACTGGTCGAAAGAATTGGCATGTCACCGCTGCCATGAGCCAATGCAGTATCACCAGGACGTACGACCATTTGAGAAATGCCCACGGCGCCTACGACTGATTCGGCCTGCATGGGAATTTAACCTAGCAGGAGGATTGCTGATTAGAAGGGAAAGTCCCGCCGAATCTCGTGAGATGTCTCGATCTCTATCTGTGTTTCGCCATCGATTGTGATTTCGGTTCGGCGATATTGCGTGATGATTTCGGTCTGCGCATACCCAGCAAGTTCTTGAATTTGGAGTTCATGAAGTTGGTGCGCGATTCGCTCCTGCAAAGTTGAGGGCGCTGTTTCGCAGCAGGAACGGGTGAGCAAGGTACGGATGAGGTTTAAGGCGCGGCGTTCGGTCTCCATTTGATTGCGGCAGCCTTCACACTCCTGAAGGTGGAAAGCAATCTCGTTGAAAGTTGCAGAATCTTCTATCTCGTTATCGATGAATAGGACAAGAGACTCTCGACAGTTCTCGCATGAGCTCACTTTGCACCTCCTTTCACATAGCCGCGCTCGCGCGCATAGTCGGTTAATTTTTCTCGCAACTGTTTTCTTCCTCTATGTAGCCGAGACATGACAGTTCCAGCTGGCACACCAACAATGTCTGCGATCTCCTTATAGGAAAAACCTTCGACATCGGCGAGGTAAACCGCCATTCGAAATTCCTCTGGAATCTCAGCTAATGCGCGCTTGATATCGCTATCAGGAAGATTTTCTAGAACTACATCTTCTGTTGATTTACCCTGGTCGCTCGTGTGTGACGCTGATTCTGCGATCTGCCAATCTTCTAACTCAGAATCTGCGGTTTGTGGTCGGCGCTGATCTTTTCGGTAAGTGTTGATGAAAGTTGTGGTGAGTACTCGATAGAGCCAGGCTTTCAGATTTGTTCCTGGTTCAAATTGATGGAAAGAGGTATATGCCTTGGCGTAAGTGTCCTGGACAAGATCCTGCGCATCTTCTGGATTTCTCGTGTACCGCAAAGCAGCTGCATAGAGTTGATTCATGTATTGGAGTGCATCGCGCTCGAACCTTTTCTTTCGTTCGGCCGCACTTTCCTTCTCGCGATCGACACGGACAAGTTCTCCAGCGCTGCTGGAGTCAGGAGTCGAAATCTCAGTTGGCATTGAAACCAAGGTTATAGCCACAGCCCTCTAACCCGCATTTCGTTCTCGATATTCCCGCAGGCCACGAATTGAGATTAGAAGAGCGTCTCTGGCTCCCCTAGTTCGACCGGGGCAATGAGTTCGGCGCCATTATTTCGAATCGAATTAACCATCGTTGAGACCGGCCAATAGCGTAAATGATCATCTGGTCGTGGGATATCCATCAGAGCGCGAATTTCCGCTACTTCAGTGAGTTCCGGATTCATCCAAGCATCCCATCGATCTCTTGGTAAAAATAACGGCATGCGGTTATGTACTTTAGCTAAATCACCAATCGCATCACGAGTGATGATTGAGACGCTATCGCGAATTTCACCTTCAGGAGAGATCCAGCGATCAAAGATTCCTGCGAATGCAAGTAGCTTGTCATCATCGCGAGAAATAAAGACTGGTTGTTTTGTCTTGTATCGACCTAGTTCAGTTGCCCACTCGTAATATCCTGATGCGGGAACAAGACATCGACGTTGTCGAAATGCATTTCTAAAAGTTGGTTTCTCATGTACTGACTCAGATCGAGCGTTGATTGCTTGAGATTGACTACGAAGTGCATCGCTCAAGTTCTTGCTCCATGGCGCAATCAGTCCCCACGACGCAATCTTGATTGCCTCATTCTTGATGATGTAAATGTCCTGTGTGGGTTTTATATTCCAATCGACTGGAAGAGTTCGATCCGGCAAAGCCGTAGTCGAGAATTCTTCAGCGATATCAGTGAGCATCGCTGAAAGGGCAAATCGACCGCACATACTCCTAATCTAATCGCTCACTCCATCAACTAGAATCGCCCATATGTGGCGCGCACCGTATCGAGGTTCCAAACCAGTTCATGCCACAATCACGATTACCGGATCTAAGTCCGTGACCAATCGCGCATTGATTTTGAGCGCGCTTGCATCGAGCCCCTCCACGCTGCGCCGACCGCTCCGTTCGCGAGACACAGAATTGATGGCACAAGGTCTGAGATCGCTTGGTATCGGTATCGATGAAACTATCGAAGCAAATGGTGATGAGAATTGGTTAATAACTCCAGGACCACTTTTTGGTCCAACCTCTATCGACGTCGGCAACGCCGGAACTGTCATGCGCTTTTTGCCTCCGCTCGCTGCTTTAGCAAACGGTCTCGTCAATTTTGATGGCGATCCACGTTCACATGGGCGCCCATTAGGTCCCGTCATATCAGCGCTCGAAGCATTAGGCGTCTCCATCGATCACAAGAATCGTTTCGCGCTTCCTCTAACGATTAACGGTTCGGGATCACTCAAAGGTGGAGTTATCGAGATTGATGCAAGCGCATCAAGTCAATTTGTCTCTGCTCTTTTGCTAGTGGGCCCGGCTATGCGTGATGGAATCACCGTTAAACATATTGGCGACACTCTCCCCTCACAACCTCACATAGATATGACAGTCGCGATGCTCAGACAATTTGGTGCGACCGTCGACGATTCCATGCCGTCTCAATGGCGCGTGGAACATGGAACTCTGGTGGGCCAAGATTTCGTAATCGAGCCAGATCTATCAAACGCTGCTCCGTTTATGTCTATTGCACTCGTAAGTGGTGGTGACGTGACTATTCGCGATTGGCCGCGCACCACAACCCAACCGGGTGATGCACTTCGAGACATCTTCAGTCGTATGGGCGGCAAAGTTGAATTCACAAACGAAGGCTTGAAAATCTCTGGAACCGGAGAGATTCACGGAATCGATATTGACCTTCATGATGTTGGTGAATTAACTCCATCAATTGCAGCTCTTGCAGCGCTTGCTGATTCACCTTCTTCGCTTCGCGGTATTGGGCATTTGAGATTGCATGAAACTGATCGCCTTGCAGCGTTGACTCGAGAGATAAATGGTTTAGGCGGAAAGGTCAGAGAGGAAGCGAGTTCATTACATTTCGAACCATCCGAACTTCGCTCTGGAACATTTCACACATATGAAGATCATCGCCTTGCCACAGCCGGTGCGGTCATCGGTCTTGTGATTGATGGAATCAACGTAGAAAACATTGAGACTACGAGAAAAACTTTGCCTGACTTCCCAGGACTTTGGAGCACAACGCTGAATGGCTAGACGCCGACCTGACGAGAGCGATATTCGCATTCGCCCACCGCGTTCAACGCGGCCGCGAAGCAAAGATCGCCCCGAGCACAAGAGCGCGATAAGTGCTTATGTTGTAACAGTTGATCGCGGGAGAACTCTCTGCAAAACTGAATCTGGAACACTCGTGAATGCGATGAAGGCACGAGAACTGGGTAAAAATTCGGTAGTCGTCGGCGACCTTGTGAACCTTGTTGGAGATACAACAGGCAAGGAGGGATCACTTGCCCGAATAGTCGCTGTACAACCTCGACGAAACACTCTCTCGCGCACCATTGATGATGCAGGCGCTTTTGAAAAGACAATCGCAGCAAATATTGATCAGATGATCATTGTCGCTGCTTCTGCAAATCCTGAACCGAGACACGGTTTTATCGATCGATGCTTGGCGGTTGCTTACGACTAAGGAATTACTCCTGTCATCATCATGACCAAATCAGATCTCACAGACCCAGCAAAATTTCTAGAAACATATGTCGAACTTGATGTAATTACATTCACAACGCAACGTGGCGCAGATTTAACTTCCATCTCACTTCAATTGCGGAATAAAACTTCCGTTCTCATCGGCCACTCAGGAGTTGGTAAGTCAACGTTAGTGAACGCTCTTCTGGGTGATGAACACCGCACAACTGGTGATGTCAATGATGCAACAGGACGAGGACGACATACCTCTTCAAGTGCAATCTCATTTGAGCTACCTGGCGGTGGATACATCATCGATACACCCGGTGTTCGCTCTTTCGGTCTTGAACATATCGACAAATCTCGCGTCATTAGCTCATTTGCCGAGTTACAGCCAGCAATCGCTCTCTGTCCGAAGAACTGTTCGCATGATGAACAGATGTGTGGCCTAAATGACTTTATTGCAGGCCGACCAGAATTACAGCGCCGCGTTGCTGGGCTACGTCGACTGCTCGCAGCAAGCTCTCAACCGATAACCTAAGGGCATCATGAAGTACCCAGGTGATCTCCTCGGAGATATCGAATTACTGAAAGAACTTGCCCAGGCAAGCGATGAGATTGCTTTTGATAGGTTTCAAGCACAAGACCTGCAGATCGAAACTAAACCTGACACGACCCCGGTCACAGATGCAGATCGCGCAGTCGAAACAAAGATCCGATCAATTCTGGCTACTGCTCGACCGAGTGACAAAATTGTTGGCGAGGAGTTTGGAAGTCCTGACTCCATCGCTCATGGGGAGCGCTATTGGGTTATTGATCCCATCGATGGCACCAAGAACTTTTTGAGAGGTGTACCGATTTGGGCGACATTAATTGGACTCATATATAGAGATGAAAACGGATTCGATCGCGTCATTGCTGGCATGGTCACTTCACCGGCGCTCTTCCGTCGCTGGTATGCCGCAGAAGGATTTGGTGCATTTACCGAAGTAAATGGTGGGCCCGCGGTGCAGATCTCAGTCTCACAAGTGAATTCGCTCTCTGATGCTTCGCTCTCTTTCTCTGATCTCATCGGTTGGGGTGAACGTAAAGATCTTTACGTAGCATTTATGGAACGCGCCTGGAGAGTTAGAGGTATCGGAGATTTCTGGTCACATATGTTGGTTGCTGAAGGTGCAGTAGATATTGCCGCTGAACCGAGTTTGGCGCTCTGGGATATGGCCGCCGTTGCAATAATCGTGAAAGAGGCTGGTGGGCGCTTTACTGATTTGGAGAATAACGACGGTCCATTCGGAAAGAGTGGAGTATCCACAAATGGCCGTCTCCATGATCTTTTCCTCAAGGCGCTCTCATCATGAATAACGCATCAACCCGAGAGAAACTTGAGCAGATAGACCTTGCAATCAGCGGAATGACTTGTTCGTCCTGCGTCGCAACAGTTGAGCGATCACTCAATAAAGTCCCTGGCGCTCATGCCACCGTCAATCTTGCAACTGAAACTGCCCACATCTTGGCTCCAGAAGGAACAAAGACTGAAACTTTGATCTCAGCGGTCAACAAAGCCGGTTACGGAGCGAAGTTACGAACGAATGAGATAGAGAGTTTCTCGCATTCTCGGAGCTTAGGTGTTCGAGTAATTCTCTCTGCCTTGCTAACAATTCCTGTAATTATTCTTTCGATGTGGCATGACATTCATGCGCGAGTAGATGACTTTCTTCTCTCCCAACTTGATGCACTTAACATTCCTGCACCTTTGTATTCGGCAACAGGTTGGTTAGTTATCGGATTGACCGCACCCGTCGTTCTTCTTTTTGCATGGCCCATCCACCGTGCCGCATTACGAAATCTCGCACATCCGACAATGGATAATTTGATCTCACTTGGATCGTTGACTGCGTTTAGTTGGTCTATTTACGCAAATTCGACAGGAGCCGGCGATATTTATGCAGAAGTCGCCGCATCGGTAGTCACGTTCATCATTCTTGGCCGATACTTGGAGTCGCGCGCAAAACGTAGAGCTGGTTCCACTTTGGCACATCTGTTATCGCTTAATCCAAAAGAAGTCATCATTCTGCGTGGCAGCGAGGAAGTTCAAGCGCCAATAAGTCACGTTGTAATCGGTGATCGTTGCGTTGTAAAAGCCGGTGACCGAATTCCTACCGACGGTGTCATCGTTGAGGGAGCTTCAACCGTTGATAATTCGCTTTTGACTGGCGAATCCTTGCCGATTGATGTCTCGATTGGCAGCAACGTCATTGCAGGTTCCATCAATCGATCAGGTCGTATCGTTGTTGAAGCCCGACGTGTTGGAAACGATACGGAGCTTTCTCGCATCACAAAGATGGTGCTGACCGCCCAGGGAGAGAAGGCGCCAATTCAGAAATTGGCAGATCGCATCAGTAGCGTCTTTGTACCCATCGTTCTACTACTTTCTATCGCAACTTTCGCGACCTGGATGGCTTTAGATAACTCCATTCAAGATTCAATGCGCGCAGCGGTTGCGCTCCTTGTAATTGCGTGTCCTTGTGCGTTAGGCCTTGCAACTCCAGTAGCACTTCTCGTCGCGACTGGAAAAGGCGCTGCAAATGGGATTGTGCTGCGCAAAACAGCATCTCTTGAGATTGCACCGCGAATCTCTACTGTCGTTTTGGATAAGACTGGAACTCTCACCACAGGTGTCATGCAGGTACAGAGCATCACCATTCCAGATCTTGGTGCCCTTAATTCGGGAATTTCGTCGCCTCAAATCCTTATGGCAATTCATGCTTTAGAGAGAGAAAGCAACCATCCCATCGCGCAGGCGATTACTAAACATTTATCGCTACAAGGAATCGCTCGTACTCCCATTCGTGATTTAGTTGAGACTGCTGGCCAAGGTATAGCTGCACGAGTCACCTTTGGCGAGAAAGAGATGCCAGTTCTTATTGGAACCCCTGAATCAATCCGACGCGCAACCGTATCTCTTCATCCCGAATTGGAAGCTGCAATCTCTGCAGCACGTTTACGCGGAAACTCCATCGCCGTCGTCGCGATTGATGGCATCGCTTCAGCAGTCATCGAAGTTGGCGACACTCTCCGCACTGATGCGAAGTCCACGATTGCTGAATTTCACCGACGCTCCATTCAAACCTGGTTGATCACAGGCGATAACGAGGCAAGTGCCCACCAAATCGCCATTGAAGTAGGTATTCCGACCAAGAATGTAATCGCACTCGCAACTCCAGAACGGAAGATTGCGAAAATCAAAGAATTGAGATCGGCTGGCGAGAAGGTCCTCATGATCGGCGATGGAATTAATGATGCCGCAGCCATTTCCGAAGCTGATCTGAGTATGGCCCTGGGAACTGGAACAGATACAGCAATCGCAAGCGCTGACATCACTTTAATGCGCGATGAATTGGGAACTTCCGTTACTGCGCTACATCTTGCTAAGAACACGCTGAGAATTATCAGAACAAATCTCTTGTGGGCCTTTGTTTATAACGTGATTGGAATTCCTATTGCAGCGTTAGGACTACTCAATCCAATGTATGCCGGAGCAGCGATGGCTGCCTCCAGTCTTTTTGTCGTACTCAACTCGCTCAGACTGAACCGCGCCAGTACGCTCGCCGCGTGAATCTAACTACAACGACGTGGCTCATAAC
>OGVZ01000064.1_pt1 | contig 14666 bp, 21 predicted proteins | sample 1575881 | NCBI WGS metagenome assembly OGVZ01 (sample SAMN07581520, study PRJEB24739) | freshwater metagenome | place: Singapore | collected 2015-01
GTTTCCCAGTCACGATAACTCTCCGTTAATTCATCTACTTCTTAATCTAATTACACCTGGTTGTAAGATTGTTGAAGTAGATGAATTAACGGAAGGAGCTGCGTGTACAACTCTATTAGCAAAAGAATATATTAATAGTGATGCACCATTATTGATGGCAAACTCTGACCAATTTGTAGAATGGGATTCTAATGAGTTTATGTATAAAATGATTGAACAAAAATTAGATGGTGGATTTCTTACATTCAATGCAACACATCCAAAATGGTCATTTACAAAAGTAGATGAAAACGGATACGCAACGGAATTAGCAGAGAAAAACCCAATTTCAGATATAGCGATTGTAGGCATTTACTATTGGGCAAGTGGAGCAGAATATGTAAAGTATGCAGAACAGATGATTAATAAAAATATTAGAACTAATAATGAATTTTATGTTAGTCCTGTTTACAACGAAGCAATTGGGGATGGTAAAAAAATTAAACCATTTCATATAGAAAAAATGTGGGGATTGGGAACGCCTGAAGATTTAGTTCACTATTTAGAAAATCACAAATGATATTAATAGCTCATAGAGGAAATATAGATGGTAGAATACCAAGCAGAGAAAATCATCCTGATTATATAAATGAAGCTATAAAAGAAGGTTATGATGTTGAGATTGATGTTTGGTGGACTTCCGATGGTTGGTATTTAGGACACGATGAACCACAATACAAAGTTTATTCTGATTATTTTTTCAATCCTAAATTGTGGATTCATTGTAAAAATGCAGCCGCTTTAGAAAGGTTTAATAAATGGAATAATTTAAAATACTTTTGGCATGCAAATGATGATTATACCTTAATATCAAATGGTATGATTTGGGTATATCCTGGAAAAGAATTATTAAAAAATTCAATATGTTGTATGCCCGAGTGGGGATATGGTGGTGATTTGGGAATCTGTTATGCAATATGTACGGATGAGATTTTAAAGTATAAAGAATTAATATGAAAGTAGCTATTTGTTTTTACGGACAACCAAGAAGATACAAACAAGTATTAGAACAATGGAATAAAGTAATATCCGAATTAGAAGCCGATGTTTTTATTCATACTTGGTATGGACAAGATAGAGGTAGAGTAGATATAGATGTAAACGAATTAATAAATGATTTTTCACCAAAAGAAATAGAGGTTTCTAGTCCGCATAGGTTTATTGGTTTAATACCATCAGATGCAAATTATGAGAATCAGTCCTACCACGGAATGAATCAGGCATACACTATAAACAAATCAGTTCAATTGTTGGAAAGTTATTCATATAATTTTAAAAAATCATATGATATTATTATAAAATCCAGATTTGATATTACTTTATTGGATGTAGATGCATTTATAAATTTTGTTAAAATCCAAATAGAAAATAATAAATTATATGTTGCAGCAAATCATTGGATTGGTTCGGAAATGTTTGATGATAATATAATGGTTGGAACATCAGAATCAATATTAAATATGTCAAACGCATATTTTAAATATACAATTGATTTCATAAATACCACAAAAATTATACCTGGTGGTGAGCAAAACATTTTTAGGTATATCAATCACATAGGACGGTTAAAAAATATAATCAAAGAAGATAGTATAAATTTTAAACTAATCCCATTACCATTTAATGAAATAATATTAAATCAAAATGAAAAATAATTACATAGAACAATTATTGAGATACGATTCGGCGTGGAAAGGACATGGGTTATTTGCTATGAAGTTGGTTGAAACTTTTAATCCAAATATAGTTGTCGATTTGGGAGTAGATTATGGGTTTTCAACATTCTGTTTTGGATATCCGCAAATTGGTAGTGTTTATGGAATTGATTGGTTTCAAGGTGATGACCACGCGGGTCATAGAGACACCCTAAATGATGTAGATAGTCTTTATCAGGACTTAATAAAATGGTATGGTGTTTCTAATATAGAATTTATAAAATCTGATTTTGCAGAAGCAGCAAAAACTTGGGATAAAGAAATTGATATATTACATATTGATGGATTCCATTCATATGAAGCAGTTAAAAAAGATTACGAAAATTGGATAGGATTTTGTAAAGAAGATTCTATCATATTGTTTCACGATACAGAATCATTTCCAGAAACAGTTGGAAAATTTTTTAATGAATTGGAAGGATTTAAATTAAATAGAACTAATTCAGCTGGATTAGGAATATTGACAAAGTCTGAAAAAGTATATCAAAGAATAAAAGAATTTGTAAATGAATAAGGTTATATTTTGGCATACATATTTGGTTGGTGATTATAAATTAGTAGTTCAAGAACAGATTACAAAATTAATAACATCAGGTCTATATGATAATGTCGATTATATATTTACAGGTATTTCTGCAAAATCGATAACAGATGTAAATTGGTTTGTAGAATTACTAAAAAGTTATAAAAAATTTTTTCCAATAGTTCATACCGATAACGATGGTGAAAAACCAACAATGCGATTATTATTAAATTATGCAAAAGAAAATGATTGTTACATAATGTATTTTCATACAAAAGCAGTTTCAACTACCGGTATAAATAACACTATGTGGAGATATTCTATGGATTATAATTTAATATATAGATGGAAAGAATGTGTTCAATTATTGGATAGTGGTAGTGATGCTGTCGGTTGTAATTTAAGAAAAGATACTCACGTTGGATACTATCCACATTTCAGCGGAACATATTGGTGGTCTAAATCTAATTATATAAAAACGTTAGATGAAAAGTATTTGTATGATACACAACTATTAGGTAATGCAAATCCATTGACTGTTGAATTTTTTATAGGTTCGAATCATAATGGAAATCTAACATCAATTTTTGAATGTAAAGATGAAGCACCTTACAGAGTAGAATGTTTAATTAATGAATATATAAAAGTATAAATGAAAGAAGTTACAGAGGTTACAAACTGTCCAATCACAGGCGATTCGGACAGATTTACATACATTGATTTAGGATTGATGCCATTGGTAAATAATTTATCATTGACCAGAGAAGATTCAATCAATTGTAAAAAGTATCCATTAACGGTTCAGCATTTTAGAAAAAGTAAATTATCATGTCTTACTGAAAATGTAGACCCAAATTTAATGTTTTCTCAATATGCATATAAATCGGGAGTGGTAAAAGCATTTGCAAAGCATTGTGAAGAAATGTATGGATTTGTAAATACTTATTTATCTTTAAAAGCAGGAGATAAGGTTTTGGATATTGGTGGAAACGATGGTACACTACTTGAAACATTTTTAAAAAAGAATTCAGAATTAGATGTTTTAAATGTGGATGCATCTAAAAATCTTACAAAATTGAGTGAGGCAAAAGGAGTACCCACATATAATGCATTTTGGGGAGTAGAAACAGCTAAAAAATTAAATAAAAAATTTAGATTGATTACATCAACTAATGTATTTCAGCACACACCACCAATCGTAGATTTTGTAGAAGCAGTATCAATGAGTCTTGATAAATTTGGAATATGGTGTTTAGAATTTCCATATTGGAAAACAAATATGGAAACTTTACAATTTGACCAGATTTACCATGAACACGTTTATTTTTATTTAATTGAACCACTAAAGCAATTGGTTGAACAATTTGGATTAAGAATAATTAAAGTAATTCCACAATCAATACACGGTGGAAGTTTGAGATTATTAATAAGCCACAAAGGAGAATTGGGTCAGGCATGGCAACCTTGTTGGGGAGTAGATGAAGCAATAAAAAAGGAGCAATGTATAACAGAAGAATATTATAAAGCTTGGGGTGCAGCAATAGAAGAACATATTTCTGATTGTAAAAAATTTTTAAGATTGTTAAAAGCCGCTGGGTCTAATATAGTAGGATTTGGTGCAGCAGCAAAGGGATGTATATTTTTGAATAGTGCTAATGTAGACCATACAATTTTAGATGTAGTAATAGATGATACGGATTTGAAACAAGAAAAATTCATTCCAGGAACAGGTATTCAAATTAAAAGTAGAGAGTATTTAAAAAATAATAAACCAGATTATATATTAATATTAGCACATAATTTTAAAGATGTTATTATTGAAAGTTTGAGAAAAGATGGATATGATGGAAAATTTATTATATTATTTCCCACAATAACAATTGAATAAATGAAACTTTTAAATGCATATTTGTGGGGATATAAAAACTGGGAGGCAGCTGACCATGTATTAAGAAAATTTAGAGAATTTTATCCTGATGGTTGGATATACATCAAAGTGGATGAAGGTGGTGATTTTGAAAACTACACAAAAATTGCAAAAAAATATAATGGATATTGTTCTAACAATCCATTTCAAATAGGTTATCCAGGAAATCACCAACAACACAATGTTGGTAGAGAATGTTGGCCAAAAGATAATGCAATACTTTGGTGTGATAACATATATTGGGCATGTAAAAATTCCGATTCTAAATTTATGATTATTTTAGAAGAAGATAGTGTTATTCTCAAACCAATCAGTATTATAAAAGATAATGAATTTGGAATCGCTGGGTTTGAGTATAATACAAATACAATCCCTGAAGTATTATTAGATGTAATTAAACAAGTTGGTGGAAATACTGATATACCATTAAATATATTTGGTAATAAAGGATATGGTGCTGGTGGTGGATTTATCGTTGATTGTCAAAAGTGGGTTAAGAGTTGGGAAAAGTTTAGACCTGTAATGGAATTGAATTATGAAATGATTGCATCGCACCACAAATTAATTGGATGGTCAGATTGTTTAGCACAATTAGTAATTATGGCAGGTGGATATGAAGTTTTACAAAACCCAAATCATGTACAAACTTGGTATCACGAAAGACCGGACCTATATCCAACTTATACAAATTGGAGAGATTATGAGATAGCAGATTATGTAAAAGATATTGAAACAATTAAATCGTTATAATGAAATACACAATTGTAGGTTGTATAACCAAATATAATGTAGAAGATATTAAACCTTACGTTGAATCAATTAAACAGAGTGGATTCAAAGGTGAAAAGTTGATGTTAGTTTATGATGTATCACAAGAGGTAATTAATTATTTGGATAACAATAGTTGGTTAATTGCACAAGGTGAATTACAAGAGCACATCATTTTACAAAGGTTTAAAGATATGTATGCGTTATTACAAACATATCAAACAGATGTAATAATTTGGACAGATGTAAAAGATGTTATATTTCAAAAAGACCCAACGGAATGGTTAAATAAGTGGATGCGTAGAGATATTCTTGCATTTAGTGAGTGTGTCCGATTAAAAGATGACCCGTGGGCGTGTGTGAATAGTGGAACAACGTTTCCTATGGAATGGGAGTTTGGAATGAAAAACGAAATCAGTTATTGTGCTGGAACAATTGTCGGTAAGATGGAAGCAATTAGAGATTTATTTATTGATATTTACCGATGGAGTAAAACAACAGCCAATCCACAACAACTATCCGACCAAGCAGCATATAATGTTTTATTGAGATTACATCATTATAAAAATTCAGTAGAATTGGTAGAGCAAGAAAAAGGATTCGTAACACAATTAGGAACGGTTTGGGTAAATAAAGATAAATTTCCAATAACCGAACCAACCCCTACATATAAAGATGGAAAATTCTATAATCAAAATGGAGATGAATTTTATATAGTTCATCAATACGATAGACTTGAAGAAATAAAAAAAGAAATTTATGAAAGGTATAATTAGTATATTTGTGATGCCACAAGAAATTGATGATTTGGCATTGGTATTAGAGAGACTAAAAAGAAATTCAGTTTTTATAGATTCATCTGTAAAATATAAAGTAGATATAACCATTTCTTTATCGGATGAACTTACTGATTGGGAAAATAGTAAACTACCAAAAGAATATTTTAAAGAACGTTCTATTGAATTGTGTGAAAAATATTTAGATTGGTGTTTGTGGGATTTACAATGGGATAATCCAAATATATTGGGATGTGTTTCTCAAAGAAGATATAGTTTAAGAAACAACCCAGATGCAGATTTTTTCATTTGGTTAGATACTGATATTGTTTTCAAAGATACTACGCTTTATTATATTTCATCAGCATATCAAATGTTAAAAACGAAGGTTTAGATATGTTTGTTATTACACCACAATTCGTAAAACAATGGGATAATACTTGGGATTCTGTTACTAATAAAAACTATTTGAATCAACCAATTAATTATCATTTAGAATGTGATATATACAAAGAAGGATTACCACAATTAGAAGAAGTAAATGTTTCACAAATTAATACACTTAAATTTGCAGGTGGGTGGTTTACTCTCATTTCAAAACCATTACTAAATAAAATTGGTATACCTGAATCATTTGGACATTATGGATTGGAAGATACATTTATTATGATATGCGGTGGATTACTATCACAAAAAGGAGAAAATGTTTCTCAATTTGTTTTAGAAAATTTAATTATTGGAGAAAATCACAAAAACAGACCAAATGAATCAATTAAAAAATATTTATCATTAAAAGACCGAAAAGAAGAATTTAAACAAATCGCCCATTCTAATTGGGAGTCTGAAATTAAAAAATTTTATGAAAAATAAATTATTTATATTTGGGGATTCAATGTCTACAAATTTTACTACCACAAATGAAGTAGAAATTGATGAAAGTTGGCCTGTATTATTATCTAAAAAATTAAATTTAGAATTAAAAAATTATTCAATAATAGGTGCATCAAACGGTGAAATAATAAATAAATTTTTTGAAATTTATAAAGAAATAAACTCAAATGATGTTGTTATTATACAAATTGGATTTTGGGAAAGAATACATGATAATTTTAGAAATACAAGTGTTTTATTAGGATATGATACAGATGATAGATTTTTAAAAATTGAAATGGATTATTACAAATATAAGATTTTGGAACCAGATGAATATATAACTCAAGATATTATTAAATTTGCATTTATAGTAAATTATTTAAAAAAAATTGGTTGTAGTGTTTATGGGTGGATGATTGATAAACAAATATCATCAAATTATAAAAGAGCATATGCACATATGTTTGGGCATTTGAAAGAAGATTTTGAAAAAAATTTTATAAGATTTGAAGATACATATAGTTGTATGGATGGTTTTATTGAACCAAATTCAAAATATTGGTGTCATACCGGGGATAAGCACTTTAATAAAATAGCACATTCTAATTTTTTCCAATATTTATATCAGTATATACAACTAAAAAAATATGAAATTTGAAGTAACGCATCCGAAAATTTGGAAGAAACTTGCAGAAAAATCAATGCCTATGAAAAATAGGATTAAGATTTACGAAAAAATGGGTGGAGCATATCGTTTAGGTGAAGATGGTGGAGAGCAAGTATTCAATAAAATGACAGAGTTACTAAAGCACAAAGTACAAGAAGCGGATTCAGGCGGTGACCACGAGGTTGGTATGGCTATGGGTCAGTTAGAAGATATAATTAAAAATGCTACCGAACTAAAAGGTAAAATCGGAACGCAAGAAAAAAACCTTCCAGGTTGGATTACAGACCACATTTCACAGGCAATGCAATTTATTAATCAAGCAAACACCGGCTACCACGAGTTGGGTGATAAAGAAGCAGAATAATGGAAAATATATATTCGGTATTAATAACAGCAATAACCGTATTAGGCGGAACGACTGCATTTAGATACTACGAAAAAAGAGCAATGCGTAAAGAGAAGGATGATGAATTTATCAGACACGATTGTAAAGACCGTATTGCAAAATTAGAAGCACTTTTAGCACAATCATCTAAAGAAAAAGATGAGATGAGAGGTATGATTTTAGATTTGACTAGACAAGTCGCAGCATTAACTGTTAAAGTTGAATATCTTACAAAGGAAAATGAAGAGCTTAATAAAAAAGCAAAACCAAAGAAATCTTTATTGAATGGCTAATTTTATATCTTCGTTATGGAATGGAATGAAAGTTGAATTTGGAAAGGTTTATTCCAATCCATTTATCAATGCTTTCAAATCAATTAATGAAGAAGAGTTGCCATCGGGTAAAAAGTTGAGAGTATTTGATTTTGATGATACCCTTGTAAAAACAAACTCTTTCATATATGTAAAGCATGCTGGTGGTAAAGAATCAAAACTTACTCCAGGCGAATACGCAGTATACGAACCAAAATCAGATGACCAATTTGATTTTTCTGATTTTGAAAAAGTAAATCAACCACAAGAAATAAAAGGTATTACAAAATTATTAAAAACTGTTGCAAACTCCGAAGGAGAGAGAAAAGTGGTAATTCTTACAGCAAGAGGAAAATACAAACCTGTTAAAGATTACTTACATGATATTGGTTTGGATGGAATGTATGTAGTTGCATTGGGAGATAGTGACCCACAAAAGAAAGCAGATTGGATTGAAGATAAAATTAAAAAGGGATATGATGATGTTTTCTTTATAGATGACTCACATAAAAATGTGGCAGCAGTAAGTAAACTGAAAGAAAAATATCCAAATATAAAAATGAAGGTTCAACATGTAAAGCATGAAGTTCCTAAAGCACCAGCAAAAACATTTAATCATTCAGAAAAAGAAAAACAAATGCCAACCAAAAAGGAACAACCTAAAGGAAACGATATGAGTTTAAAATCGTTATTACCAAAAGATTTGGATAAGAAAGTAAAAAATCCAGATACAGGTAAAATGATTAAAATCAAATCAGCATTGGCATACGATAAAAACACAAAAGCATATAAAGCAGCAGAGTTTGCATTAAAAAGAAAATAAGTTATGATTTACCTATTTACAGGTCAGCCGGGAAGTGGTAAAACTACTTTGGCAAAGAAGTTACAATTTTGGTTACAAACAGAAAAAAGAAACTGGAGAAAATCCGTATTACATATTGATGGTGACCAATTAAGAGAATTATTTCCAAACAAAGATTATTCCAAAGAAGGTAGAGAAAAAAATATTCAAAAAGCATTTGATATTGCAAAGTATTTAGATTCCGAAGGTGTGGATGTTGTAATTAGTTTGGTATCACCTTATAGAAATTTAAGAGAAAGATTGAAATCGGAATGCAAAGTTGTAGAAATATATTGTCATACCAGAAAAATGAGAGGTAGAGAAGATAAGTTTGCATTGGATTACGAACCACCAATAGAATTTTTTGTAGATTTAGATACATCAGATTTGGTTGATGTAACATTTACAAAATTAATAAAAATGTTAGTTTGATATACTTATAGTTATAATTAAATGTTATAAGTATGGAACAAACGGATAACTTTTTCCCAAATTTAGATGAAACACCAAAGGGAAAGAGAGGATTAGGAGCAAAACCGCTCCTTGAATCACAAATAAAAGCAGCACAAGAAAAATCCCGTTCAGCATTTGAAGCGGCAAGACTATTAGGAGTATCTTACAATACTTACAAAAAGTATGCAAAACTATATGGTATTTTTGAAGACCTTAAAAATCCATATGGTATTGGAATTGAGAAAGCAAAAAAGATTAAAAATAAAAAATATCACATAGAGGAGTTGATAGATGGTAAACATCTTCACTATCCACTACATAAATTTAAAAATAAATTATTTGATAGTGGATATGTTCCAAAAGTTTGTGGTAGTTGTGGATTTAGTGAAGCAAGAATTACGGATGGTAAAATGCCACTACTCATAGATTTTTTGGATGGTAATTTAAATAATAGAAAATTAGATAACATCAGACCGCTTTGCTACAATTGTTTCTTTCTTTTAGTAGGAGATAGAAATGTTAAGAATTGGTATGCAGAGAATGGTGGACAAATAACCGAAGATGAAGAAAAGAATTTACAGGAGCAAAGTTCCATTCAGGATTAGTTTTGGTGGTGGTGGTACTGATATGCCCGATTATTGCAAGTATCATACCGGTGCAGTAATCAATACAACAATTCGTTTGTTTACTCATACATCTTTACAATTAAGAGAAGATGGTAAGGTATCGTTTTATTGGGTAAATAAGGATGAATTTGAGGAGCATGCATTTAGTAATGAGTTAGATTGTTCTTATGGATTAAAACTCTTTAAAGCAACCCACAATCACATATGTAAGAGATTTAAGTTAGACCCATTTGGATATGATATTGTAACATGGCAAGATGTTCCAACTGGAAGTGGGTTGGGAACATCATCTACACTTATTGTTTCTCTTATTGGAGTATATACTGAATTGTTTAATCTTCCATTGGGAGAATACGATATAGCCGAAATGGCAATTCAAATTGAAAGAGTTGAGTTGGCAGAAAATGGTGGAAAGCAAGACCAATATGCGGCCGCATTTGGCGGTTGGAATTATATGGAATTTAAAGGTGAAGATGTAGTAGTAAATCCACTTCGTATTAAAGATAGTATTCAAGACGAATTGGAAAATAATGTAGTTCTTTATTTTGCAAATTCCACTCGCAATAGTTCCGATGTATTAACAGAACAGGTACAAAGAATGAAAGATAAAAATAAAACATCCACACTTTCATTACATGCATTGGTAGAGCAAGCAAAATTAATAAAGGATTGTTTGATTAGAGGAAACATAGATGATTTGGGTGAAATATTAGATTATGGATTTCAGCAAAAGAAAATGTTAGCAAAAGGAATCAGTACACCTGAAATAGAGTTATTATATGAAACTGCACTAAAAGCAGGTGCAACAGGTGGTAAGATAAGTGGTGCAGGTGGTGGAGGATTTATGTTTTTCTACTGTCCAAATAACACAAAATACAATGTAATTAACGAATTGGATAAATTAAAAATGGGATATAATCAACCATTTACTTGGAATAAATTTGGAATGAGAACTTGGCAAATTGGATAATTTTACTTATATTTATAAAAGTAAATAAGATAATATGGCATATAGTGAAAAAGTTTTAGACCACTATCAAAATCCTAAAAACGTAGGAACTTTGGATAAATCTAAAACCAATGTAGGAACAGGTTTAGTAGGTGCACCGGAATGTGGTGATGTAATGAGACTTCAGATAGAAGTAAGTGATAATATCATAACCGATGCAAAATTCAAAACATTCGGTTGTGGTTCTGCAATCGCAGCATCTTCTCTTGCAACTGAATGGTTGAAAGGTAAGAGTATTGAAGAAGCAGTTACAATTGATAATATGGACTTGGTTGAAGAACTCAATCTTCCACCTGTAAAAATACACTGCTCCGTATTGGCAGAAGATGCAATCAAAGCAGCAATAAACGATTATAGAAAAAAGCAAGGATTAGAAGAATTAATATTTGAAGAATCTCATATATGATAACAGTTTCAGAATCAGCAGCAAAAAAATTAAAATCACTCATTGAAGAAAGTGGGTGTATTACTCCTTTTGTTAGAGTAGCAGTTAAGGGTGGTGGGTGTAGTGGATTATCATATGACCTTTCATTTGATACCGACCAACATTCAACCGATACACTTGCGGAAGATAAGGGTGTAAAAATTTTAGTAGATAATAAATCGTTACTATACCTATTCGGTACTGAATTAAATTTTTCAGATGGTTTAAATGGTAAAGGATTTGAATTTATAAATCCCAACGCTAGCCGAACTTGCGGATGTGGTGAGAGTTTTGCAGTATGATAGAAAGGATAATAAAAGGTTCTATTGAAGTTAAAGAAGGGTTACTAAAAGATATCGAATTACACAAAGATATAGTATCCGTAGTTGATGTAATTTGTGAATCATTCCAAAGAGGTAATCGCGTAGTATTTTGTGGTAACGGCGGAAGTGCAGCAGATGCACAACATCTTGCAGCAGAACTTTCTGGCCGATTTTACAAAGACCGAAAAGCATTACCTGCTGAAGCACTACATTGTAACACGTCATACTTAACCGCAGTGGCAAATGATTATGATTACGATTCCATATATTCTCGTTTGGTAGATGGTACAATGGGTTATGGCGATGTATTGATTGGAATTTCCACATCAGGCAATTCCAAAAATGTAGTAAAAGCATTTGAAGTTGCAAACCAAAAAAATATTACAACAATTAGTTTAACGGGTGAAGATGGTGGATTGTTAAAAAACATATCGGATTATTGTTTGAAAGTTCCATCAACCGATACACCTAGAATACAAGAATCTCATATATTATTGGGACACATTATTTGTGAATTAGTTGAATCAAAGTTATTTTAATGTTAAGAAATTATTAACAATTATCCTATGAGTATAAAGAACTCTAAAGAAAACAATAGTAAAACGGAAAAACCTCAAAAATTTGAATACATATTTGAAGATGAAGAATCTACTTCGATATGGAAATATGACCTTAAAAAACAACCAAATGGGCCCATTTCGGTTGAGTATAAGTGGAAACCACATTACCTTAAAGAACTAGAACTTCGGAAGAAACGAGGAAGATAATTTGGTAGTATCAAATATTTTCCTTATATTTACATAACAACAAAAACTAAATTATGAGCAAAAAGCAAGAATTGTTTGAACAGATGAAAGATTTGTGGACAAAATTTGAAGCAGAACACAGCAAGACAACAAAAGTATCACAGAAGAATGCCCGAACCCTAATTGGTGACCTTAAGAAATTGGTTACAGATTATAGAACGGCTTCGGTAGAAGAAACTAAAAATAGTAATTAAACCCAAAGGGTGTGACAGAGTCCACCCTTTTATTTTTTAACCAAAAAAACAAATATGAAAAAGACAATTTTGTCGTTAGTATTCGCAGCATTTACAATGGTAGGTTTCGGACAAATCACAACCTCAACCATTTCAGGTGTTGTAAAGAATGAAAAGAAAGAAGTGTTGGCAGGTGCAACCATTCATGCGGTTCACACACCAACAGGGACAGAGTACACAACTACAACGAACAAAGGTGGTGTATATGTTTTACCTGCGGTAAGAGTAGGTGGACCATATGTTATCCATGCTTCGTTTGTAGGATTTAAGAAAGGAGAAGAGAAAGATGTGAATACCGAATTAGGTCTTACATCTAATGTGAACTTCGTATTAATTGATGAAGCTAAGGCTTTAAAAGAAGTAGTAGTAGTTGCAGGTAAGTCTCTATTCTCAAAAGAGAAGACGGGTGCTGCACAGCAATTCGGACGTAGAGAATTGACTACTATTCCAATTACAGGAGCGAGAACAATTGATGGGATTACAAAGTATAATCCATTCGGTAATGGTAATTCATTCGGTGCACAAGATAGCCGTATGAATAACTTTACAATTGATGGTTCTCAATTTAACAACAATTTCGGTTTAGGTTCATCTGCACAGGCGGGTGGTAGAACCGGCGCAAGTGCGATTTCATTGGATGCGATTGACCAATTACAGGTTAACGTAGCACCATTTGATATTCGCCAAAGTGGTTTCACAGGCGCAGGTATCAATGCAGTAACTCGTTCAGGTACTAACCAAATTGAAGGTTCGGTGTATCAAACACAAAGAGATAATAGTTCTCGTTATGTGGGTGATAACGCAAGAGGAACAACCGTAACTGCATCTAAATTTGATGAGAAAGTACAAGGTTTCCGTTTGGGAGCACCGATTATCAAAAATAAATTATTTATCTTTGGTAACTACGAACAAATTGAAAGAACAGAGCCAGGTACAACTTGGATTTCTGATGGTTCACCACTTACAGGTACTCAAATCAGTAGAGTAAAGTATAGTGATATGCAAACTCTTTCTAACTTTATGAAAGAGAAGTTCGGATATGTTACAGGTCCATGGGAAGGTTATTCTAACACAAACGCTTCAAAGAAGTTTTTGATTAGAACCGATTGGAACATTAACGATAAAAATAAATTAACAGCTCGTTACGTTCACCATAATTCCGAAGCAGAGATTAATATTTCAAATTCTCAATCGGCAGGTAATGGTAATAGAACTACTCAATTTAACGCAATGGCATTTAAGAACGGTGGTTATATTATTCAGGACAACACTCGTTCAGCAGTATTGGAATTAAACTCAAAATTATCTAACACACTTCACAACAACTTAATCGTTTCTTACGATAAGCAAATTGAAGATAGAGCATATTTGAGCGCAATGTTCCCAACTATTGATATTAAAGAAGGTGCAGCAACTTATACTTCGGTAGGTTTTGACCCATTTACGCCTGGTAACAAATTGAACTATTGGACATTTAATGTGACTAACAACATTACAAAGTATATGGAAAAACATACTTTGGTTGGCGGTTTCAACTTCCAAAAGTATCAATCTAATAACCTATTCTACCCAGCTTCAAATGGTGTTTACATCTTTAATAGCTTGGCAGATTTTTACACAGCAGCCAATCAATCATTAGCAAATGGTGGTAGACCTTCTACATTCGCACCAGCAAGATTCCAAATGAGATATTCGGCATTGCCAGGTGGTGTTGAACCAATGCAAACTTTAAAAACAAATCGTTTTGATTTGTATTTGCAAGATGAATATAACGCAACTCAAAACCTTAAATTAACTTTTGGTTTGAGAGCAAACGTAATTGCATTTGAAAATACAGCTTTAGAAAATCCAGCAATCACAGCGATGACTTTCGCGAATGGTGAGAAGTGGAACACAGGTGTAATGCCTAAAACACAATTATTGTTTGAACCTCGTTTTGGTTTCATCTCTTATCGTGACTGGAAAAC
>OGVZ01000065.1_pt1 | contig 14651 bp, 12 predicted proteins | sample 1575881 | NCBI WGS metagenome assembly OGVZ01 (sample SAMN07581520, study PRJEB24739) | freshwater metagenome | place: Singapore | collected 2015-01
GTTTCCCAGTCACGATATAAAAGCGTGATAGGAATATTGGGAACATCAAAGTTGAATTCGAACGAGAGTGAGCGAGGTAATTCACCAATTCGTGCAGTATTCATCTCTGTTACATAAGCAATGAGAGAAAGTGTTAATACGGCTACGATACTGGCCGGAACATGTGGCTTGATTCGTAATATCAAACTCAGTCGTGGCCACAACCGCTTCAAGGTCAACGTTGAGAATGCAAGCAATATTGAAAGCCAATGAATTTTCTCCTCAAAGGCACTTCGCATAGTATTGATTGCAACTGTTACGGTGTGCGTTCCTTCTGCCTTCGGAACTTGCAGAATCAGTGGAATCTGTTGAAGAGCGATGATAAGTGCAATTCCGAGCGTGAAACCTTCCATAACTGGTAGTGGAACGCGATCTATATATTGACCGAGTCGAAATATAGAAAGTGCGATGATGATCAGTCCCGCTGCTAAGCCAAGCGCAGGAAGTGCGCTCAATCCGTATGTTGCAACTATGGGAACAAGCACAACAGTCATCGCTCCCGTGGGTCCAGAGACTTGAAAATTGGATCCACCAAAGAGGGCTGCAATGAAACCCGCGATGATGGCGGTACTGAGCCCAGCACTAGCTGGCGCTCCTGTGGTGAGTGCGAACCCCAAAGCGAGAGGAAGGGCGACGATACCCACGGTAATGCCTGCGACCAGGTCACTTCTCCACGATCCAAAAAGGCCGCGCCAATCGTTGAGATAACTCATTGTGAGAAAAGGTTAGACCTTCTCTCGAGACTTTCCCATCAATTTTCTATTGTCACTCTCGAAATGTCGGAGTAATTTTCTTTGCGAACCTTGCTAACGAGCTAGAGGAGCAAGAATGAAGATCATCACCCACAACCACGGAGTCGCACTGGCCGCAGATTTTGAAGAAATTGCTGTTGAAAGATTGGAAAGACTTGAACGTTTTGGAATACCGATTGAACGCATGTACATAGATGTGCGTCATGAAGTTAATCCGCATTTCGGAAAGCGTTCACATCGAGTCATTCTGACATCTCATGGCGCCGGACCATTACTTCGCGCCGAAGGTTCAGGCTTCAATGATGTCGCTGCCTTTGATGAGGCCGCTGAAGCAATTGAATTGCAATTAAGAAAGCGTCACGAGAGGTCAAAAGATATTGATCGGACGACGTTACGCAAACAAAGAGTGAGAGGCGCCTAGAACTAGACGCTAGTTTTCTTGATTGGCTTTAAGAAGTCGAGAGCGCTGAGATATTCCTCGTAATAAGTGGTGTTCCATGTCCCAAGTTTTGGGTCGAAGAAATTGCCATTGATTGGGGTGCTGCCGTTGAGGAAATTAATCGCAGTCTCAGTCTCCGTGATCATGCCAGAAATCTCGCTACGTTTTTCTTGTAGTACACACGAAATGTACTTGTTCATCTCTTTATAGATTGCGAGATCATGACCAAGGACATCGATGACTGTGCTTGCCATCTTCTCGATCACGGGAACTCGTTCACTGGAGCCTTCATCAATTGCCAGATATTCATCGATAAGTTTTCGGTATTCACTCCAGCTTTCTTTACCTGCAGCTTCTTCGGTCGTTACAAAGGTATGGAGGTTCGTGCATTCGATTACCGCTTGTGAGGGTTTCCCTATTGGACCGTAATTGACGGTGCCCCAGATACCGCCAACGGATATTGCCAATAACACCGGCACAAAGATCCAGAAAATAGGTCGGGTACTTCTCACCGCCGTAGACTAACCGAGAGTTACTGTGTTCTCGAGAGGAAGACGATTGTGAATTTGGTGCGGGAGATGCATCCATGATTCAAAGTCTTAGCGATGCGCTAGCACGTGCCTCACAACTGCTCGCCAATCCTCGTCAGGTCCACAGAGCCGTATTTTCTGGTCGACGAAAGACCTTTACGCCTCAATTTGAGAGGATCGATATTCGACCAGTCGAGATTAAAGAAATACTTCATTTTCAGATTGTGAGCCATGATGGCAAACGCGACACAACAAAGAATGTTCTGCCGAAGGATCTTTCGATGAGCGATCTCATGAGCGAGGGATATGGGAATCTCATCGTCGAAACGTCGACTGAAGAACTTTCTCTCAGGGTGACCAAATCTGGCGACGCTCAAGTTTCGTTGAAAAAGAAAAAAGATATAGATGCAGTGGGGTCGGAAGTAGCCCTCACTCATGATCGCAAGAAGCCGCGGTTTCTCGAAGAAAGTGAAGCTATTTTTCAGGCGCTGGGAATCTCAGACCACCATGGCAAGTTGAAACCAAGCCGAACCGACAAGTTTCTTCAAGTAAATGAATTTCTCAAGATCATCAATGGGCTTCTTCCATTATCTCGCGAAGATATAACGATGGTCGATCTCGGTTGTGGTAACGCATATTTAACCTTTGCTGCTCATCAATTTCTTAAGAGCAAAGGAATCAAATCGCAGACCATAGGTGTTGATTCTCGCCCAGATAGCAGAAGTAGAAATGGCGCAATTGCACATGAAGTTGGAATTCAAGGCGAGATTGAGTTTGTTGCCGCGGAAATATCCTCATATGCAGAGCGCAGGGCAGATATCACGCTGGCGTTGCATGCGTGCGATACTGCAAGTGATGATGCCTTAGCATGGGCGATTCGAAGTAAATCGGAGATAATTCTTGTGGCTCCTTGTTGCCATCATGATCTTCAGCGCCAAATGAAGAGCAGCAAGATCGCTCCTGAGTCGTGGCGTATCGCAACGCGTCATGGAATTTTGAGAGAGCGCATTGGCGACATTCTTACTGATTCAATTCGGGCGCAGATACTTCGAATTTTGGGGTACGAGACAGATGTCATCGAGTTCATCGATAGCGCACATACCCCGAGAAATCTCATGATTCGGGCGATTTATAAGGGCGGTCAACCCTCAAAGAGTGATTTTGTGGAGCTAGATGCCATCATCGAAAGTTGGCAGGTGCAACCCCGCTTGATGACGCTGCTCAATGAGGCAATTACTGCGCGACGAAGTAAAACCCTCAGTTAGGCTTTGACCATGTCTGTGAAGCGTGAATCATCTGGGAAAGTCTTAGCTACATTGCCGAAAGGCGAGAAAGTCGGCATAGCTTTCTCCGGGGGACTCGATACATCTGTCGCGGTCGCATGGATGCGGGAAAAAGGCGCACTTCCATGTACCTACACTGCAGATCTTGGTCAATATGATGAAGGTGACATTGCCAGCATTCCTGGACGTGCGAAAGATTATGGCGCCGAAATCGCGCGACTCGTTGACTGCAAATCTTCTCTCGTAGAAGAAGGCCTTGCTGCGATTGCTTGTGGAGCATTCCATATCCGCACCGCAGGAAAGGTGTATTTCAATACCACCCCACTGGGACGCGCTGTCACAGGAACTCTCCTTGTTCGATCCATGCTCTCTGATGGAGTTTCTATCTGGGGAGATGGTTCAACATATAAAGGAAATGACATTGAACGTTTCTATCGTTACGGCTTACTCGCAAACCCGCAGCTAAGAATTTACAAACCCTGGCTTGATCAAGATTTCGTCACCGAACTTGGTGGACGCAAAGAGATGTCAGAATGGCTATCAGCGCGCAAATTGCCCTATCGCGATAGTGTGGAGAAGGCATATTCCACGGATGCAAATATCCTGGGTGCAACTCATGAGGCAAAACGACTTGAGGAGCTTTCATCATCTATAGAACTTGTTGATCCCATCATGGGCGTAAAGTTTTGGGATAGTTCGATCGCAATTCACAGCGAAGATGTCCGTATCTCATTTAAACAGGGTCGGCCAGTCTCCATCAATGGCAAAGATTTCGCTGATTCCGTTGCGCTGATGAAAGAAGCTAATTCGATTGGTGGTCGTCATGGGCTCGGCATGTCAGATCAGATCGAGAACGGCATTATTGAAGCGAAAAGCCGTGGAATTTACGAGGCGCCTGGAATGGCCTTGCTCTTCATTGCATATGAGCGACTTCTTTCCGCCATTCACAATGAAGACACCATTGCGAATTATCACGCGGAAGGTCGCAGACTCGGGCGCTTGCTCTATGAAGGCCGCTGGTTAGATCCGCAATCGTTAATGCTTCGTGAATCTCTCACGCGATGGGTTGCCTCTGCCGTCACTGGTGAAGTCACCCTACGACTCCGTCGCGGCGATGATTACTCGATTATCGATACTCGCGGAGATGGTTTTAGTTATCACCCTGAGAAGCTATCAATGGAGCGCACTGAATCTGCCGCATTTGGTCCAACTGATCGCATTGGTCAGTTAACGATGCGTAATCTTGATATTGCAGATACCCGAGCAAAACTAGAGATGTATAGATCGCAAGGACAGATTGCAGATGGAAACTTTGATCTCGTCGAGATTGAAGACGGCTCTAAGGAGAAGTAATGACAAGTACGCCTATCTCACAAATACTCGACCGCTTCATGGAAGAGGGAATTAAGTTATCGCCGATTGGTGCAACTATGTTGGGAGTACCGGGTCTCGATGATCAACTTGATGATCTTTCAATGGTGGGCAATGAGAAACGCGCTGAACTCACGCGTTCTACCCTTCAAGCGCTCAAGGCAGAGACTCCCGCAAACGAGTATGACCGAATCGCTCGCGATGTAGCCGTCGAAAGACTCACCTCTGAACTTAATCTCAATGATACGTATGAAGCTCGCATCCTCTTCAACCTCATTTCTTCGCCTGTGACGAGCATTCGACAAGTCTTTGAGATGATGAATAAAGAGAAACCAGAGACTATTTCCAATGTAATCAAGCGCATGAACGGAATTGGTGCGGCGCTGGAGGGTTGGAAATCCACGCTCTCCTTTGTTGCTGAAAAAGGAAAGTTCAATTCCCGCCGCCAAGTTCTTGCAACAGCAGGGCAACTCGACACTTTTGCCAAAGGTGCCTTCACCAACGTGGCGAAGAAATTCAATCCTGCTGGCGACAACCAGGAGTTGATGGCGGCTGCGAAAAACGCCGAGAGCGCCTGTACTTCGATGGCTTCGTGGCTTCGTGATGTGTATGCGCCGCAAGCGCTCCCAACCGATGGCGTAGGCGAGACTCGTTACAAAATGTGGGCTCGTCACTTCACCGGTGCAGATCTAGACCTGCGGGACACATATGAATGGGGGGTTTCCCAGCTCGAGCAGATAAATGAACGTATGTGGATTGCAGCAAAGAAACTGTATCCAGATGCGACCACGCTTCGTGAAGTTGCTGATCGTCTTGAAAAAGATCCTCGTTACACCGTTGAAGGTGAAGAAGCTCTTCTCAAAAAGCTTAGAGAGTTCATTGATGCGGCAGTAGAGAGATTAGATGGAAAAGAATTCGATATTGATCCACGAATTCGAAATTGCGAAGCCCGGCTTGCTCCAGAAGGAAGTGCGTCGGCTGCTTACTATATGGGACCAAGTGAGGATCTCAGTCGACCAGGAACGACCTGGTACCCCACAATGGGTCGTAAGACTTTCGGTTGGTGGCACATTGTTTCTACGTGGTACCACGAAGCAGTTCCGGGTCACCATCTTCAAATTGCCACTACAAAAATCAACACCACTCGCCTCAATCGATTCCAACGAAATCGCGTTTTCATCTCCGGTTACAGCGAAGGTTGGGCGCTATACGCAGAGCGTTTGATGGATGAACTTGGAGCATTCGAAGATCCCGGTTACGAAATGGGATACCTCTCTGCCCAAGGTTTGCGCGCTGCTCGAATTGTTGTCGATATCGGTATGCACTGTGGCTATAAGGATTTCAATGGCGAAGTATGGAATGCGGAATCTGCATTCAAACTTCTTCACGAGCGAGCGCTCCTTGATCAAATTTCAGCGCGAAGTGAAGTTGATCGTTACCTCGGTTGGCCTGGACAAGCTATTTCGTACAAAGTTGGAGAGCGCTTCTGGATGGAATGCCGCGAAGCCGCAAAGACTCGACTTGGCTCCAAGTTTGAATTAAAGAAGTTCCATGCTTTTGCCCTCGGTCTTGGGCCCATGGGTCTGGATCCTTTCAAGCGCGAAATGGCGCTCTGGGATGGCAATTAGGTAAACTCGCGCTGTTGTTTCCGGGGTCGGTGTAATTCCGAACCGGCAGTCACAGTCTGCGACCCGTTTGCATCCAGCTAACGGTGGACTTGGTGAAATTCCAAGACCGACGGTTAAAGTCCGGATGAGAGGGAACACATACGCAAGCCTTATTGGTTTGCTCGCGTCTGCACATCTGTGATGTGTCTTTGTGGTCTTGCGAGCAATCAAGTTTGCTTGTGGTTTTGCTCCTTTCGCGCCCCGGTGTCATCACTAACCGAAGAGGCGCAATGAAACCGAATGATCGAGAGATGTTGCAATGGCAACGTGCGATGTTGCGCGCAAACAAACTCTCGCTACGTGGTCTTGGCCGCACTTCGCCAAATCCCATTGTCGGTGCAGTAATCCTCGATATCGCTGGAGAGGAAGTTGGCTCTGGTTTCCATGCCGGGGTCGAACATGCTGAAGTAGTTGCAATCAACAACGCTCGTGCTCGCGGTTTCACAGATTTTTCGAAAGCTACATTAGTTGTGACTCTTGAACCATGTAATCACCATGGCAAGACACCACCCTGCAGTGATGCAATTATCGAAGCAAAATTTGCGCGCGTTGTTTTCGCAGTCTCTGATCCCAATCCTGTCGCAAGCGGTGGCACGGAGCGATTGAAGGCTGCAGGAATAGAAGTTGTGAGTGAAGTTGAACGTGATTATGTCGCTTACTCAAATAGAGCTTGGCTGAAGAAAGTGCAAACGGGACTTCCTTGGATCATCACAAAAATCGCGTCAACGCTCGATGGAAAGATTGCGGCGGCTGATGGAACGTCACAATGGATTACATCCGAAGAAGCCCGATTCGATGTGGCGCACTTACGAAGTCACTCTGATGCGATTGTTACGACCACAGAAACTGTATTACAAGACAACCCAGATTTGACGCCACGATTTCCAAGAGAAGGAAATTCGAGTAACGATAAGAATCCAGTCCGTATCGTGATGGGGAAGCGCGCTATCCCTCAAGACGCGCAGATAAGAAACAATCGTGCTGAGACTCGTTTTGTGTCATCTCGCTCATTTGAAGAGTTGTTTGAGATGGCACGAAGTCAGGGATGGAATCAACTCTTGATCGAAGCAGGAGCACGATTCAATAGCGCGCTCTTGAACGCTGGAATCGTCGATGAAGTTATTCTTTATCAGGCTCCTTCTCTCCTAGGACAAGGCAAGAGTTTTGCCGAAGAGCTCCCCATCACAACGTTGAACGAGAAGATAGAAATGTCATTTGGCGAGATAAGCCGAATTGGAAAAGACCTTCGAGTCCAATTGTTGCAATCTGGAAACCCTGGCGCTGCTTTATTCCAAAAAGAATCTTTGCAGGAAGGAGTGCGGTAGATGTTCACAGGATTAGTTCAAGATGTCGCAACTATTCACGCAATCGAACGTGGCGAGGAATCATCGATCCTCACGATAGAAACGAAATTGGCAGAATCCATGGATGTCGGTGACTCGATCTCTATCAATGGCGTCTGCCTCACTGCCACACGTATCGTTGGGAATCTGATCACTGTCGATGTCATGATTCAAACGCTCAAGCTAAGCAACCTTGGTCGAGTGGATGTAGGGACTCGAGTCAATGCTGAGCTGGCAACGAGAGCTGATGCTCGACTTGGTGGACACATCGTTCAAGGGCATGTTGATGGCGTAGCAAAGATCGTCGCAAATGAACCTGGCGACAAGTGGCAAAGATTCGCCGTAACTGTCCCAAGTAATTTACTTAAGTACGTCGTCAATCAAGGCTCAATCTGTGTTGATGGCGTCTCACTTACCGTCGGTAGCATCGATGATTCCCTCCATGAAGCCACAATGTGGCTAATTCCCGAAACATTGGCAAAGACAACGCTTGGCACTAAACGTGTTGGTGATGATGTGAATATCGAAGTCGATGTCCTAGCCAAATATGTAGAACGCCTGATGTCAGCGCGAGGAGATAAGCAGTGAGCACCAAGCAATTTGATCTTGCACTAGAACGCTTTAAGCATGGTGGCTTTGTGATCGTCACTGATGATGAGAAGCGTGAGAATGAGGGAGACTTGTTCCTACTGGGAAGCGCTGCCACTACAGAGAAAATTGCCTTCATGATTCGCTACACCTCAGGCGTTATTTGTGTGGCAATGACGGAAGCACGTTCTCGCCAACTACATCTGCCTTTGATGGTGAAAAACAATCAGGATACAAAGCGCACCGCCTTTACTGTGACGGTAGATGCAAAAGAGGGAATTACCACTGGAATCAGCGCCGAGGAACGTGCTCGGACTATTGCTTTGCTCGCTGATGGACGAGCAACAGCTGAAGAGTTCATTAGACCTGGTCATATCTTCCCGTTGATTGCTCATGAAGCTGGATTGAAGGGGCGACAGGGCCATACCGAAGCCGTGGTTGAGTTGTGTCGTCTAGCTGGAGATGTCGAAGTCGGCGTCATTAGCGAATTAGTTAATGAAGATGGATCGATGATGCGAGGCGCAGAGCTCCAAGAATTCTCTCGCAAACAAGATATCCCTATCCTCACTATCGCTGAACTTCTTCAAGTTGTGACGAACTCAGTTTCGATAAAGAGTGAGACACCTGCATTACATTGGGCGGATTTACCTCGATCATCGAAAACAACGTGGAAAATCACAACGTACCTTGGTCGCGGGGGAGTAGATCATGCAATCCTTAAATTCGGATTAGATTTAGAAAATCAAGGCTTGGTTTCACAGCGCACTCCACAGAAGCCAACATTGGTGAGAGTCCATTCCGAATGTCTCACCGGCGACGTATTGGGCTCAATGCGATGCGATTGTGGTTCCCAACTTCAACAAGCGATGGAATTAATCGAGGAGTCTGGCGCAGGACTCATCATCTACCTTCGTGATCAAGAAGGTCGCGGGATTGGCCTGTCAGAGAAGATTCGCGCATATGAACTCCAAGATCAGGGACTAGATACTGTCGAGGCGAATTTGGCGCTTGGCCATGATGTTGACGAACGAGACTTTAACGATGCAGCAGAAATTCTTAGGTTGCTCGGAATTCTCAATGTGACTCTTTTGACCAATAACCCAATCAAACTCCAAACGCTTCAAGAGGCAGGCATCCACGTCACATCGCAAACTTTGCATGGCGAGACAAACCCATTTAATCAACGTTATATCGAGACTAAACGCGAGAGATTAGGACATAACTGATGGCCGGTATTGCACCAAGTATCAATCTTGGAGACCTGAGTAAGTTCAAAGTTGCTGTTATCTCTGCTCGTTGGCATCGAGAGATTTGTGATGCACTCGTTGAAGGTGCACAACGTGCATTGTCACAGGCAAAGATCGATATTGGCCCAGTCATACACGTTCCTGGCTCATTCGAACTCCCGCTTGCTGCCCAATATGCACTTGACGCCGGAGCTGATGCAGCAGTGGTTCTCGGAGTTGTAGTTCGTGGAGAGACGCCACATTTTGATTATGTGTGCCAGGGCGTGACTCAAGGAATTATGAATGTGTCACTTGCTCGAAGTAAGCCGATTGGTTTTGGGGTTTTGACCGTAGATACTGTGACTCAAGCCATCGCTCGAAGTGGTGTTTCGGGAAGTTCAGAAGATAAAGGTTATGACGCAACAGTCGCAGCACTGGAATTATTACGAGTGAAAGACTCGGTGATAGGTTAGTAACGTGACGAAGCCAGCCGGACAACTACTTCGCGAAGCAATTTCTGTTGAGTTGCCACTACAGATTGTCGGCACCATCAATGCCAATCACGCGTTACTTGCCCAACGCGCTGGCTATCGAGCAATCTATCTTTCTGGTGGAGGAGTTGCTGCTGGCTCACTAGGTTTACCAGATTTGGGAATCACAACTCTTGAAGATGTCCTTGTCGATGTACGTCGAATAGTTAATGTCTGCTCTTTGCCCCTTCTAGTCGACATTGATACGGGATTCGGGCCATCGGCATTTAACATCGCTCGTACCATCACATCATTAATTTCTGCAGGAGCAGCTGGGGCGCATATAGAGGATCAAGTTGGCGCAAAACGCTGCGGCCATCGTCCCAATAAGGAATTAGTTTCGAAAGAAGAGATGGTTGATCGAATTCGCGCTGCCGTTGACGCCAGAGGTGATGATCCGTTTGTGATCATCGCTCGTACTGATGCCATTGCAGGTGAAGGAATGGAATCTGCAATCGACCGAGCCCTCGCATATGTTGCCGCAGGTGCAGACGCTATTTTCCCCGAAGCCATTCGTAATCTCGAGGACTACAAGAGATTTACTGCGGCAGTCAAAGTCCCTGTACTTGCAAACATCACTGAGTTTGGACTCACTCCACTCTTTACCCTTGAAGAGTTGAAGAGCGCTGACGTTTCCATGGCACTTTATCCTCTCTCGGCCTTTAGGGCTATGAATAAAGCTGCTGAAAATGTATACGAAGTGATTCGAAAAGAAGGCACTCAGAAATCAGTGATTGACACTATGCAGACGCGTGAAGAACTTTATGAGCGAATCAACTACTACGAATATGAACGCTCGTTAGACAAATTCTCGCAGTGATCTATGAGTGAGATGAAGCCCAAGAAATCAGTTGCACTATCAGGCGTGGAAGCTGGGTCTACCTCCCTCTCGACTGTCGGTCATACGGGAAATGACTTGCATTATCGTGGCTATGACATCAAGGATCTGGCAGAGAATTGCGAGTTTGAAGAAGTTGCTTTTCTTATCATCTACGGTGAACTGCCGACTCGTCAGCAGTTGGGCGAATATAAGAAGTCATTACTTGAACTACGTGACATTCCAACCGGGCTCAAGACAATTCTTGAACAATTACCCAGAGATTCGCACCCTATGGATGTTGCCCGGACTGCAGTTTCAGCGTTAGGAATCTTGTTTCCTGAAGATGTTTCGCACTCCGTGGAGGCAGCTCAACTCGTAGCAAATCGCTTGATCGCCTCAACCCCAAGCGCGCTACTGTATTGGTATCACTACACTCATTCAGGAAAACGAATTGAAGTTCAAACGACATCTGATTCAGTTGCAGAACATTTCTTAACGCTTTTGCATCAACATAAGCCAACTCAGAATTGGGTTGCGGCGATGAATACTTCTTTGATTCTCTATGCCGAACATGAATTCAACGCCTCGACATTCACGGCGCGAGTGATTGCAGGCACGGGATCAGATATGTATTCGGCGATTACTGGCGCGATCGGGGCGCTGCGCGGGCCGAAACATGGTGGCGCTAACGAAGTTGCGCTCGAGATTCAACGCAGATACAACAATCCTGATGAAGCTGAGAAAGATATCAAGATTCGACTCTCAACCAAAGAAGTGGTTATCGGATTTGGCCATCCGGTTTACACCATCGCCGACCCAAGAAATCCAATTATCAAAGAGATAGCGCGCTCGTTAGCGAATGAGAATGGATCTACCCGTCTATTCGATGTTGCAGAGCGGATTGAAACTGTGATGCAGAATGAGAAGAAGATGTTTCCCAACCTCGATTGGTTTAGTGCAGTTGCCTATGACGAAATGCGAATTCCTATCAACTTCTTCACGCCAATCTTCATTTTTGCTCGCATCACGGGCTGGGCTGGTCATGTCATTGAGCAGCGTATCGACAACAAGATAATTAGACCTTCCGCACACTATGTAGGTCCTGAGAATCGTCCTTTTGTTCCACTGGATCAACGGTAAAAAGAGAGAAAAGGAATAGCGATGTCATCACATATCACGACCTCAGATCTTCCATTCGACCAGGAGATGGTCGACATCGTTGATTATGTGATGAATTATGAAATTACCTCAGAGTTGGCATACAGCACTGCATGGAATTGTTTTATCGACACTATTGGCTGTGGCCTTGAATCTCTCGAATATCCAGCATGCACTAAGTTACTTGGCCCAATTGTCCCTGGCGAAAGAATCTCAAACGGCGTAAGAGTTCCTGGAACAGATTTCGAATTAGACCCAGTGCAAGGAGCTTTCAATATTGGAACTGCGATTCGTTGGTTGGATTTCAACGATACCTGGCTCGCCGCAGAATGGGGACACCCTTCCGACAATCTAGGCGGCATTTTGGCCACTGCAGATTGGTTGTCTCGACATGCGATTGCGGACGGAAGCACACCACTTACGATGCGCGATGTATTTACAGCAATGATCAAAGCTCATGAAATCCAAGGCTGCATCGCATTGGAGAACTCATTTAACAAAGTTGGTCTAGATCATGTCATCTTGGTAAAAATAGCTTCGACTGCGGTTGTCGCGCAGATGATGGGCTTGAGTCGCCAACAGATACTTAATGCGGTTTCACTTGCCTGGGTTGATGGTCAATCTCTTCGCACATATCGCCATTTTCCGAATGCTGGTTCGCGCAAATCATGGGCTGCCGGAGATGCGACATCGCGCGCGGTTCGTTTAGCGCTGATGGCACAAGCGGGGGAGATGGGCTATCCATCCGCTCTTTCTGCACCGACATGGGGTTTTTATGATGTTTCATTTAAAGGCAAGAAATTCGAGTTTCAACGTAAGTATGGCTCATATGTGATGGAGAACGTACTCTTCAAAATTTCATACCCAGCTGAATTTCACGCCCAGACTGCAGTCGAAGCAGCTCATATTCTTTATACAAAGATGCAGGAGTTAGGTAAGACTTCTGAAGACATTGTCACAATCAAGATTCGTACTCATGAAGCATGTATCCGCATCATTGATAAAAAAGGTCCGCTGCGAAATCCGGCTGACCGCGATCACACAATTCAATATATGGTCGCAATCCCATTGATTTTTGGCAGATTGACTGCGCGCGATTACGAAGACGAGATTGCTGCAGATCCTAGAATCGACGCTCTTCGCGAAAAGATGAGCTGTGTCGAAGACCTTCAATTCACCAAGGATTATCACGATCCTGAGAAGCGTTCGATAGCCAATGCAATGACCATCACTTTCAAAGATGGGACATCAACTGAAGAAATTGCAATTGAGTATCCAGTAGGTCACAAGCGGCGACGTGAAGAGGGTCTACCACTATTAGTAAAGAAATATCGCACCAATCTCGCACGTATCTTTAATGCGGAACAACAGGAGAGAATTGCCTCGCTTACTCTCGATTACGCGAAACTCTCAGCGACTCCGGTCAATGAAGTATTAGATCTCTTTGTAAAGAGAGATTAATTGCTTAGCGATTTTGCGGAAAACCGAGGTTAATGCCGCCGTGGCTAGGGTCTAACCATCTACTGGTCACAACCTTTCCGCGTGTGAAGAAATGAACACCTTCTGTACCGTGTGCATGAGTGTCGCCGAATAATGAGTTCTTCCATCCGCCGAATGAGTAATACGCAGTCGGGACAGGAATCGGAACATTGATACCGATCATTCCAACCTGGACTTCATTTTGGAAACGTCGCGCAGCTCCTCCGTCATTTGTGAAAATTGCGGTGCCATTGCCATATTGATGGCGATTAATCAACGCTAATCCCTCGTCATAACTCTTCACACGAATGACTGAAAGCACTGGTCCGAAAATTTCATCGCTATAAATACTCATATCAGGAGTCACGTGATCAAAGAGCGTTGGACCCAGCCAGAAACCTTCCGCGGCACCATTAACATCAGGATTGCGACCATCGACGACAATTGTTGCGCCCTCGCGCACGCCTGCATCCACATACGAAGCAACTTTGTCGCGATGAACAGCGGTGACAAGTGGACCCATATCTGAACCTTGAGTTCCATCTCCAGTTTTCAAAGTGCTCATTCGTTGCGAGATCTTTTCGATGAGTGCATCAGCAACGGGCTCTACAGCAACCAGAGCAGATATCGCCATGCAACGTTCTCCTGCCGAACCAAATCCAGCATTGACTGCGGCATCTGCAGCAAGATCCAAATCTGCATCGGGTAGAACAAGCATGTGATTCTTTGCTCCACCAAGTGCCTGTACTCGTTTGCCATTCTTTGTGCCGACTTCGTAGATGTATCGCGCAATCGGAGTTGAGCCAACAAATGAAATCGAGGCTATACCTGGATGTTCAAGGAGTCGATCGACTGCGACTTTATCTCCATGCACAACATTGAATACTCCATCCGGAAGTCCTGCTTCTTTCCAGAATTCTGCGATCAGGTTTACTGGCGAAGGATCTTTCTCGCTTGGCTTGATTATCACTGCATTTCCAGCAGCAATCGCAATCGGGAAGAACCACATGGGAACCATGGCTGGGAAGTTGAAGGGGGAGATGATTGCGCAGACTCCAAGTGGTTGACGTATCGAGTAGACATCAATACTCGTCGATGCATTTTCAGAGTATGAACCTTTGAGTAAGTGGGGAATTCCGCAGGCGAATTCCACAACTTCAAGTCCGCGAGTTACTTCTCCCAATGCGTCGGATAGGACTTTGCCATGTTCTGCCGTAATGCGTGCCGCAACCTCTTCTTTCCGCGCATTGAGAATCTCTCGGAATGCGAAGAGAACTTGCACTCTCTTAGCTAAAGATGCGTTACGCCATTCTTGTTGGGCTTTAGTCGCTACATCAACGGCATGATCAATGACCTCTACCGTTGCAAAATCAACTTTTCCGGTGACTTTGCCTGTGGCGGGATTGTAGACATCACCCGATCTCGT
>OGVZ01000066.1_pt1 | contig 14575 bp, 5 predicted proteins | sample 1575881 | NCBI WGS metagenome assembly OGVZ01 (sample SAMN07581520, study PRJEB24739) | freshwater metagenome | place: Singapore | collected 2015-01
AAATAATTATTTGAATCAACATTTGTATTACCTAAAATAATATTTGCGTTTCCATCAAATCTAGCTAAAGCAAATCCTGATGATTGTTGAATTGATACTAAATCGGCAGTTTGAGAGGCGGCGCCACGAAAAACAGCCACAGTAGTTCCAGCGTTAACTGCCTGTAAAGCAATGCTCGCACTAGTTCCTTGCGTTCTTGAATCCCAATAACTAGGAAACATTGCGGCTCCATTTTCAGTTACTCTGGAAAGTACGGTACCAGAGCTATTCTGCCATTCTTGAAGGTTTGCAGTTTGAGAGGCGGAGCCACGAACAACAAGACCAATATTGGCTGCACCTTGTGTATCTATGCCTAGACGACCAGCAGCCCAAGAGCCACCAGTCATATAAAAACCTGTGTTCATAAAATATGAAGAATTGCCGCCCCAAAAAGTTAATCCACCTGATGAGTTACGGAAACTAATTGTACTACCAGAAGTAGGAGTAATATCAAGCATTCCTGTTGAAGTTACCTTAGCCAGTACTGTTCCAGCACTATTTTGCCACTCTGTCAGGTTAGCAGTTTGGGAAGCATTTGTTGATTGAACTGTTAATGGTACATTTCCTGCAACTCCAGTATCAATCAATAATCCATTACTCTTTAATTGAATTCTTGAATTAGTATAACTTACTCTATTATTAATAGACGTAACATATAATAAGCCACTTGCATTAAATGCTGCTAAACTATTATCATTAGAATCAAAAAATTCAAGCAACGAACCAGATTGAGAGGCAGCACCTTTAATTCTTAAAACTTTATCTGTAGCAGATTTTCCATTTATAATTAATGGTTCTGATGAAGTAAATGATCCAGTTGATTCCACCCAGTTAAATGTTTTATCGGTTGCACCTTTTATTGTAATACCCGCTCCATCGGCGGTAGTATCAGTAGGAGTTGTAACATCTGCAATAATAATATTTTTATCTTCAATTATAAGATTAGTTGAATTAAGATTTGTTGTTGTTCCATTTACCGTTAAATTTCCAGCTAACGTTAAATCATTTGCTGTTATATTTCCAAGATAATCAACTTTGGCAAGTACTGTATTATCTGGCTTAATCCATTGAGTTAAATCATTAGTTGCGGTTCCATTTTGTGATATATAAACAACTGGATTTGTTCCAGAATTTGTGCCTGCAATTCCTACAGAAGATCTAGATCCAGATCCAACCCAAAAAAATGATTGTGTATCTATTCCTGGACTTCTTACCCACCACGGTTGAACAATATTAATTCCATTAGTTGTAAATGATCCCCAATCATCTATTGATGCTCTTTCGGTTCCATCACGTAAAAATGAAATAGATTTACCGCCAGCTGGAACATTTATAATTAAACCAGTAGTTGATGTATTTGGAGTAGTAATTGTAACGGGACCCGTTGAGTCTATACCGTTTTTGACTTTAAAATTTTTATCGCTCATATTGGTTCACATATCCCCATAATATATAGCTTAATTATAACATTGTTTTAATTAGCTTAACTGTGGCATTTGTAGTAGCAGCATCTGTAATTGTTACCTGCAAAATAGCGTTTGTACCAGACACTGAAGCTGTTACTAGGATTCCTGAAATTCCACCCCCCATTTCCATAATTCCATATTCTGTTGAATCTACTGAAGTTCCGTCGGTATGGACAAGAACCTTAGAGCTTCTAATCTTGGATCCCTGTTTAATTGAAAGTGTATATTCCATACTTGTAAATGATGAAAGAGCAACTGTATCAACTGTTGCGGCGGTATTAACAGAAATTGTAGAAGATGTAGAACTTTTTATTGTAGGAATAGATACTGTTCCTGCAAATGTTATGCTTCCATTTGCTCCCATATTTGCAACAAGGCTTCCGTCATTAGAAGAACCTAGCTGATAAGAATATACTCCATTATATGCTTCAAATATATAACTTGGAGTAATTCTTGCCATAATTGTTCCTGAAGAATTTCGCCATTCTTGAAGGTTTGCAGATTGACCAGATGCGCCTTTAATTACCAAACCATTTCTGGTTGCTGAATTTGTTTGAATAATAAGTTGAGAATATGATTGTGGACTTCCACCTATTGCAACAACTCCATTGATTTGAAAATTACTATTGAAAAATGCTGATCCGTTTGGGTCTATAGATGCAACCACAGCTCCTGTACTCGTTTGCCATTCAGTAAGATTAGCTGTTTGAGAATTTGCGCTTTTTATAATAAGGCCAATTGTAGAAGCATTTGATTGAAGATTTATTTGTCCATAAGGAATATTTAAAGTATTAATTGTTGTTATTACTGAATTTGTAGTTGAAGTTAATGGTGATGCTGAAAGTCCTTTTTCAAGTTGGAATCCCCATACCTCAATATCTCCAACATTGCCTGTTGCTGCAAAAATGACCCTTTCAATGGTATGATTAACAAGAACTTTTATTGTTGCTATTGCTCTATACCAATTTTTTCCAACTGGCACTAAAGAATAAGATAAAACATTATAATCAGATGCATCAAATGCTGCAGTTGCTGTTTTAGTAGATAAATTTATTCGTATTCCAGCATTTTTACTAGAATCAGCCTTAGAATAACGTAAATCAAAAGACCCTGTTCCAGAATTTATTTTAATATAAGCACTAACAGTATATATATCTCCAGCGTATGTATTAGGATTAGAATCTGATGCGGTACCATAACAATTTCCTTGTAAATTCCAAACATATCTTGTAGATGTTTGTGTTCCATCTGGAGCAATTCCATAATTTGGCGTTACTGAAGTCCATCCGTTTCCGCCAACATCAGTTATTGTTGATGGATATATAAGATTATTTTTACCTTGTAGATTAAATGTATTTGCAATACTTTCCGATGATGCTAATGTCCCTGCAGATTCTATATTATATGATGAGTATGATTTGCCTGAATATATTAATCCATTAGAAGAAATTCCTGTTAAAATATTTCCATTACCGTCACGCCACTGCTGTAAATCTCCTGTTTGTGATGTAACTCCTTTAATTACTAAACCAACATTACTAGCAGATCCTGTTGAAATTCCAACCATATTTGAATATGCATATGGCGATAAAACTGCAGGATCTCCAAATGTACTTGCATTATATGCAGATACTCCATTATATGTAGTAAGTCTAAGTGCAATGGCCATATCTCCGCCAGGACTCATAGTTGCTACTGTTGTTCCAGCTGAATTCTGCCACTGTTGTAAATCTGCAGTTTGAGAAGCTGCGCCACGAATAATTGTTCCAACAGTAACTGCTGAATCAGCATATACAGATAATGTTGCTAATTTAGTATTACTCTGGCCAACAACAATAGATCCGTCTTGATTCCAAGATCCTCTTTGATATCCAGAACCATCATATACTCTTATTGCTGGTCCACCACTTGCAAATATATTTATTGCAGAAGTTGAAGCACTAGGATTTCTAATTTCTACTACTGGAGAATATCCTCCCCATACACCTCCGCCACTAATTGTGCCAAATGAAGCCTTTGATGCTGTTTTAAATGCACCAAAACTATCAATTTTAGAAAGAACATTTCCACTAGAATCTTGCCACTCTTGAAGGTTGGCGGTCTGAGAGGAAGCTCCTTGTATAACTAATGGTTTATAAGCCGCATTTCTTGCATATATTGAAATTTGATTGCTTCCAAAACCAAAATAAGGAGTAGTTCCAGCACTATCAACAATGTTTCCGCCATTAGTTATATTTAATCTTGGTGTTAGCAAATGTCCATTAGCTGCTACATAAGCAAGCACTGTTCCAGCACTATCCTGCCATTGTTGCAAGTCGGCGGTTTGGGAAGCAACAGATTTTATAATTAAACCAATTCCTCCAGCATATCCTGTTCCAATCAATGCTGATGTATTATTTGTCCAAGCAGAGCCAGATGACGAATCTCCAGTAGTTGATGACCTAACTGTTAAACTTCCACCAGCATAGTGAATTGATGTTTCTCCAGACTGTCCACCAACTGCTAGACCTAAAGCTCCTATAGAACCATATTGTGATCCGCCATATTGTGATCCATATCCATAAAATTGACCATCGCTACGTATTTTTGAAAGAACAGTTCCACTTGAGTTGTTCCACTGTTGTAAATCAGCGGTTTGAGAGGCTGCGCCTTTAACAGTAAATGGAACAGTTCCTAAATTTCCAGAAGTAACATTCATAACATAGGTTGCTTCAATTCCAGGAGCCCTAAAATAATTTCCGCCAGCAGATATTTGAGCACCGCCAGATGTTGTTAATAGCGGAGCAGTTTGTCCACTAGCTGCAACTAAAGTTAAAGAAGAATCTCCAGAAGATAATGCAGTTAATGTTGTTGATTTAAATGATGCTTGACCATTTGCATCAATAGATGCTAATACTGTTCCCGCCGAATTTTGCCACTCTTGAAGGTTTGCAGTTTGAGAAGCGGCGCCACGAACAAGTATTCCAATTTGAGCCGCAGTTGTATAAGCATTTATTGCTCCAGTTGTGCTACCTGAACCAGAACGAATTCCGTTGAATACACCATTACCACCAGAGCCAATAAGTGCTTTTACGCTACCAGCACTATCTTGCCACTGCTGTAAATCAGCAGTTTGGGATGCGGCACCTTGAATGACTGCAACTGGCACAGATACGCCTTTTGAAACTACGGTTAAGGTACCCGTTGGGGCATGAACACCAGCAGTAAGGTATCCGCTTGTGTAGATATTTCCAGCAGAATTTATTCTAGTAAGAATAGTACCAGCGGAGTCCTGCCATTCTTGTAGATTAGCAGTTTGAGAAGCAGCAGCTTTAACTATTACAGGAACATATCCTGCAGCACCTGAATTAAAGCTTGTTCTACCATTTATAATATTTAAATCATCATTTCCTGCTTGATATATACCATATGAATTTGTAACATGAGATGCCTTTTGACTATTAATTACTATTCCATATTGATTTGTAATTAATCCTGTTCCATAATTTACTAAAGGTCTTACCTTTATACCTATATGCGTAGTTATTGTTCCACCATAAAGAAGTCCAGTAGCAGCCAAACTAATTGTTTGATTTACAGTTCCATCTCCAGTAAGTTTAATTCCTCCTGCAAATGATGCATACCCGTCATCTAAAGAAGTAAGAGCAGATCCAGATTTTGTTACAACAGATAAAAGTGATGATGCTGCTGAAACATATCCTGTAGTAGTTCCATTATTTGCATCAACAGATGTTGTTGCACTTATAGCTCCACCTGTTGATAATAACGTCATATCTGCAGCATGACTAATTTCTATTTTATTTAATGGAGACGATACACCAATTCCTATATTACCAGAAGATGTAATTCTTGTTAATATAGAACCAGCACTATTCTGCCATTGTTGTAAATCTGCAGTTTGTGCAGATATTCCTCTTAATAACAAAGTACCGTTATTTGAAAGGATCATCCTGAGTAAACTATTATCTGAACTTCCATACCAAACATGTCCACCGCCTGATAAACCACTTGTGTAATATCTTAAATATGAACCTTCTGCAGAGAATCCGTATGCCATATCTCCAATATAAACTGTAGGATATGTATACTGATAAAAATCTAAACTAAGTCCAGTTCTTCCATTATATGCTACATCAAATTTACTTGTTCCGTTATAGCTATCTTGTTTTATTGCTATACCGCCTGCTGCTGAAGTAAAAAAAGTCATTCTTCCTGAAGCTATACCAATTCCATATTGTCCACCCCATAAATCAATTTTTGGACCAACAGTTCCAGAATTTGAATTTGTAAATGCTGTTGCAGAAGTATTTCTTAAATCTAAAGTTCCGTCTTTAGTAATGTAAGATAATGCTGTGCCACTTGAATCTTGCCATTCTTGTAGGTTGGCAGTTTGGGAGGCTGCTCCACGAATTATTGCGCCAGGGTTTCCTGCTGCGGTAGCATAAATAGTAAGACCAGCAGATGATAATTGAGTATTACCACCAAATATTCCACCTGAAGAACCTCTTACTGATGATGAAGTAGCAAATTGTCCTACTGAGCCAATATAAGACAATACACTACCAGCACTATTTTGCCATTCTTGAAGAGTGGCGGTTTGAGAGGCAGCACCTTTGATTACCAATGCTTGACGGCTAGCGCTATAAGGATTAACAACCAGAGCAGCAGAAGTCATTGAAAGTATAGAAGTGTTTCCCCAGTTTATATTCCACCCAGCATTGAGGGTAAAGGCCAACGTTGAACCACTTGCTGTAATCCAACTATTAGCAGTGCCTGTACTATCCTGCCATTCTTGTAGGTTGGCGGATTGAGATGAGACACCTTTAATAATTAATCCAGGAGTTGTAGCAGAAGCTGTTGAAATAGAAACTTTAGCATTTACTGATGATGCATTTTGAATTGCAGCAGATGATCCAAACACTGCGGATCCGCCATACTGATTTAATTTAACTAAACCAGTATCTAAAACTTCAATTGATGGAATACCTGAAATATCATTAACTGAAAATATGCTTCCTGTCAACCCGTCCGAAATTGAAAATAGTTGACCTGCAGTGCCTTCAAAAGATACTGTTCCATCATCTAAAACACGCAGGGTGGTAGGAGTATTATTAGCCCCATTAAACTTAATCGTAGGATTGGTAGAAAGACCCACGCTAGGAGTTATTAATATATTTTTATCTGAATTAGCCATTATTCACCCTCCATAATTATACCATTATATGCCATATCGACCCCTTACGGCGTTAAAGTTTTGCTTAACCTCTGTAGAAGTAAGTGCTCTGTTATAAGTCATTACAATTCCCATTGATCCAGCATAGGTATCGCAACATCCACCATATCCTGGACCAATATTTGAAGATCCACTAAATGCAGAATTTCCTCCTGCTCCAGCATTTATATTTATTGATGCTGAAACATTATCAACGTATCCATAAATTTTATATGAACCAAGCTGTGCCGCTCTGTCAAATACTGCTGCTACAAAATGCCAATTACTATCTGCTATTGGAGTATTTAATCCTAGCCCACCTTCTTGATATCCAGCACCACCTGTTCCTCCAATAAGAACATAAAGGTCTGACTGATATATTCCAAATCTATATCCTTCAGCACCGCCTGCATTTGATAAAATTGTTTCTCTATCTCCAAGCGCCTTCTGGCTTATATCTCTTTTTATTGTAGCAATTATTGTAAATGATCCAATTGTAGGAACAGAACCAGCATTTAAATAAAAACCATTTCCTCCCCATGCAGTAGATGTTTCCGCTGGAGAGTTTGCAGAATAATCAAAATATCCTGCACTATTAAATGAAGGCACAGAACCATCGCCACTTTTAGTACCATAATATCCATTACCAGAAACATCATTCCATGTTCCAGCTCCAGAATAAGATTTTGTATTTTTTGCATCCAAATACATTGTTAATCCATTAGTAATTATCTTGGGAGAGTGTGAAAGACTCATACTGTAAACCTTCCTCTTGTAGCATTAAAATTTTTCATAACTTCTGTATCTGATAATGCACGATTATAATATAAAAATTGAGAAATCTTACCATTTAAATATGTTGATGAAGCTGATGGCCATGATCCAACTGGTGCTGCTCCTAAATAATAATTATATGTTGCTGAATAATAAGTTTGTGTTTTAGAAATCGTATCATATAAAATACCATTTAAATAACTTTTATGAGAATTTGAAGCAAATGTTACTGTAAAATTTCTCCAGATTGAGTCATTGACTTGTATAGAAGAAGTTGATTGATTTTCTGCACTTCCTCCCCAATGAAATGAAGATCTTAGGTATCCAGAAGAATCAATGTACGCCGATGGCACCCATCCAGATCCTAATGTTGGATCTAATTGAGTTCCTTGTCCAAACAATCCGCCGTTATTTGATGACTTAAACCAAAATGATATAGTGAAAGGATTGCCATCATTTATCATAAAATTTGGCTGTAATTGAATATATCCATCTGTTCCATTAAAAGAAAATGATCCTGATCCTTCTGAACTATAAGAAACAGTTTTTGATAAGCATCCAAAATATAAATTTGAAATATCATTTTTTATTATATGTCTTAAAGTTGTTCCGTTAACACTTGTATAGTTTGTCCATGTATCTCCCAGTTCCGCTCTAAATCCCCATGCATATAAACCAGAAGATCCGTCTCCGTTATAAACATTATTTCCAGAGTCATCACATATTCCCATATAAACACCACGACCACCACCTGGAGTTACATTACATAATATTTTAAACCAACCGTTTCCTACTGGAAAAACTCTTGCTGATCCAGCAATAACTGCTCCAGAGCTTAAATCAACTTTACATGATCCTAAACCATTATTTGATCCACATCCAATAACTTTTCTTTCTCCAGCTTTAGCATAAAATGATACATTATAAGAAATTCCAGTAGTTAAAAAACCAGTTAAGGCAAAAATATGAATTGTATTTGTTCCTGTATTTTCATAAAGTTTATCTGCTGTTGTTGTTCCATCTGGTGCTGCAATAACATTTAATGTGGATGAAACATAATTATATCCTGGATTAGTTGTCCATGCACCCATATCTTCTGGAGAAGCAACTAAATTTGTAAAATTACTTATATCTAAATAAGAATAAATGTTGGCAGGATCATAATTAATAACTAACCCATTTTCTATAATATCTGTGCCAGCGTTAACTGTCATTTATTTCCACCCATATCTGTCATAAATATATCACAATAATATGAAAGTAATTCTGTTTGAGACTGTGTTAATGCATTTCCTAAAAATCCCATAGATAAAGTTCCTTTCATAAATGATCCTCCACCAATTCCGCCCCCTATAACATATCCACTAGTTCCGCCCAAAGTATCTCCAATTATATTTGCGCTAGAAGTCCAAACTTTATTATTGTATGCCGTAGAGGCAGATGTTGTTGCTCCAACATAAATTAATCCTTGTGCAGTAGCTCCAGAAGAATTTGGACCATATTGTGCAAATGTTGTTGTATCTAAAAGTCTAGAACCAAAATTATTATTTGGGTTTATTGTTGGGCCGAATGCGGAATTTCCTCCTCCTCTTTCACGACCAATTACAGTATCATAAAAATTACCTAATCTTGTAGTTTCATAAGCAGCTGCAAATCTGTCTTTTACTGGGAGTGCATTATATACAACTGAAGTATCTAATCTTTTATATGTTCCATCACCTTTTATTCCACATGATGATCCAGTTGCAGTATAATCTCCTGTTACAAATCCAACATTAATTAGTCTTTGAGTATCTATATATTTTAATTTAGTTAAAGCAGAATTTAAATCTGTAACTCCACATAATATATAAACTTCTTTCATTTTAGACCACAACCCAGATGATTTTAAATTTCTAGAAAAAGTCAATACAGAATATCTTACAGAATCTGAGACGCTTCCGCCATTTGCCATTATATTGTTATACCATGCATCTACATCAGTATCTCTAGATCCATATGTTACTGACATATTAGTACTCCACAGTTAATTTATCTATATCTTTACGTTCTCCATATACTGTGAAGAATGCTTTTGTAAGTTCCCCGCCAATATAGACTTTATTATTTTCAATCTTTTCTACATAAATATTTTGAGCGGAACCAACAGCAGTTAAAGATACAGTTATAGAATCTTCATGCACTAATCCAGTCCAATATTCTGGCAATTCAATTATATTAGATTCTGCAGTTCCTCTAATATATACTCCATTTTCTGGTCCTTCAAGAGATGCGTAACGAAGACGCATATTTTCTTTTGTAGGATGAGGTATATCAAATGATTTAGTTACTGCTGATAAATTACCAGATGCATCTACTTTAGCAAGTACAGTACCAGAACTGTTCTGCCATTGCTGTAGGTCGGCGGTTTGAGATGCTGCGCCACGAGCAACAATTGTAATAATATTTGAAACCCATGATTTTGCAGAAAGAGCTCCTAATGGACCTGCTGCTCCAGCATAAACTTCATATGTTCCTCTTATTTGACTACTAGCATTAACATGAGCAACATCAATTTGTGTCGAATAAAATCTTCCATCAGCACCTACTCTAGATAATACAGTACCAGCACTATTTTGCCATTGTTGTAAATCGGCGGTTTGAGAAGCAGCACCCTTAACAGCCAAAGCTGGTTGAGATGAATTTTGTGGTGTTGTCGTAACTGGAGCATTTGCGGCAATTGATATAGCTCCTCCAGAAGAATTCCAACCTTGCACAGCATTTGTATATAAATATGAAAATTGTGCTCGTGATGTTCCGTAACTATTATCTGATATGTATGCAATTTCATTATTTGCTGAATTTTTAAATGATACAAATTTTTCACTTGTACAATAATTTACAGTAGTTGCAGATTTAATTATTAAATCAGTTACTCCTGCACCAGCAGAAGAAATAACTGGAGAAGATAGAGATGTAACTTTAGAACTTACATCTGAATTTGGTACAAATTGTTGATCTTGTGTTAAGTACCAAGAAGATCTTACCGCTGATATTCTATGTAGGCCAAATCTTGCACCGTCGCCCAAATTATTTGTAACAGAAGCATTAGCGCCAGTTAATGTAATTGTGGCGGTATGTAAGCCATAATCTAATCCACCATAAAAATGAGTATATGTACCATATTCATTAATATTGTTATAAGTATCTACTGCGGTATAAGTAGTATCATCAATTTTAACTTGAATAATACCAGAATTTTTACCATATGAAGTAGTAAATCTTAAACCGTCTCCATAAAATTTAAATGTTGCATAATCATTAGTTGTAGATGTATAAGGAGTTGGCAATCCGCCATATGATTCCATATCTAAGAAATATCCAGATGACCATGTACCAGATAATGTTAATCCTGGATATGATCCATCTGTATTTCTATTAAATGCTACATCTGCATGTGTTTCAAAAACAACGCCATAAATTTGTATGGCATCCCCAGAAGTATTTGTAGTTCTTATAGCTCTATTAGAAGGATATCCTCCAGCCAACATAACCTTTTGTACAGAAGTTCTTCCATTTGTAACTCCTGTAGTAAGTGTAGCTAAAGTTGATCCACCGCCCTGCAAAGCAACTGTTAAAGTATTTGCTGTTGCGTTTTCTCTATATATAATATATGCAGCTGTTGCATATTCTACTCCCCACATTGCATATCCACCAGAAGCAATGGTCGCTACAGAATTTGTAGTAGTTCCTCTTCCATAAATTGGATTTCTGATACTTGTGTCTGTAGCAGTAGTATATGTAACTCCAGATATGTCTCTTAATGGATCTGGTTTTTTAACAAGATAATATGTATTTAAACCTGCAAGCGCAGTTGCTCTATCTGTTTGAGCTGGAGAATAAGATCTTGTTGAAACAGTATTGCTTGCAGGAACAGTTATTGTAGAATCATAATCTAAAATACCGTTTAATATAGCCTTAGCATATAATTGATGGCCTTGTGTAGATTGATGAATTGAATCTCCAAATAAATCTGCAGTAGTTCCAAGTGCTCTTCCAAATTCTACTTCTAGTCTATAGTAGGCTTGAGTATCTACAAGCAAGCATCCATATGTTTCAGCAAGTGAGCGATAGTAGTATTCGTCTCCAGCTCTAGATGTAGGATTTCCTGCAGCTGGATTTTGTGTTAAAAGAATTACATCTATTCCTTTATCACGTATTGTTTTTACTACGTATTCTAGATGTGCTTTCCAGTCTTCCCCGCCATTTTGACCAATTGCAATAATTGCAAGGTTGTAGTTTCTATTAAAGAATGGTGAAGAAGAAACTCTATCTCCATCTAATACCTGATTTACATATCCGCCAGTTCTTAATGTTTCTTTTGTCATTGCTAATTGGGCGGAAAGAAGATATGCTCCTTGACCACCAATTGCCATATTGTCTACTTCAGATGGAGATATTGGATGTCCAAAATATGAACCTAAATAATATCCAGTAGCAGCTGTTGAACTATTAAATAAATATCCATACCAACTTGTTGTGCTTGTATTTTCTGAGAGGCTATCTCCAAGAATTGCAACTTTTACAGATCCATATCCGCCTTGCATTTTTGACATAAAATTCTTTAAATATCCATGTGGTTGTCTTGTTGGTGCTAATACCCATCTTGAATCATTTACTGAGCAATTTATTACTCTACCGCCGAGTACTGCTATTCCACCGCCACCTAATTCTGATTGTGCATTTTCTCCAGCTCCAGTAAACATAATATCTCTTACTGTTCCTTCTGAAGCTATTAATGCAACTGCATTTACACGAGTTCCAGTTGTTGATGTAGTACTTGATCCAATACCTCTTAATGTAACTCCATTTGGAATTTTAATTCTTGTACTAAATGTCCATTGTCCAGAACCAAGTCTAATTTCTTTCTTTCCAGCATCAATTAATGCTTGAATTGTTGGTGCATCATCGGATCCGCTTCCAATTGGTGACAACCATTTTGTATTAGATGCATCAGAAATATTTCCATTAGCATCTACGCTTGTAATTACTGTTCCACTATTATTCTGCCATTCTTGAAGGTTGGCAGTTTGTGAGGCATAGCCTTTAACAATTAATCCAATAGAACTTGCTGATTGTAATTTAATTGAAGTATTTCCAGTATATCCTACCGAGAATAATTGTGTATTTCCACCATCTCTAATATCAATAGATGCTACTCCGTTTGCTGCATCACCAGTAGTACCTATATTCATCCATGTGCCAGTTGTATTTCCTCTTGTAAAATTAAGTACTGTTTGATAAGACGTATTATTGAAAGCGTAATATGCTGCTAATGATTTATTAGAAAGTGTTATACCAAATATTGAATTTACTGCAGATGTTCCGCCTATTACAAGAGTTCCGCTGGCTTTAAGTGTTGCTAAAGCATTTCCAGAGTTTGATCCTGGCTCAGATTGAACGCTGGCGGCATGCCTTACACATGCAAGTCGAACGGCAGCACGGGTGCTTGCACCTGGTGGCGAGTGGCGAACGGGTGAGTAATACATCGGAACGTACCTTATCGTGGGGGATAACGCAGCGAAAGTTGCGCTAATACCGCATACGCCCTGAGGGGGAAAGCGGGGGACCGTAAGGCCTCGCGCGATTAGAGCGGCCGATGTCTGATTAGCTTGTTGGTGAGGTAAAAGCTCACCAAGGCGATGATCAGTAGCTGGTCTGAGAGGACGATCAGCCACACTGGGACTGAGACACGGCCCAGACTCCTACGGGAGGCAGCAGTGGGGAATTTTGGACAATGGGGGCAACCCTGATCCAGCAATGCCGCGTGAGTGAAGAAGGCCTTCGGGTTGTAAAGCTCTTTTGTCAGGGAAGAAACAGCAGCTCTAACACAGTCTGCGAATGACGGTACCTGAAGAATAAGCACCGGCTAACTACGTGCCAGCAGCCGCGGTAATACGTAGGGTGCGAGCGTTAATCGGAATTACTGGGCGTAAAGCGTGCGCAGGCGGTTATACAAGACAGGCGTGAAATCCCCGGGCTTAACCTGGGAATGGCGTCTGTGACTGTATAGCTAGAGTGTGTCAGAGGGGGGTGGAATTCCACGTGTAGCAGTGAAATGCGTAGATATGTGGAGGAACACCAATGGCGAAGGCAGCCCCCTGGGATAACACTGACGCTCATGCACGAAAGCGTGGGGAGCAAACAGGATTAGATACCCTGGTAGTCCACGCCCTAAACGATGCTGACTAGTTGTTGGGAATTTACATTCTCAGTAACGTAGCTAACGCGTGAAGTCAGCCGCCTGGGGAGTACGGTCGCAAGATTAAAACTCAAAGGAATTGACGGGGACCCGCACAAGCGGTGGATGATGTGGATTAATTCGATGCAACGCGAAAAACCTTACCTACCCTTGACATGTCACTAACGAAGTAGAGATACATTAGGTGCCCGTAAGGGAAAGTGAACACAGGTGCTGCATGGCTGTCGTCAGCTCGTGTCGTGAGATGTTGGGTTAAGTCCCGCAACGAGCGCAACCCTTGTCTTTAGTTGCTACGCAAGAGCACTCTAAAGAGACTGCCGGTGACAAACCGGAGGAAGGTGGGGATGACGTCAAGTCCTCATGGCCCTTATGGGTAGGGCTTCACACGTCATACAATGGTGCGTACAGAGGGTTGCCAACCCGCGAGGGGGAGCTAATCTCTTAAAACGCATCGTAGTCCGGATCGTAGTCTGCAACTCGACTACGTGAAGCTGGAATCGCTAGTAATCGCGGATCAGCATGTCGCGGTGAATACGTTCCCGGGTCTTGTACACACCGCCCGTCACACCATGGGAGTGGGTTTTGCCAGAAGCAGTTAGCCTAACCGTAAGGAGGGCGATTGCCACGGCAGGGTTCATGACTGGGGTGAAGTCGTAACAAGGTAGCCGTATCGGAAGGTGCGGCTGGATCACCTCCTTTCTAGAGAATGATGCTAAAACTTTAGTGCCCACACTTATCGGTTGACAGATTTTCCATGCCGCATCAGGGTCATCATGCTGTATTTCGATAGCATTCATCAATCCCTTTCCCCGTACTTCCCTGATCAGGGTTGATCCGATGGAT
>OGVZ01000067.1_pt1 | contig 14527 bp, 14 predicted proteins | sample 1575881 | NCBI WGS metagenome assembly OGVZ01 (sample SAMN07581520, study PRJEB24739) | freshwater metagenome | place: Singapore | collected 2015-01
GAAAGCTGGTGTTCCAAAAAATGTACTGCAATTTGTTTCAAGCCAAGATAATGAGGTTGGACAGGCGCTGGTTTCACATGACGATGTCAATGCAGTAATTTTAACTGGCGGATATAGTACAGCTTTGCTTTTCTCCTCTTGGAGAAATGAATTAAATTTATTAGCTGAGACAAGTGGTAAAAATTCAATGGTCTTGACTGCTTGTTGCGATATTGATGTAGCAGTGAAAGATCTGGTGCAATCAGCATTTGGCCACGCTGGGCAAAAGTGTTCTGCCGCGTCTCTAGCAATTGTTGATAAAAATATTTATGAAAATCCAAACTTTAAAAAGCAGCTGATTGATGCTGTTAAATCCTTAAAGGTAGGACCAGGATATAACTACTCAACCATGGTTGGACCGATAATTAAAAGTGCAGAAAGTAATTTGCAGCGCGCTCTTACTCAATTAGATGAGGGTGAGCAGTGGCTGCTCAAACCAGTGCAATTAGATGAAGCCGGATTGCAATGGTCACCTGGGATTAAGACAGGTGTTAAACCTGGTTCATGGTCACACTTAAATGAATGGTTTGGGCCGGTCCTTGGAATTATGGTCTCACCTGATTTAGAGAGCTCAATTAAATGGCAAAATGCAACTGATTATGGATTGACTGCCGGAATTCAATCTCTAGATGCAAATGAGTGTGAGTATTGGATTGAAAATGTGGAGGCAGGAAATTTATATGTAAATCGTGGCGTGACAGGTGCAATCGTCAACCGGCAACCTTTTGGTGGTTGGCGGCGTAGTTCAGTTGGTGCAACGGCAAAAGCTGGTGGCCCAAATTATGTTGCAACTCTTCGTAACTGGAATCAGATGAAACATTTTCTGCCAATGAAGGAGGCGGCGAATAAGTGGCTTAAGCCAACTGGCTCATTAGCGATTGATCACTCAGGTCTTAGTGTTGAACAAAACTTCCAAAGATTTCGCCGATTCAAAAGAGGTTTTCTTATAAGAATTGAAAGTGGCACAAGTAAAGATGAACTAGATTTTCTAAATTGGCTGAAAATCGATCTTGGGATAATGACTCGTCTCAGCAGTGATTCACTTATTCCTGGTTTAGCAAACTTGGTAGTGGAGAGCGCTGAAGAGTTTGCACACCATGCAATCGAGTTTGACAGGGTTAGGTGGTTGTCAGCTGAAGTGCCGCCAGTTTATGAATTGTTGAAAAATGGCATCTCCTGTGATCGGAGACCAATTACATCTAGGGGTGATATTGAAATCTCAAGATGGTTCTTAGAACAAAGTGTTTCAATCACTCAACATCGTTACGGGAATACCAATGCTGGACCCAAGCCAATTTGTGAAGGTTTAAAACTCTAAAATTAGCGATTGATAAGCGGATCAACTAACTTTGCAATAAAGCTTGGTCGATTAGAAATTCTCTCTTCAAAATCAGCAGCAACAGTTGCCTTAAAGCCAGCATTAACTGCAAGGTATCTAATTGGTTCTGGCTCCCACTTTCCAATCTTTTGATCAACAAAAGGAAGATCGGCAATTTTTATATTATTTATCTTCTGAGCCAGAGTTTTAGCGGCTAAATATGAAAGTGTTACGCCATCACCCACATAACCACCAATTGCGGCTCGGCCAGAAGTTTGATCGAAATTTAAATAGCTTTGCCACCTTCGAGTTAAGGCAACCGGCCCACCCCATCTGTATTGGAATTTGATCCCCTCTAACTGTGGAAACCAGCGAAGTGCTCTTCGCTCAAGGGCGGAGTGCATACGGTTATCCACCTCACTGCGTTCAGAAAGGCGTGAGAACAATTTATAACGAACGCCACGTCCACCAATTGCTAATCGATTATCACCAGTTATTTGAGCATAGGTGATCAAATGGCATGCCTCTTGAAATGTCGCTCGCTGCAAGTTTCCTACCTGGATTAGTTGCTCAGAGGTTAACGGCTCAGTTGCCACCATTAATGAGTAGATTGGAATCTGTTGATTTTTCATCCATTTATGTGCCGTAAATGCCTCAGTTGCTCTGATTGATATTTCGCAATCAATTTCAAAGCCATTCACCACAACTTTTTTATCAGAGATCTGATCAACCTTAGAGTTTTCAAAAATCTCAACTCCTTTATCATCCAAGTATCTCGCCAGAGCTCTTGTTAATTTAAAAGGGTTTAATGCAGCGCAGTGGGGGGTAAAGAGAGCACCTTTAATATTCTTCACATTTAGTAGCTGTTTAGCCTCAATTGTATTTAAGAAATTATGTTCATTATCAAGATCTTGTGAAATTCGATTTAACTGAGCATTATTTGTGGCAAATACTAAGCTTCCACCTTTTGCATACTCAATCTGCCAGTTATTACTTTTTGCAATCTGACCGATTTCATCGATAGATTCTATTAAAGATCTTCGCAAATTTTGATAAACCTGAACCCCATGCTCTTTTATTAGGCGGGAACTAGAGGTGGGATATTCAGCTGACGCCCACCCCCCATTTCGTCCACTAGCACCGAAGCCAACATAATTTTTTTCAAAGATTGCAATGTTTAAGGATGGTTGTATTTGCTTTAAGTGATATGCACTCCATAAACCACTAAAACCACCACCGATAATTGCAACATCAACAGATTTATTTGATGAGAGAGTATTGCGCATGGCAATTTGCTCATCTCCACGCCACAGTGATCTATTCATAATGGCATTGTAGTTATTTACTAAGAAATAATGGGATAAATGCGAAATCCCTGCTGGCATTAAACGCAGATTCAACTAGAAATTTGCTTAAACAGATCCTGCCGCCGGCTTAAACAAGAATTAACTTAAGAAATTCTTGCCAGCAATTACTCAATTAGTGGTGGCCACTTTCTAATTCCTTCACTTCAGCAGCAGTTGCATCAGCGATCTCTTGACTACCTGATTGAATCCACGGAATTCGTTTTACTTTCCGCACATAATAGACATGGTCGATGGTTAGAAATCGAATTGGCAAGTCAAGGGCCGCTGTTAAAACACTCGCTTGAGGATGCAGGTGAATACATACTTCTACATCAGATCTAGATTTATAGCTCTCTAAATGAACTCGAAATTCTGATGATGGTTTTACTCCATCTAAGTGCTCGCCCTGCAGATTTACTTGCGCAAAGCTTGATGGGGTCAATTTATCTAATTGTGTACCGGTACCTGTTATGAAAAAGGTTTCAGTTCCGGGAGCTCTAAAGGACAGGTTTCCACCTGAGCCAACGGCCAATCCAAGTTCAACAACTTTCCTTCCAACTTCAATTAGGTCATCCATTACCCGAGCTAGATTCGTGTTTTCGATAGTAGTAATCTCAGAAACCATTTCAAGCACCAATCCTTTGTTTGGGTTGGAAAATTGTTTTGAATTGGGAAAATTTAGGATTTGAAAACGCTGAAGTAAAATTCTCGAAACCTACGACGTTTGACACTAAATACTTTAAATTATCCTGATATTTCGTCAAGAACTCTATACTCATTTCAAAAGCATTGTCGTCTGCTAAATGTCCACCTATTAACGTCAATTCCTTAAATTCACTCACTTGATTGAAATCAAAAATCATTTCCTTTTGAAAAACGCCATAAATAACAGCCCTTCCGGTTGGCTTAAGGGAATTTAGTCCCGCCTTAAAATTTTCTGCATATCCAGAGGTTTCAAAGACCACATCGCAACTATCTTTGATTGATTCAATTTCACTCAATGACACATGTTTGATGCCAAGTTTTTCCAAAACTAGTTTCTTTTCATCCGATGATGTGAGAACGGTAATTTTCAAATTTGGATAGGAAGATTTCAAGTATTGTGCTAAACACGCACCTATCGAGCCCATACCAAGAATTAGTACCGACTCCTCGTCCTGCAATTGTGTTCTTCTAGAGCAATAAATAGCGTTAGCCATGGTTTCGCTTAACCCGCCAATTAAATCATCTATATGATCCTGATAAGTATGAACTCTTGAACCTATCGGTAATGCAATCTCTTCTGCGAAACTGCCTTTAAAGGTGCTACCAAAATGTTTTCTGACTGAGCACATATTAAATTTCTTTTTTTCGCACAATTCGCATTCATAGCAAGGAACATTTACCTGAACTGCGACTTTAGTTCCAATTTCGAGATTTGTTTCCACACTTGAATTTAATGCGATTACTTCACCGAATATTTCATGGCCCGGAACAATTGGGTAGGAAATGTTCCATGGATGATTTCCAGACCACAGATAGGAATCTGCAGCGGAAACTCCACTTGAAATTACCCGTAAGACCGCCATTCGTTCGAACGATTGGTCTAATTCTTGGTCAATAACCGAGACAGAACCTGGTCCGTTTAGTGTTATTGTTTTCAATTTATGAAATCTCCTGCATGGTCTTACTAATGTGTTTCACACTTTCATTCAAAATATTATGTGGTCCGGGTCCCAATTCGTCTACGGCGGCGCCATAAAGATCAAAGTTGGCTGTTCCTGCGAATTCGATTTCAGTCAGTGTTTTTAGTATTTCAGAAAAATCATGTACGCGACCACAAGGTAGGTCTGCATCAGAATCTCCTGCCATCGCATCTCCAAGATGCAAGGCTCCTAAAAGATTTCTCGAATCGAGATCTTGGATAAGTTTTACTGCATCCTCTTCAAGCGCAAAGGCGTGGCCCGTATCAACAAGAACCTTAATGTGTGAAAGTCCACTAAGCTGATTAGCGAGAGTATGGCCATCCGGAAATACCGTATCAGCTTTGTATTCAATGGATACAACGCCTGAATAGCTTTTCGCTAATTCATTCAATTCTCTTAATGTGTATTGGACTTCCTTTTGATTAGCATTGGGCAAGTCGGCCCCTGTCCAAATATTCGCGTATTTAACCCCCATCCGCTGCAGAGATTCGAAGAAGTAGGCACACTCTCGCAAGAAACTTGAATTTGTGTTGGAAAAAGCGCCATGAGGCCATTTATCGGGAGTCAAGGAGAATAAAGCAGCAGTTATTTCAATTTTGTGAATCTCAGCAAGTCTTGAAATACGTGTACAATTTTCGGGCGACAATTCAGTGGATGGTTGGTAGATACCTAATTCTAAATTTGAAATACCTGCTTTTTTGAATTCGGGAAAAGTGATTTCGTAATCCGTTCCAATCGGCCACAGGTTCCAGTCAGCGGAGCCCAATATCATGTTACTTGCCATCAATTATCCCGACTAATCACGTGCAGCCTGGTTGGGTCATAGGAAATATGAACCTTTTCATTAATATCAAAGTCCGCGAAGCGATCGCATTCCACTACAACTTCCGTTGAGTCTGAATTTGATATGTTTGCAACTTCACAATTTATTGAAATACGCGAACCGACAAATTGCCAAGAAACAACCTTTGCTTCAAAACTAAGCTTGGATTTTTCACGTGAAATCCTCAAATCTTCTTGGCGTACGGCCAGAAGAGACCCGCCCGTGTGCTTTGAATTCAGAACCAAACTTCCAAATTGCGTTTCAAAAGTATTGTCAACCAATATTCCCCGAAAGACATTTCGGCAGCCAAAGAACTTTGCGACTTTATTGCTTTCAGGTGAAGATACAAATGACTCAGGAATGTCATACTGCTCTAGGACGCCGGAGTCCATAAAAGCAATTTTGTCTGAAATTGCCATGGCCTCCTCTTGATCGTGAGTGACAAATAGAGTCGTCATTTCAAATGAATCATGAATTTCCCGAATGAAATTTCTCATTTCCACGCGAAGGTTTGCATCGAGAGCGCTTAAAGGTTCATCCAATAGTAGAACTTTCGGATTGCGCATCAATGCTCGGGCAAGTGATACACGCTGTTCTTGGCCACCTGAAAGTTCGCCGGGACGGCGAGAGGCAAAGCCAGGTAGTTTTACTAATTCGAGCATTTCGTCAACTCGCTTATCAATGTCCTTTGGCGGTTTTTTAGAGGCTCTTAGCGAGAACGCGACATTCTCGCCGATTGTCATGCTTGGAAACAGCAAAGCTTTTTGAAATACCATCGCGATGGCTCTTTTTTCCACGTTGATTTGATCTTGAATTTCATCACCAAAATAAACATGTCCCGAAGATGACTTCTCGAGGCCGGCAACAATTCTGAGGAGAGTAGTTTTGCCACATCCGGACGATCCCAATATGGACACGAGTTGTCCGCTCTGAACATCTAAATTTACGCCCTTAAGAACTTGATTGTTCCCAAACGATTTCTCAATGTTTTCGATTCTTATTCCTGTATTCATCAGACGCTTCCCATTCCTGTGACACTAGATGACCGACCAACAAGGTGTTTACTCGTAAACCGCAATAAAATCAGCGGAGGAATCATAAAAACAATGCTTGCAGCTCCCACTAAAGTCAAATCACTTCCTCTTAAAAATGCAAATAGCACCATCGGCAAAGTTTTAACTGCTGCTCCTCCGACAAGAAGTGTCAGAATGTATTCACTCCAAGAGATAACAAATGCAAATAGGAAAGAAACTGCAAGACCAGGTAAAACAATTGGCAGGGTTATCTTCCTGAGAACTGTAAACCGAGATGCTCCTAAAACTTGGCCCTGTTCTTCATATGAAGGATCAAAATTGGCAAACGTTCCTGACATAATCATCACAACGTATGGCACTGTAGGAATAAGATGGGCAAGAATTACACCTTGAAGAGTGTCCGAAAGGCCATATTTTATGAAAAGAATCTGAATACCCATTGTCACAGCAAGGCCAGGAACGATTAGTGGTGCAAGGACTAGAAACTGGAATACTTTCTTCATTTTGAAGGTGTACATGGCAATCGCGCGACCGGCCGCGCTACCTATAGCGGTTGCAATTACTCCAACAATCAATGCTATTGCTGTTGAAGTTATCACGCCTCGAATAATGTCTCCATTTGGATCAAAGGAAACTGCGTAGCCTCGCAACGAATATTCTTCCGGAAGTAAATCTGGAAAGCGCCAACCGGCAGCTATCGACCAAATTATGATAGAAATAAAGGGGAAAAAAATCCAAAAAACAAAAAGTCCTAAAAAAAATGGTCTGACTATTATTTTCATTATTTTCTTCCCTCTTGCTGTGTCAATTTCATATAGGCATAAACGAGAAGGCCGATTACTAAGGACGTAATTGTGGCCAAGGCCATCGCTGTAGGACGATTGGCTAGATCACGATTTGTATACAACTGATAAGCAACTACAGACACTGTAGACGGGTAAGGCTCACCCAATAAATACGGAACTTCATAGGATCCGAAGGAAAAGGCAAAAACGATGATTGTTCCTGAAAGTATTGAGGGAAAAATATAAGGCAAAATTACTTTTCGAAGTCTAAATCCATAAGAAGCGCCAAGAGTTTTTGCAGTTTCATCTAAGTTGGTGACAGGACCACGGAGGGCACTTAAAATCAATACACACAAAAATGGAATTTCTTTCCATAGGTAAGACAAGATGATTCCATAGCCAAAAGGATCATTTGTGATTATCGGGAAATCACTTGACCCTTCAGTGATTCCAAAATGATTGGTGATTCGTGACACTATTCCAGATTGGGAGAATGTTAAAAGAATTCCAGTGGCTGCCACAACGTGTGGAATTGGGATATTAAATTGAGCGATTGCGATTAATGTTGATTGAAACCTTTTTGTGCGGCTTATCATTAAAGAAATTGCTAAAGCAATTATCGTTGAAAGTAGTGTGGAAAGAATCGCCACCCTAAAAGTTAGAGTTATACCTGCGCGAACGGTCTCGTTTTGAAAAGCCGCCAAATATGCATCAAATGATATTTTTTCATTACCTTCAGCAATGACAGAAAAGAACCCAAGGCTCTGGAGGATGCCAAAAATAAAGCCGCCGACGAAAAGCGTAGTTAGCACTATTACCGTGGGAAGCACAAGCCAAATTACTTTGCGCTCTTTCACTATGTTTTTCGAAACCCCAATTCTTCTCTCAAAAGGGAGTAGGGGTTGTGATTTTGAATTTCGTCACAGCCCCTACCCTCTCGTATTAGATGTCTTCCTTCAGCTAGTTTTTTCTAGCCAACCCTCGTAGTTAGGAAGATTTATTTTTGCTGAACATCCTTAATCCAGCCAGCATCAATTGCTTTTAACCAAGCAGATGTCAACTCTGGATTTGCATTCTTGGCCAATGTTGCCGGTGATGTACTTGAAGGATGTACTGGAAGTGCACGATATGGACCAGATAATGGAGTTTTGTTCATTACAATTGCTGGACTTCCAATAACTCCATCAACCTGCATCTTCATTTGTGCGGCTGGTGATTGCATGATGTTCGCTATCACCTGCGCGCCTGCCTTATTTGGAGAGTTGAAAGGAATAGTTACATAACTGATATTTCCAATCATTCCCTCTTTGAAAGCAGCCACTCGAGTTGTCTTAGGGAATAATCCCTTGTCAACATTTGTAAATGATGCGAGAGCTCCATAATTCAAGTAGGCAGAAATCTCGCCATTTGCATACAGCTTCTCGAGATCTCCGATGTTCGCGGGGTAAGACTCGCCCTTGCGCCAAAGTGAAGGCTTCAAGTTATTCAAGAATGTTGCGGTCTTCGCCATGGCAGGCGTGAACTTCGCGGCGTCATACGCGCCGAGGAAGTCTGAATATCCACCATTTGCATAGTAGAACAAGCGGCGTACTGTCATGGATCCATTGAAATCAGGTGGCGCAGGATAGGTGAATTTGCCTGGATTTGCCTTCACCCAAGCAATAAATGCATCCAAGCTTGCGACCGCACTTTTTGGAACAACTTTGCTGTCATAGACCAATCCAGATGATGCGGTTGCCCATGGCGCTTCACATCCATTGACTGCCAATCCGAAGTCTCTGTTGACAGAAGAACTTGTCCAGTCAACATACTTTGCATTCGGCAACTTAGTTGCCCAATTGCAATGCCAAATATTTGCTTGCACACCGGTTGCAAAGTTTTCGCCATTGATCCAAATCATGTCCACTGCACCTTTGGCAGTGCCGGCTTGTTTTTCACCAAGCACCTTGTTAACAGCATCTACTGTTGCATTCAATTTAACTTGATTGAGTGTAACGCCAAATTTCTTAGCTTCTTCGCCAAGGTATTCATTAACGTATTTGTTGATAGCAGTTCCGCCACCCCACATATACCAATTAACAGTCTGGCCATTTGCTTCTTTTAGAATCTGTTTCCACTCAGTATTTGTGTACAAAGTAGTTCCAATTGCGTTGGAAGATGATGTTGCAATTACTCCGGGAATAGTTGCAGTCAGCACGACGACCAACAATTTACTTAATAGTTTTAACTTCATTCTTACTCCCTTAAGTTCCAATTTGGAACTTTGATGATGTTCGCATTAAATTAACATTTTTCCGCACCAATAGTAAGAAGTTTAGGAAATTAGCTTCTAGACCACTTTTGCCCTTTTTGCATAACGAGTTGTTACTTGAGCATAAAAACACGCCAAAAATAAGGCTTTTTGAAAGGCGGGGAATTCATTTCTAGTCAATCTGGTCTAGACGGAATCTATTAAGCCCTAGATAGCGGTTGCAACTTAGGAGAAACTTTGCCCACAGTAACTGCTCGACTCGAGGAGAACAATGAACGCTAGTGCCCAATTAAGACCCAATATAGTGGTAATTATCTGCGATGATATTGGGTTTGGAGATTTAAGTTGCAATGGTTCATCCATGATTAAAACCCCAAATCTTGATCATGTTGCCCAAAGAGGTGCGCGACTAACTTCCATGTACAGCGGAGGACCAACTTGTACTCCTGCCAGAGCCGCTTTGATGACGGGTCGAATTGCCCCACGAACTGGAGCTGCGAGGGTTTTATTCCCCGGCGATAACCGTGGGATGAATGAAAACGAGATAACTATGGGCGCTTACTTGAAGGGGCTAGGTTATGCCACCGGCTGTTTTGGAAAGTGGCATTTAGGTGACATTCCCGATAGCGGACCTTTGAAGTTTGGCTTTGATCGATACTTTGGACTTCCCTACAGCAATGATATGGATCCGATGATTGTTTATCGCGATGAAGAAGCAGTTGAAGAACCAGCTGATGTTGCATCTCTCGCCATGCGCTGTGCAAATGAAGCGATCGAATTCATAGATAAGACCCCTAAAGAACAACCTTTCTTTATATATTTCCCATTTACGAGTCCTCACCATCCAATAACACCTGAAGAAAAATTCATTGGAACTTCTGAAGCAGGGCTATACGGCGATACTTGTGAAGCAATAGATTTTTATTCAGGCGAATTATATAAACACATCCAATCTCGCGGACAGATCGAGAACACAATATTTGTTTTCACAAGCGATCATGGCCCTTGGTGGGAAGGCTCTAATGGTGGATTAAGGGGAAGAAAATTCGAGACCTGGGATGGTGGCATGCGTGTTCCTTTCCTGATTTCATGGCCAGCAATGATTCCTGAAGGTCAGGTAATAACACAGCCGGTAGCAACGATGGACTTACTACCAACGCTTTGTAATTTACTAGGGATTAAACCTGATGCATCTATGCCATTCGATGGTGAAGATATTTCAGATCTTTTTCTCAAAGGCTCCATCTCAGAGCATGGTCCAATCTGGTATTTCGACGCATTTAGTTTGAATGCAGTTCGCAAAGGCAAATGGAAATTACATCGTAAACGACAGACATGGGGAGGAGAAAAATTCTCTCAATGGTCGCTTCCGCAACTATTTGATCTTGAAAGAGATCCCGGTGAATGCTACGACTTAGGAGCGAGACATCCTGAAATCGTAAAAGAACTTAATGACCTAATGGAATCTTTTGAAAGTTCTCTAAACCTAAAGGATGCCGATGATCGTGAGTGGTGGAAGGGTTCGACTCTTGGCGATACTGCGGGTTGGAACGTACAAAAAGTCTAGGTAATCTCCGTTGGAAGAATCAGAACTATCCTGCTGCGCTCCGCAACGAGTGGGGCAGCGTTCCAACTCAAACCCCCAAGATTATCTAGTCCAAGGTGATTCAATTTCATCCGATTTTGTAACTGTACCAGCGGGTGAATTTGTGATGGGAAGTGACGAATCTTTCTATCCAACAGATGGAGAAGGTCCGGCAAGATTGATTTGGGTCGATGAATTCAAAATTTCAAAGTTTGCTGTAACAAATTTAGAGTTTGCTGCCTTTATCGAAGATACGGGCTATAAAACAGAAGCTGAAATTTATGGTTGGTCCTATGTCTTTAGCGGTCTAGTCGACGGGTCAATCCCCTCACGCCAAGAAATTAGAACCGCAGCCACCGCACCTTGGTGGTTAGCTGTTGAAGGTGCTTTCTGGTACCGGCCGTTCGGAACCTCAGAGACCATCGAAAACACCTTGAATCATCCAGTTGTTCACGTAACACACAACGACGCGCTTGAATTTTGTAAGTGGTCTGGGTGCAGGCTTCCAACAGAAGCGCAATGGGAAAAGGCTTCTCGCGGTGGACTTGTTGGAAAATTATTTCCATGGGGGGACGATTTATATGAAAATGGAAATCATCAGACAAACATTTGGCAAGGCGAATTTCCTCATCTGAACTCAGGAGAAGATGGCTACCTTGGAACCGCTCCAGTAGATAGTTTTAAAGCTAATAAATTTGGTTTGTACAACACAGTGGGAAACGTTTGGGAGTGGACAAATGATTTCTGGTCTGCACGTTGGCATGTTGTTGAAAGCAATGAAACTAGAAGAAACCCAACTGGCCCTACAAAAGTATCAGGAAACCGAGTTTTAAAAGGTGGATCTTTTATGTGTCATAACTCGTACTGTTATCGGTACCGTAACTCTGCGCGGACTTTCAATTCTCCAAATACTTCAACTAGTCATATTGGTTTTAGATGTGTTCTTTAGTATTTAGGTACAACTTGATTCTTACTTATTTGTGAACCTGAGCTCGGCTGACTTTTTTTAATCGTCATTTGGGAGATACTCTGCAGATCCAATGCCATCAATGATGCGCTCCATTGTTATTTCTGCTTCAGTTTTCATGATGCATAACTTCTGGACCATTCAGGATGAGCAAGCAAAGCAAAATGAAACCATCAGCTTCTTTAAGAACCTGGCTCTTGCCGGCGCAGCTCTAATCATCTTTGTGATGGTTGGAACTGGTGTTGATTTTGGCCCATCTATTACCGAAGGACTTTTCAACCTCTAATCCAAACTTTGGATTAATTCTTAGTTAATCCCTCTCGCAGTAGCAAGTCGCGAGGGGATTTTCTCTTTTCCTAACGATACGGTCTGATAGTGGAAATTGTGCTTGCCCTAGTTTGTGGTTTAGCAATTGGAGCCATACTCGGTTATGTAGGTGCGGGTGGTTCAATTCTGACAGTACCTGCTTTGATTTATATTTTTGGACTTAATCAAGTCCAAGCAACCACGGCATCTTTGCTAGTGGTTTTTATTGCTGCATGCACTGGAGCGTATACAAAATTTAAGCGTAAAGAAGTAATGATTAAGGAAGCCCTTGTCATCTGGGCTATTGGACTATCCACGAATTTAACTGGGGCATATTTTCTTCCCCGAATTCCGGAAAACTTAGTTCTTACTGGATTTGCCTTGGTGTTGATTGCCGCTGGTGTTTCAATGTTGCTACCAGCACCAACTGCGACACAGCAACGCAAGATTTCCCCTATTTCATTGATAATGATTTCACTAATCATCGGGGCTTTAACTGGTTTGTTTGGAATTGGCGGTGGCTTCTTGGCTATTCCAATTCTTATTCTGTTCTATGGTGTCGTTCCAGCTCGCGCCGCAGGAACATCTCTTTTCATCATAACTATAAACACACTCACCGGTTTTTTTGCACACTTCAGACATTGGGACGAAGTCAATTGGTTGATCCCATCATTAATGGCGCTGGTTGCATTAGTCATTTCCCGAGCCGCTTCTCACCACAGCTCAAAGCTCTCCCCTGTAACGCTGAAGAAAGCTTTTGCATTTTTCGTATTTGCCATCTCCGCATTTACACTTCTTGATACCTGGATTTTGTCATGAAACTAAGTCGATTCCTAGGTGAATTCATTGGAACAGCAATCCTGTTAATCGCGCCTTGAAACTAGTATATTTCTTGCGCATAAGCTCTGATGGTTTCCTTAATTCTTGAGCACTTAACCCCCATACCCCTGAAATAAATCTGTTTTTTTAATTTTCTGTCAACCACATTCTGCTCATTCAGCTACAACATTTTCAGGGGAATATCCGCCAAGTATGTATTTGTTTCTATCGTAATCATGAGCAGGAATCCCATATAGAACCTCTTTAACGGTTCCTTTGCCGCCACAACCAACACAAACTTTCGGAATTCTGGCCATTAGTTGCCATTCCAGTAATCATTCAACGGCATCTCCGAAGGATGGTTAGTCTCATCGTAAGTAACTTCAATATTACCTACCCAACCACTTGGTAATTTTGAGATGGAAAATTCAAGAACTTCTTGGGGCGTTATCGCAGGGCAGTCCCAGTTGAAATCCTCATGACCTTCGGAGCCATGCGCAACCACGTGAAAAATAGTTCCTTGAGCTGTTTCCATAAGGAGAAGTTAACCCACAACTGACATCGTGAAGGCTTTGTCTGGGTGGAGTTTGGTATGAGTTGGTTGTCCAAACGTGTCCAAAACTGACTTATTCGATGTCAGTAGGCAGTGAAATACTTGGGACAAGATGGAAACGGTGAAGCGAATTCACGCTCAAAATGAGGATAGTGGCTTAGTCCTGTCAGAAACTCTTGGGTTTGGGAAATCACTACTGCGGATTTACAGTCCGCTCCCATTGGCCGCTCGGACAACCCACCAGTTCGTTTGTGCTGCGCAAGAGTAACAAGGTCACCCTTGCGCTCACAAATTACTTTATTGCTTGTTTACTGAAGCGTCGTAAATGCTCTGAATTGTTGAATTCAACGATCCATCGAACTCTGCATCGCTCTGTTGTGCGGTGAGGCCTTCAGCAAGAGCGCGTGAGAACGAGGCGATGACGCCAGTGTTAAGAGCTAGCAAGCGATTTGCTTCTTCGCGTGAATAACCGCCAGAAAGAGCAACAACGCGAACAACGCGTGGGTGATCAACGAGTTCCTTATAAAGGTTTGCCTTGGTTGGAATCGAGAGCTTAAGCATGATGTTCTGGTCGCCAGAAAGTGAGTTGGCGTAATCAAGAAGTGACTTCTTCAAGATCTCTTCTGCTTCTGCCTTCTGTGGACTCTTGATGCTGACTTCTGGTTCGATGATTGGGACAAGACCACCAGCAATGATCTCTTTTCCAATCTCAAACTGTTGTTTAACAACAGCATCGATACCGGAAGCATTTGCCATGTTGATGACAGAACGCATCTTGGTTCCGAAAACTCCATGCTTATTAGCTGCAGCAATACGTGCGCCGAGTTCTGGGATTGGCTTCATGAGTTGGACATCATTTGCTTCATCAGCAAGTCCGTTATCGACCTTAAGGAATGGAACTACGCGCTTCTTGGCCCAGAGATATTCAGCTGATCCAAGGCCATCAATAGTGCGCTCCATTGTCATTTCGAAAAGGATTGCGCCGATGACGCGGTTCGCTATCGTGACTGGGAAAC